>WNFA01003065.1_pt1 | contig 15583 bp, 15 predicted proteins | sample 5400481 | NCBI WGS metagenome assembly WNFA01 (sample SAMN13153340, study PRJNA577476) | soil metagenome | isolation source: 120 cm saprolite under Douglas fir tree site 2 hole 1 replicate 2 | place: USA:California | collected 2015-04-18
AGGTTGCCCGCCAGGAACCACACGCAATAGAGCGCGACCAGCAGCAGCTGGATGGCCACGAGCATCACGGCGAACGCAGCGACTGCCTCCCGGCTGACATAGTCGCGAAGCGCGATCTCGAGGTCGCTCACCATCTCGGCGTCGGGTCGCTGCACGCCGAACTGCCCGTGCAGGCCCTGGAGGCCGGTAAGCGCCGTGGTGGCGCCGGCCGCGCGGATCGCGTTGACGTCGGGCGACAGCGTGACCGTCGCCACCGACACCAGCTGGGGTGGTACTGGCTGTTCGGCCTTCGCCTCCGCCGTGAGGATGCCGAAGTAAGTCGGGATGTCGGTGAACGCTGCGCTCGGCACGGTTTGATCCAGCCCCCAGTAGGCATCAGCGACGTTGTGCGGCTTCCAGAGGCCCGCCACGTGAATGCACACGACGTAAGCGCCCGGCGAGATCACCTTCATGCACTGCACGTCGCCGAGCTTTAGATGCGCCCCTGTGGCCGCGTCCTGGGGCAACGTCACCTCGACTATGTCGCCGGTCGTGGCTGTCGCCGGCCAGGATCCGGCGACGAGGTCTACGTGGGAACGAAGGTCCTCGAGAACCGCGATCTGTAGAGCTCTGGCCGTCGACGAATAGGTGAACCCGAGCTTGGCCACGTCGACTCCGTTGATGCTCGCCGGCGTGTAGGCGCCGGATTCGAGGAGAACCGACCGTTGGGCGACCAGGCCGCCCGCGTTCTTGGTCGCCTTGTTGACGTCGCGCTTGAACTGGTTGTAGGCGTCGAGCTGGCGGACTCCAGTGACCCTGACCGTCACCAGCCCGCCGTGGGCGCCCAGTCCGGTCACGGTCTGGGCCAGGCTCGCGTCCTCGGTTCGCGACTGCGTGAGCGTGACCGCCGTCCCGAGCGCGACCGCGATGGCGAGTCCCAACGCTGTGGGCACGAACGATGTCCAGCGGGCCCGCATCTGACGCCAGGCAAGCAAACCAAGTGTGAGCGTCTTTGGGTGGCTCACGCGCGTGCCATTTTCGTATCTCCCCTCCGGCGCTTGCGCGCCACCTCCCCGCGTGGCGGGGAGGGCCAGGGGGTGGTCACTCATGCACGTGTTTTCTTGGTGGACGGTTTCGGTGGCTCTACCAGGTCGAGGAACTGCTGCTCATCCAGGATGTTGAGCTTCAGCTTCTGCGCCCGCTCGAGCTTCGAGCCGGCGCCAGGACCCGCAACCACGTAGTCGGTTTTGGCGCTGACGCTCGATGCCGCCTTCCCCCCAAGCCGCCGTATCAGAGCCTCGGCGTCAGGCCTGCCCATCGTCTCCATCGTCCCCGTGAAGACGAACGTCTTGCCGGTGAAAGGACCTTCGCCAGGGGCTTCGACGGCCTGCGGCTGCACGCCGGCGTCAAGGAGCTTCTGAACCAGCTTGGCACCTGGGCCTTCGAAGTACAGACGCACCTCGCTCGCCATGTTCGGCCCGATCCCTTCGACCCTCCGCAGCTGATCCTCCGTGGCAGAGCGAACCTTTTCGATCGTTCCCAGCTCGGCGGCCAGCAGCTCCGCGGTTGCCTCGCCGATCTGGGGGATGCCGAGCGCGTAGAGGAACCGGCCGAGCTGCGGGCGCTTGCTTTCGGCGATGCGCTTGATGAGGTTCTGCGCCGACTTTTCCGCGAAGCCATCGAGCTGGACCGCCTGCTCCCTGGTGATGCGGTACAGATCGCTTGGGTCCTCAACCAGTCCGCGCTCGATCAGCTGGTTGAAGGTGGCGTAGCCGAGGCCGTCGATGTTCAGCGCGCCCCGGCTTGCGAAATGCCGCAAGCGCTCCAGTCGCTGCGCGGCGCAGAAGGGGTTGATGCAGCGGTGAGCGATGTACGGCTCTTCCCGCACCACCTCTCCCCCACACACCGGGCATTTGGCCGGCATGCGCCAGCCCTGCTTTGGCTCCTTGACGCTCACGATCTCCGGGATCACGTCGCCCGCGCGATGGATGACGACGACCGCCCCGACATAGACGCCTTTCTCGTTGACCTGGGCCTCGTTGTGCATGGTCACGTTGCGAACCGTCACGCCGCCCACGATCACAGGTTTCACGTGTGCGACTGGCGTGAGCACACCAGTACGGCCCACGTAGCACGCGATTTCCTCGACGACGGTCTCCGCCTGCTCCGGCGCGTACTTGAACGCGATCGCCCACCGCGGCGAGCGTGCGACGAAACCGAGCTCGAGCTGCTGGTTGAAGCTGTCCACTTTGATGACGACGCCGTCTATCTCGTGATCGAGCTCGTGGCGCTTGCGCTGCCACTCGTCGTGGTACTCGACCACCTCTTCGATCGATGAGAGGCGGCGACGTTGCTTGTTGACCCTGAAGCCCATCTTCGCAAGCGTCCCCAGTACGTCCCACTGCGACCGCGCCGGGCCGCCCGGGTCGAGCGTGTACATGAAGGTCTGCATGTCGCGCGAGCCGGTGACGGTGGGATCGATCTGCCGCACGCTGCCGGCCGCGGTGTTGCGCGGGTTGACATAGCGAGCCTTGCCCTGCGCCTCCATATCGGCGTTCAACCGTTCGAAAGCGGCAATCGGGAAGTACACCTCACCGCGGACCTCGAAAACTTCGGGCATGCCGACGACTGGCTCGACGGTGAGCGGAACGCTGCGAATGGTGCGGATGTTGGCGGTCACATCCTCCCCGACGGTGCCGTCGCCGCGCGTGGCCGCGCGTATGAGGCGCCCGTGCTCATAGGTGAGGCTGATGGCGAGGCCGTCGATCTTCAGCTCGGCGCAGTAGTGGACGTCGTTGCCGATGGCGCCGCGCACACGGCGGTCGAACGCACGGATCTCGTCCTCGTCGAAAGCGTTCTGGAGGCTGAGCATCGGCGAGCGGTGGCGGACTTTGGCGAACTGCTCCGAGGCCTCGCCGCCAACGCGCTGCGTGGGGGAGTCGGCTGTGACCAGCTCGGGGTTCTCCTCTTCGAGGCGGCTCAGCTCGAGAAATAACGCGTCGAACTCCGCATCGGAGATCTCCGGCAGGTCGAGGACGTAGTACGCATGCTCGTGATGGCGGATCTGCTCCCGCAGTTCCTCAGCCCGCTCAGCTGGCTCCGCCACCTTCGGCGTCCTTTTCTTCTTGGTCATTTCGTCAGCGGCGCCAGCATGCCGGACAGGATCTTGAGACCCACCTTGTCGAATTTGATCACCAGCTCTTCGTCGGTTCGCGTCAGCGTGCTCTTGACCACGGTGCCCGAGCCGAAGGACGGGTGCGATACACGATCGCCGCTGGCGAACCGCTGCACCGGCGGCGCCGCGGGCGCCGCCTGGATCTGCCGTTCTTGAAACCGCTCCTTGTAGCCCTGCCGCGGCGGCGCCACGGGTGCGCTTCCGCGTGGAGCTGCGAGCATCGACTGCGGGATCTCAGTCAGGAACCGGCTTGGGAACGCGGGCTGTGAGCGGCCGTAGAGGTGGCGGCGGAACGCGCAGCTGAGGTACAGCCGGTCCTTCGCGCGCGTCATCCCCACGTAGCAGAGCCGTCGCTCCTCCGCCATCTCGGTGGCGGCACCCACCATCGACGGATTCTCCTCGTGCTCGTCGAGCGCGCGCTGATGCGGAAGCAGGCCCTCTTCCATGCCGACCATGAACACGACTGGGAACTCGAGGCCCTTGACCATGTGCAGCGTGATCAGCGTCACGCCTTCGCCGTTCTCGTCGTAGGCGTCGACGTCAGACACGAGCGCGACCTCGGCCAGGAAATCCTCCAAACCCTGCGCAGGCTCGCGGTCGTCGAAACTTTCCGCGAGGCCGCGAAGCTCGTTGATGTTCTCGATGCGCGCTTCCCCTTGCGGCGTCCCATCGAGGTAGTACTGGCGCAAGCCCATCACCTCGACCACGTGGTCGAGCAGCTCGCTGGGCCGCAGCACGCCCATCACCGCGCGCAGAGATTCCAGCTGCGCCCGGAATTTCTTCAGCGGCTCGATGGCCGGCCGGGGCAAGCCGGGAACGCGCGCCGGGTCGGCGAGCAGCGTCAGCAGGTCTGCATCGCTTTCGCGCGAGTACGTGCTCAACGCATCAACCGTGACGTTGCCGATCTTCCGCGACGGCACGGAGACGATGCGGCCGAAGCTGATCGAATCCTTCGGGTTGAAGCAGAAGCGAAGGTATGCGACGACGTCTTTGACCTCGCGCCGCTCCCAAAACCGAACGCCGCCCACGAGCCGGTAAGGGATGCGGCGGCGCGCGAGCACGTCCTCGAACGATCGCGACTGCGCGTTGGTGCGGTAGAGGATGGCGAAGTCGGAGTAACCGCGCTGTTCCGTCTTGCGCAGGCGCTCGATCTCGTCGGCGACGAACTCCGCCTCCTCGATTTCGTTGTAGGCCTGCGTCGCCATCACCTTCTCGCCGCTGGCGCGGCTCGTCCAGAGTTTCTTCTCGGCCCGCTCTGGATTGGTCCGGATCACCTGGTAGGCGGCGTCGAGGATGGCCTGGCTGGAGCGGTAGTTCTGCTCCAGGCGCACCACATGTGCGTCCGGATAGTCCTTGCGGAAGTCGAGGATGTTGCGCACATCGGCGCCGCGGAACCGGTAAATGGACTGGTCGTCGTCGCCGACGACCACCACGTTGCGATGCTCTTGCGCGAGCTGGTTGACAAGCACGTACTGGGCGCGGTTGGTGTCCTGGTACTCGTCGACCAGTACGTGACGGAAACGATCGCGCCACTTGGCGAGGGCTTCCTCGTCGGTGTTGAACAGCTCGACCAGCTTCATGATCAGGTCGTCGAAATCGAGCCCGCCGGATCGACGCAGGACGTCCTGGTAAGACTCGTAGACGCGACGCACGATCTCGTCGTGGTAGCTGCGGTTCGGGTAGTCCTCGGGCCTTTTCAGCTCGTTCTTCGCCTGCGAGATGGCGTTGCTGAGGCCCGGGATCGGGTACCGCTTGGGGTCGAGCTTGAGGTCGTCGAGGACCCGCTTCAGCGCCGCGCGCGTGTCGTCCTCGTCGAAGATCACGAAGCTCGGGACGATGCCGATGCGGGCAGCCTCGCGCCGCAGGACCTTGACCGCCGTGGAATGGAACGTGCCCACCCACATCTTGTCCGCCCCCTCACCGACGAGCTCTCCGACCCGGCTCCGCATCTCGCGCGCGGCCTTGTTCGTGAAGGTGACTGCGAGCAAGCGGTCGGGCCACACCCTGCGCGTCGCGATGAGGTATGCGATCCGGGCGGTGAGCACGCGGGTCTTGCCGCTGCCCGCCCCGGCGAATATGAGAAGCGGGCCTTCGCCGTGCGTGACGGCTTCCTGCTGGGGCGGGTTCAGGCGCGCCAGCAGGGCTTCTACGTCAGGCGTCATCACTTCGGCTGAGTCCATCGGGAAATCGAGTTTACCCGGGGGTAGATCCGGACTAACGCGGGCTACACTGGGCCTTCACTATGGCCCGCGAGGTAGATTTCGGGATGCGCGATCACCTGCTGTACGAGCTCGCGCGCGATCTCAGCTCCTCGCTCGAGCTGGATGTGGTGCTCGGCAAGGTCATGGACCGCGTGATCACGCTTATGAAGGCATCACGCGGGTTCATCGTGCTCGTCGACCCCATCACCAACACCATGTCCGTGCAGATGTCGGGAGGCGATGCCGATCTCGAAAAGTCGCGGCATTTTCTCGGCTCGCGAACAGTGATCGAGCAGGTCGTGAAGACCGGCCAGGCGGTGGTTGCCACCGACGCCACCCTGGACGAACGCTTCAAGAGCCAGCAATCGGTGATCTTGCAGAACCTGCGCTCGATCATCGCGGTGCCCCTCGTGACCAAGGGTCACGTGATCGGCGCCGTCTACGTTGACAACCCGTTTCGAGCGGCGATCTTCGAGGAGAAGGACAAGGAGTTCTTGCAGGCGATCTCGGACCTTGCCGCGATCGCCATCGACAATGCGCGCCAATACGAGCGCTCGGAGTTCCTTCGGCAGCTGTTCGAGCTCCACGTCAACAAGCAGGTAACCGACTACGTTCTCGAGCGCTCAGACCGCAAGCGCATGTTCCTGCTGGGTGAGCGCCGAGAGGTGACGATGCTCAACTCGGACATCGCGGGCTTCTCGGCGCTCTCCCAAACGATGGGCGCCGAGGAGCTGGTGGCCTTCCTCAACGACTACTTCAGCCGGATGATCGAGGTCGTCCTCGAGCACGGCGGCAACATCGACAAGTTCCAGGGCGACGGCATGCTGGTGGTGTTCGGCGCGCCGAATCCGATGAGCGACCACGCCGCTCGCGCGCTCGCCGCGGCCCAGGGCATGATCCGGGAGATCGACAAGCTCAACCGCGAGCTGGTCGAGGCCGGCAAGCCGTCGATCTCGGTCGGGATCGGGCTCGACACGGGACAAGTTGTGGCCGGGCATGTCGGCTCGGAACGCCGGCTCGAATTCACCCTTATCGGCGTGCCAGTCAACAACAGCTCGTACCTGTCCAAGGTACGGCCCGCGAAGGTCCTCATGTCGGAGTCCACGCGTGATGCGCTGCAGAGTGGGATCGAGGTCGTCGACTTTGAGCCCCTGCTCCTGAAGGGCGCGAACGTGAAGCAGGCGATCTATCAGTTGCAGATCGTGGTCACCGCGGAAGACTGAGTTATTCACCTCCCCACCGTGTGGGGAGGTCGGCCCGAATCGCCGGGTGGGGCGGAAGACTGACCCTATTCACCTCCCCACCGTGTGGGGAGGTCGGCCCGCCCGCGAAGCGGGCGCGCCGGGTGGGGAGGAACTGATTTGAAGGCCGTCACGCAGAACCCTTAACAAGCTCCGTTGTGGGCGAGTCGTGGCTAGTGGATTGTTGGCGGGTGCATTCGCCTGAAATCCACCGCGCCCGATACCTCCGCAACAACATGACCAAGGTCGAGCGATACATGTGGTCGCGGCTCTGCAACAGGAAAGTTGGCGGCTATAAGTTCCGTCGTCAGGTGCCCGTTGGGCCCTACATCGTTGACTTTCTGTGCATATCAGCGCGCCTGGCAGTGGAAGTGGATAGTCCGTTACATGAAGACGAGGAGTCGGATAACCGAAAAACGAAGTGGCTCGAAGCCGAAGGCTATCGAGTCCTCCGTGTCCCGGTGAGCAATATCGACGAGTCGATGGATGACGTAGTTCACGGCATCTACCTTGAGCTGACCCAGCCCTCCCTTCCAGCTTGAGTCGCCCCACCCGGCGCGCCCGCTTCGCGGGCGGGCCGGCCTCCCCACACGGTGGGGAGGTGAATTTCTGAGTGACCCTCTCCTCACGCCCGCTTCGCGGGCGGGCCGACCTCCCCACACGGTGAGGAGGTGAATTTGCCCTTGTAACTTCTAGCCTTGGCAGGTCCAGCGGCCGGGGCCGTAACGGTTGTACAGCCAGGCGGCCGCGGTGGCGTTGGCCACCGGGTCGAGGCGCGACTGGCTCGCCCAGGGCGTCCCCGACCACGTGCTCGCCATGAACTGGAACAGCCCGGTTGCGCCACTGTCCGAGTTCACCGAGTTGGGGTGATAGCGCGATTCGCAATAGGCGACATTGATGGCCCACTGGACCGCACGCGTGCCGAGCGGGCTGAACGCGTCGTAGATGATCTTGGCGATGTAGTCCGGCGGTGGCGGATGGTTGTTGAGGGCCGCCTGCGCAGCCGCGACGGCCTGCGCCCGCGCGATTGCCTCCTGCTCGGCCTGGTACTGGGCAAGACCCTGGGTCAGCTCGGACGCCCAGTGCTGTACCTGGGCAGCCTGGGCAGCCTGGGTCCGCTTCGCCTTCGACTGGCTGAGCGCGGAGGTGCGGTCAAAAGAGCTCAGTTGCGTCACGGCGGCGGAGGACGTCGCCGCCGGCGGCGAGCCGATCTGCGGGAGGATTACGGTCGCCAGCACAAAGGTCCAGGCGACGACCGCTCTGAGCAGCGGAACCACCCCTTGACGCTCCTCCTTGAAGTCGCCCTACCCCTGGGGCGCTGTTCAGGCCTGAGCACGGAGCTGAGACGTCTGGCGGGACCGCTCAGGAAACCGGGAAAGCCGTTACCTTAGCACTTGGGCGGCAACATTGAGTAGCCGTTAACCGCGCCGTCCAGGTATCAGCCGAAGCAGGCTTCGGCGGCCTCTACCTCGTCGCTGCCTCCGCCTCGCGCAGGCGCCGGCTGAGGGTCTCCATCAGCCGGTAGGTGACTTCGGGGTGATCACGCAGAAACGGCTTGAAGCCCCACTCGGGAACTGCCGCGACGACGAGGTCCGTCCCGGCCGTCACGCTCGCACTGCGTCCCTGGTGGTCGAGAAGCGCCATCTCGCCGAAATGATCTCCAGGTCCAAGCTTGCGGTGGCGGCCGTCAGGCATCTCTACCTGGGCCTCGCCTTCGAGGATCACGAGGAACCCGACGCCCCCTTCGCCCCGGATCATGATTTCGGCGCCCTTGGGGTGCTTGATCTCCCGCATCTGCTTGGTCATCTTCTTGAGCTCGGCTGGGGACATGCCCTCGAAGATGCCGACGGGCTTCAGTTCCATCCGGGCGATTCTAGACCTAGAACAGGTTTGTCAGGCGCTTGCGCAGGACCTTGCGGCCAGGTTCCTCGCGGTACGCGGGCATGAGCTCCTTCATGCGCTGGTAAGCGGCATCGGTGAGCGACTCCGGGGTGTGGCCGGCCGGGAGGATCGGCCCGCCGATCACGACCTTGATCCGCTTGCGAAACCATAGGTCTTTGGTCCCCGACAGGGCGACCGGGACCACAGGCACGCCCGCCTTGATCGCGAAATGGGCGAAGCCCTTCTTGAACGGCAGCAGCTCGCCTTCGGCCGGTCCGTAGCTGCCTTCGGGAAAGATCGCCACCGCGCCGCCGACCTCGAGCGCGTGGTCGACATGCATGAACAGCGCTGGGTCGCCGTGCCGCCCCTGAACGACTGGTACGAAACCACCCGTGTGGCGGACGATGAACCACTGCACCTTTCGCGTTACGAGGATGGTCGGGTTGGCCAGGAAGTGGATGCGCGGCTCGACCGGGAAGAGCATGAGGATGGTGAACTCGTCGAGCCAGTTGAGGTGGTTGGCGATGACGATGTAGTTGTCGGTCCGGGGGATGTTCTCCCGACCCGTCACGTCGAAGCGGAAGAACAAGTGCAGGAGCGGCACGCCGACGAGCCGGACCAGGCGATAAGCAAGGGTCGCCTCGCGGCGCACCGGTAGGAGGTCGGCCGGCGGGAGGGCGGTCTGGGCCATACGTTGGCGCGGAGTCTAGTTGCCCAGGGCCTCCAGGATGAAGTCAGACTTGGCCTCTGTGTAGGCCAGCCCGTCGGCGGGGAAGCGCTCCGCCAGCTCGCGTTTCAGGCGGGCGTAAGCCGCCGCTCCCTCGGGATGCGCTCGCAGCCAATCGCGAAATGAAAGGTGGCGATCCCACTCCGGATGTCCCGCCGGATAGCAGTGGAGGTGACAGACGCGCGGCGTGGTTTTGACGAAGTAGTCTTGGTCCGGCAGGGCTGACTCGCCGAGGTACTCGTATCCGATCGCGGCCATCGCGTTGATGTCCTCCTCGCGGACCGGCGCGCGAAGCGCGGCCCACATGTCGATGATCGGCTTGGCGGCGAGTCCCGGCACCGAAGTGCTGCCGCCATGCTCGAGCGCGACCAGCAGCTCGCCCAGGGCGCGCCTGACCTCTGCCTGCTCTTCTTCAAATTGCGCCGGCCATGCGGGGTCGTATTCGACGACCTCGATCCTGCGCCCTCCGCTGCCGTCGAGGATATGTACCCACCAGCTCACCGGCCTCATCGCTCCGCTCGTGCGCGCTCCGATCGTCAGTTCTACCCGCCACGGATTCGACCGCAGGGCGAGCGCGGCGGTGGGCAAGCGCAGTTCGTCCCAGGCGATGCTCACGACCACGTCGCTGGACGGCCAGGCCAACCGGACGGTGAAAGCGGGCTTCAGCTCAAATGGCACGTCGAGCCCACGCGGCGTCACATCTTTGCCTCTGGCCACGAGCTCCATGCCGGTTTCGTAGCGGAAGGGCCACACCATCGACTGCGCGATCTCGAAGCGTGCTGGCTCGATCCGCACCCCATCCACCTCGAGCGTTACCGCCCAGCGTGCCGTGCCCGCGTCTTGTGGCTTCGCCTCGCCCGCCAGCAGCTCGACACCGCGGAGGCGAAGCGAGACCAGGCCGCCCTCCGCGCTTCGTTCGACCTCCCAGTCCAACTACGGAAGGCGACGGCGGGTTCGTCCACGACCGTCGACGTGAGGCGCGTAAGTGCGGTCACCGATCCATTCGGCAGGGACGATCGCCAGGCGATGCGCCATCTGGACCAGCTGCGACGCGTACTTACCGCGAAGGTGCGAGAACTTCGGCCAGGCCTCGTCCAATGGCTTGACTCTGTAGCCTGCCTTCTTCAGGCGCGCGACGGCCTGGTGGAATTCTTCGTGGTCGACGAGCGGCTCTTTGGAGCTTGTGTAACGGAAGTACCAGGCCAGGTCCTCGACGAGATGGTTGCCCACTGTGAACATCAGCCGCGCAGGTCCCTCCTCATCCTCGTCGACCGTGCTCATAACGAGCGTAGCGGCATCCATGACCGCGCCGAACGAGTTGAGCCACGCCTCGTTGTCGTGACTTGACCGAAAGTAGAGAAGGATGGGATACGCGAGGTGGCTTTCGAGCACGGCGGCCGACCACCTGCGCCAGTCGTCGAACGTCTTGACGAGCTCGTCCCGCAGCCCCCGCTCAAAAACTGTCTCCAGAAGTTGAACGCCTGATGGCGGAGCGCCGGCGATGGCGTCGAGCTGGATCACGAGCTCCTCACGCGCCTGAAACGACGCGTACAACGAGAAGAGAAGCGTGATCACCAGTGCGGCGATGCCGACGCCGGTGGCACTCTCGAACAGAACGACCAGCCGAGCCGCAACACCTTCGGGCACGAAGTCGCCGTAACTGAGGGGCACGATGGTGGACGCCGAGAAGTAGAGCGACTGGCCGAAGCTGTCGAGCACCGGATGGATCTGGTTATGCACCCCGTCGAGAATGAAGGCGTATCCGACCAGGAAGGCCAGTGCCCAGGTGAAGAAAATCGCAATCACCGCCGAGGGCCCAAAAGTCGCCAGCCAGCTTTCTCGCAAGGCTGGTCGTTCTATGCGCCGGCCGACCCAGCGCCAAAAAGCCCAGAAGGCTATGAAGAGGAGACGGACCAGGATGAAGCGGTTGACGGACGGCCGGGGGAGGACGACTGAGTGGAAGAGGTCGTAGAAGGTTGCGAGGACGAGGACGAGGCCCGTTGCCACCTCCAGCCAGCCCGCCGGCGTCACGTTTGCACCTCCGCGTCGGGCTCGCCCGATCCCACAACGACGATCCTAATCTGAGTCGTGCAGCTTCGAATGCTGGAGCCGCTCGATCCGGACGCTCGAGTGAGCTGGTTTAAGCCGGCCTCGCCATCGCGAGGACCTCTTCGCGGGTGACCTCCATGTTGTGCGCATCGCGCCCATGCTTCTGGACCAGCGGAACGAGCTTCTCTTCTTGGCCCTGGGCCTCGAAGCCGCAGTCACATCGAACCACGAGCTCAGTCTTAGCCCGATTCTTCACTCGTGACATGGCGCCTCCTCATCGACGAGCGGATCCGAAGATCCAGGCTATCACCACTTGTTCCAGCCTGCCTCGGTCCACACCTGCACTTCCGGCTGGCCCTCGAACAGCTGACTGAAGAACTCCTGGATCTGTGGACTGCCCGCAAACGCCTGCGCCTGCTCGGCCGACTGCCATGTGTCGATGCCAAGGAACTCGCGCTGGTCTTGCGGGTTCAGATAAACGATGTGAGAGATGTCACCGGCCTGTTTCGCCATGTCCTTCGTGGCGCCTGTGACCTGGTCGTGGATTTTCTGCATGGCTTTGGGGTCGTCTTTGAGGCGGGCTCGGATCGTGATGGTTACCGACATGGTCTTTGTGGCCTCCTGAATGAGATTGGAGCCACGACACTAAGGACGCTCTTTTGGCGAAACTTTGGCGTGAATGCTGCGGATCTATCTGACGGGCGAGCTGTGCCTTACATCGGCGGACGGACTCGTGCGGGCCGAAAACTTCCCCAGGCGGCAGGGACGGCTGGCGTTCGCATATCTCGTGCACAAACGCGATCGCCCGGTCTCGCGTGACGAGCTCGTCGAGCTGCTCTGGCCGCACCACACGCCGCGCGCCTTCGACGTGGCGCTGAGCGCCGTGATGAGCAAGCTTCGCGCTGTCCTGGCGGTCGCAGGTCTCGGCCGCGACACTCTGACGGCGGCGGATCGCTGCTACCAGATGCGCCTGCCCGCCCGGTCATGGATCGACCTGGAAGCCGCTGTTCGGGCCGTTCACGACTCCGAGGCAGGATTGCGGTCAGGCTTGCATGGACGCGCCTACGGCCCCGCGGTCGTCGCATGCTCCATTCTTCGGCGCCCGTTTCTGCCGGGAGATGAAGGCCTATGGATCGAGGGCAGGCGCCAGGAGCTGCTCGGGATCAGGCTCAGGGCGCTGGACTGCCTCGCGGAGATTCACTCGTGGAACAGAGAACCTGTGTTGGCGCTTCGAGCCGCCGAGGAAGCCGTGGGTCTGGAGCCATATCGCGAGACGGGCCATCGCCAGCTGATGCAGATCCACGAGCGGTCGGGCAACCGGGCTGAGGCGATCCGTGTATACGAGCGCTTGCGCAAGATGCTGGCCACCGATCTGCGGACGCGCCCAGCGCCCGAAACGCAAGCCTTAGTGGAACGAATGTCCTCGATGTCCTGAGACATGGACAGATTGCGCGCGGCCATCATCGACCTCCCAGACGGTTCATTTGAGGTCTCGCCGAACAGGCGGCTCGCACGGGCGGTGCGGATCGCGGCGATCGCGAGCGCTGTGCTGCTGGTGGGGTTCGGCGTCTACATTCCACTTTCAGCGGCCCTCCAAGGCAAGGCTGGCTCGGCGCTGGTTGGTGTTCCACTCCTGGCGCTGTGGATCGGCGCCGGCTGGTTCATCGTGTCGTTGAGCCGGCCGCCAGTCGTGAAGGCAGACGCGACGCAAGTCTTCGCCGACCGTCCGCTCAATCACCAGGCGATGCCGCGTTCCGAGCTGGCTTTGATCTTCCGCGGCTTGACTGTGTATCGCGGCCGCTACACCACTTGGGTCCGAAGCTACCTGTTCGTGGCAAAAGACGGCAAGGTAAGAATCGTGGTGGCCGCGTTCTGGTTTCCCGACGAAGGGATGACGGCGCTGGCGGACCGATTGGGCGTGCCGGCCAAGGGTGACTTCAGTCGTCAGATTCGCGGACGCATCGACCTGTCGTCCGCCTGAGCAATCAGCCTGCAAAGCCTCGTGGAAGAAACCTCCGTGCTACGAAAGGAGAGGTACTTTTCGAGCGGGGTACGTCGCTGGTTCGCCGGCTATCCCTCGAGCCGTTGGAACAGTTGCCGTGGCACGTGGACCTATACCATCGGGTCACCGTTCTGTTGCGGGGCGAACGCTCGAAATCGAGTACCAGGACACGCGCGAGCGCAAGCGAGTGAACGTGCGGCCAGGTCAGGTCGGCTGGGACGAGCCCACCGAACGGCCACATAGGGCGATCAACGTCGGCGGCTCATGCGAGGAAGTGACGGTTTTCTTCCGTGACCGCGAGGGCGCGCCACACCAACCGAAGCGTCCGATTAGGGACGAACGCCCCCATCCCTGATCCCAAAGCTTGCGCTTATACAAGACCTCGGCCCCGACGCCCGTCCCCGAAATTGAACCTACTCCACGGCTGGTCGCTTGTCTGTAGGACTTTCGACCCGAAACGGTTCACAGCTCCAAGATGGACGGAGAACGCCGCGCCCAATGATGTAGGATCGCCGCCCCCGTGATCTGGCGATGCGCGTCCTCGGGCGAAACCTGAACCCGTGAATGTACGACAGCTTCGAGTCGCTGCCGGACGAGATTCAGAGCCCACGGACCCTGAAGCCTGGGTCAAGTGTGATCGCCCGGCGCGCGCGAATGCGAAACGGAGCGCCCCCCATCCGTCAGGAAGCCGTCATCCTCACCACTAGGAAGAGTGGAGCGACCGACATCGCGCGCAGCGCGGTGAAGCTGGTCACCTTTGGCGATACGAGGTCCGGGGCATCACTGGTCCCGCGGGAATTTTCGACTCCCCATACAGACGCCCTGGGCCGAGGTCAGCACCACCATCCATATCACTAGGTGGTTCGAGTCCACCGCGGCCCGCCACTGATCAGAATAGTGTACAATATGGCCGTGGCTAAGATCCTACCTTTCACTGAGGCACGCACCCACTTGACCGAACTCCTCGACGAGATTGAGCGCTTCCATGAGCATGTCGTATCACGCGAAACGGCCGGCCCTCGGCAGTTGTGATGTCGCAAGCCGAGTACGAATCGCTGATTGAGACGCTGGAGATTCTCGGCGATGCCCAGCTTATGGCCGATCTGGCGACAAGCGACGAGGATGTGGCAGCAGGTCGTGTGATTCCGTGGGGAAAGGTCAAGCGCGAGCTGGGGCTTGCCTGAGCTTGTATTCACGCGCGGCGCCCACGAGGACATACAGAAACTACCTGAACCCCTCAGAGTTGCGGTCGCCAACACGCTTGAAGCGCTTGCCGTCGAGCCTCGCAGGGCCGGAGTGCCGTTACTAGGTCGGCTCCGAGGCCGCTGGTCTGCACGCGTAGGCAACTACAGGATCGTTTACACGATCGAAGGCTCGTCCGAACATGAGCGCGTGGTCGCGAGAGCTGTGCGGCACAGGTCGATCGCGTATGGGCGGCGCCGGCGGCGCCCATGACGGAGTTCAGGACCCGATCGCGACGCATTGGCGCCCGAGCTCGCGGTGCATCACGGCGACTTTCACGTTCGCGATCTGACCAATGGATTTCTATACAGGTTGAAGTGGTCGGAGGCCGTGGCGAGCGCTGCTGGCCGCGCCCCGGTCGCATCTTTGCTGCAGCCACTGTTCATTCATTCGCCCAACTGGCCACAGCGATTGACGACGCATTCGCGAGGTGGGACAGGTCACACCTGCATGAATTCACACTGGGCGACGGGACTCGTGTCGGGACTGTGGATCCCGAGTTAGACGTCGACGATTCCACGGTCGACGAGCAAAACCTGAGCCTCGCGCGCCTCAATCCGGCGGAGCAGTTCGTCTATGTCTTCGACTTCGGTGACGACTGGGCCCATTTATGCACGGTCGGCGGTTCACCGATCGATCCAGTTGAAACTGTTGGCCTGGTTCCCGATAGACCGCTCGCGTATTTCGGTTGGGGCGCAATCCCAGATCAGTACGGAAGGGCATGGAGCGCTGACGATGGCGACACTCCGCTCCCGCCGGACCCGGGGCTGGGTGACCTTCCAGCGCTCCGACCGGGCTGGGGACCTGGGAGGCGGAGTTAGGAATTCCAGAGTCGTCGCTGATCGCAGAGTCAGAGCATGATCAGCTCTCCGACAACCGCGATATCGCGGTTCGCGTTACGGAAACTACGGCCCACTTCTGTCCACTTCAAATAACCGATCCAACCCGTTGGCTACCGGCAACGAGAGGAACAGCGAGACGGTCAGTTAACAGCGACGGCTGCGAATCAGCCGGAAGCTCAGCTTCTAACGCTTTAAGCCCTGGTCATTCGACTGCAGCTCGAAAGCTGCCGAACCTCCGCCGAAT
>WNFA01003135.1_pt1 | contig 15583 bp, 19 predicted proteins | sample 5400481 | NCBI WGS metagenome assembly WNFA01 (sample SAMN13153340, study PRJNA577476) | soil metagenome | isolation source: 120 cm saprolite under Douglas fir tree site 2 hole 1 replicate 2 | place: USA:California | collected 2015-04-18
CCACCATACGCGCCGCCGCCGCTCGGCGCGCTGAGGGTCCCGCTGTTCCAGACGCCTGCGTCGCTGGTGGTGGTATGCTGCGAGGGGCCGTTGTTCGTCCACTGAACCATTGTGCCAACCTTGATCGGCAGTGAGGCAGGCGAGAAAGTGAAGTCTTGAATCGTGACGCAAGCGACGGTTGCGCTCGGGGTGCACACTGATCCGCCGCCCCCTGGTCCGCTGGAATTCATGCAGCCGACGGTGAGAAGAAGAAGTGCTCGCAAGCCTGAATGACGGTGCATGGCCCCTCCTGTCCTCTTGGACGCCGAGATCACTCTTCAGTCTTACTCCGCTGTCGGGGTGAAGTGCGGTACGGGATGCGTGTTAATCGCGGCCCGGGAGCGATCGGGACTGGGGAAGCGTTGGAGTGAGCAAGCCGCGCGGGGCAGCCGCGGCACTCTTGCGCGTCCATTACCCACGCCGGTCGCAGCCGTTGCTTGGCATAACGCGCCCCTCGAGCTGCCGCAGGCGGCGCTGACTGAGGACTCCTGCAACGGCATCCCCCGCAGTGCCGGGCTCGGTACGCTAGCGCCTATGGCCACCGCCGCGGCGCAGCGAGCTGGCCGCGCGGGACGAGAGACCAAACGTCCGGCCCGACATGCCACCAGCGGAGAATCCGCGCTCCCGGATCGTCGGCGGCCGTCCCCAGCGGGCCAAGCCGGGCTCGCGCGGCTGCTCCGCTGCGCGCCGGGTCGGCGGGCCTTCGAGCCGCTGCGGGGCCCGCTCCGCGGGACCGGGCATGCGCTCAACCGTCCTCTGCCTTCGATCCCCGATTGGTGCCGCGGCTTCCCGCGCCGTCCCGCGCGGCCGGTTCTCGATCCGCGGCGCGAGCACGCGCCGCTCGAGATTCGGCCGCCGGTCCCCCATCGACGGCGCTCCAGGCCGGCTCATCGGCTCACGCCGCCGCCCGGCACCGTCCGCGGGACGAGTACGCCAGAGCAGGGCACCCGTCGCAACCCGGAGGCGTGGGCCCGTCGCGGTGATCGTGGTGCGATCCCTGGAGACGAAGCGGCCGCCAAACCTCGGGCGGGCGCGATCGATCAGCAGGCGGCGAACCGGCATCCCGACGCTGAACCCGATCCCGCGGCGGAACACAATCACGGTGCGGCTGAACACGAACGCCCGCGGGAAGAAAAACCGACGGTGAAAGAAGAACGGGTCGCAGAAGAACGGATCGAAGAAAAACGGGTCGAAGCACCTCGCACGGAAGAAGAACGGCCGGAAGAAGAACGGCTCGCCGACCGCCAGGCTGAAACTGAAGCTCCGGGGCCCGCCGAAGCCGTATCCCAGACCCAGGCCGACGGACGAGGAGTATGGGTAGTAGGCGCCGCCGTAATACGCCAGTGGCGACGCGGCGGTGTAGTTCACCGCGTCGTAGTCGACGTGGCCGTCGGGCACCATGCGCTGGACGATGTCGAGCAGCGCCTGCTCCTTGTCGTCGCCGGCGTCGCGCGCGGTCAGCACGCGGTAATCCCAATGATCGCCGCGCGCGAACTCGTCCAACTTGAACGGTGTCACCGAGCGGGCGGCGAGCACCAGCCCCGAACCCTCGCGCTCGTCAACCGAGAACGCCTCGCGGTCGCCGCGGCCGCGGAGCTCGATCGCCCGCCCGCCGCGCACAAAGGCGTCGTCGCCCGGGTCGAGCGGGAACAGCACCCGGACGCGGCGGTCGGCATCGGCGCGGAGCACGACGAGGTAGCCATCCTCGCCGAGCTGTACGTTCACATGTGCCTTTTCGCCGCGCCGGTAATTGTCCTGATCGAGCCAGACTTTCACCGGTGGGTCGCCACTGCGCACGGCGGTCCCGGCCGCGGGGGATGGAGCGGGAGCAGCGAGCAGGAGCAGCAGCGGGAGAAGCATGCGTAACCCCTAGATAGTCTACCCTGCGGCGCACCCCGCAAGCAGCGTCAATCCCGTCATCAATCCGCTCGACTGCGTCTGCATACAACCTCCACACCGTCGCATAACGTGAGGACCATGGTCTGGTATGCGAGTACTACCCCCGGAAATGCCGTGGGACCCGCCTTCTAGTTGGCGCCAATTGTCAGGAAACGGTCACGAGGGCCGCGACCGGCGTCAGGGCCAGCCCTGGTCCCCGTGTTTGAGTCCTCTTGGCCGCAGCAATCAAACCCGGCGCCGACCCACGGGCAGCCGTCCGCCGCGCGTGTGCCCCCGAGGATGGCAACTGACATTTCCGTAACGACGGGATGTCGCTCCGCCTCGCTCGGGCCTGCGCGTCGGCAGCTCGCCACCCGGCCGAGGGGGCACGCGGTCGATTGCGGTCCTGCACCGCTTCGCCCGGGAACGCGCGAGCCCGTTCGTGGACCCCTCGCCCGCCAGACCGGGAAGCCTGCGCTCCGCGCCGCCCGCCTAGCCGAGGGCGTGAGCGTCGCGTATATCACCCCGACGGCCGTCATCACCGAGGTGGCCCATAATCGCTACCGACTCCGCACTCCGCTTCCCCAACCGCCGCTCGACGGCTCCCCCGTCGCACTCGTTCGGTGTGCGGGAGCGCCGTTGCCGCTTTACCCTCTCGCTTGTTAGGAGGCTCGGCACATGGACACGCTGATGGCATTGGCAGTGAGCATCGGGGTGCTAATCGCGCTCTGGGTCAAGTTCGGCGGCCTGCTCGTCCCCGGCCTGGCGATCGCGGTGCCCGCGGGCATCGTCGCGTGGGCCTGCTTCTTCGCCGCCGGCGGCAAGGTGCAGGGGCTGCAAAAGGCGATCGCGGCGAACCTCTCGGGAGTCATCTGGGTGTGGCTCGCCCTGACCCTGATCGGCGCCACCGGCACGAGTACTCTCGCGTTCATCTTCATCGGGATCGCCGCTTTCCTCATCGTCATCCAGTCGAAGATCGCACTGCTGTCCTTCATTCCCGGCGGCTTCTGCGGCGCAGCCCTCACGGCGGCGAGTGGGGTGAGCGATGTGAAAGGCTATCTCTTGGTGGCGCTCTCGCTGGTCGCGGGCGCGGTGCTCGGCTACGTGTCGGAGCTGGGAGCGGGGGTGCTGGCCAAGAAGCCCAGTGCCTGACGGTTTCGGATCCCGGATGCGCCGTGGGCTGCGCGGCCCTGAAACGCGCAGACCAGCGCTCGGCTAGGCATCTGCAGCGCGCTTCGGTCCCGTATCGATCGGCAGCATGTCGAGGACCCGCCCCGCGCGGGGGATGTAGGAGCCGCCGGGGCGAAGTCGCTGCATCAGCGACGGGACCTCGTGGCGCAGTCGGTGGGCGAACGCAATCGCCCCGAACGAGCCGTCCCGGTCGACGTATACGCGCTTTGTGCGTTTCCCTGCGCTCGAAAGAACGGGCTCCTAGGAATAGCCGCCCACGTGCCAGTTTTTCCCCCATGGCAGCAGGCGCAACAGCGCGAGTTCGCCGCCTGCGATGCCGACCGCACAGCCCGCCAAGCCAATCAGTGCCAAGACCTCCCACCACGTCATCGCGCCCGCCACTAGCTCAAATGCTCCGGCTCCGCGCGGCACCGGCCGCATGAAGCTAAAACCCACCCGGCGATTCAGCTCAGCCGCTCCCGATCCCGCGCCTCCTCCTCTTCCTCTTCCTCGTCCAGTTCCTCCGAAAAGAGGCGTTCGATGGCCTCGAGCTTCTGGACTGCGGTTCGACGCAGATCCTTCAGCACGTCCAGTCCGGCATCCCGCAGCGGGCGCAGGTGCGAAAGCTCCTGCTCCGAGGCGTGCGGCGGGACAGTGGCCACTCCCTCACCCGTTTCCACTAGCGGCTCTTTCTCCCGCGCCCCGTCAACGCGTGTGCCCACCAACTCGCTGCCCGCTAGCCGGCCACCCCAGAACGAGCGCCACGGGGCGACGGCGTGGTACATTACTGCTCTACTTGCTTTCACCGCGGGCACCACCCACGCCTTGTCGTCCACCACGAGCCGGATATCTCCGTTCGATGAGACCAGGGCGTTGAAAATGTCATAGGTGCCCGAAATAGGGACCTCCAGGCCCTGCAACGCGACGTCGATCGGCAATGGGCGGTCGTCTCCCCGATGCAAAACTTCCCTGATCCCAATCGGGCCCATGTTGCAAAAGAGCGCCTGACCTTCCCCGCTTCCAGCCAGCGCGGTAACCCTGACATTGGGTAGGTCGGCCCTGAGCTCCTGCCCATGCGAAACCTTCGCCTCTTCCATCCTCTCCCTGAGCCTAAACGGCTGCGACTGCGACGTGACACGGGCTTCCATAGGTCCCTCCGGTGCGGTCTTACGCCTCGCTATCGCACTTCAGACAACCACGGCAAAGGAATCGCCGCCGGCGGTGTGGTGTTTACTCACGCGCCAACCACCGGCCCCGTCGATACCGCCGTGCGGTTCAGCTCGAGCCACTCGGCGGCCAGCGCCCGGAACTCTCCCTCCTCGTGATCCCAGGCTCTGACGATCTCGTTGATGACCTCCACGCGGACGCTGAGGAGGGTGCTGACGAAGTGCTGCCGTCGCCAGCGCTTCTCAAGCTCCCGTGCCCACGCCTCGGGCCCGCCGGAGATGGCGAGCGCGAGGAAACAGTCCTTCCAGCTGTGTCCAGTCGCCGTGAGGCCGCGCGTCACACGCTCGGGGCCCAAGGCCTCGAATGCGGTCGTCAGCAAGGTCTTCGGTCCAGGGCTCATAGAAGCTCCTCCGTCGTGATTCGACCCGTGCCGCGTAGCGCGATTCATCCGTTCTGATCCACGATCGCGCGGCGATACGGCTACCGCTCGAAGACCAGGTGTGTATCGGTCGTGGTCACACCCGCAATCGCCTGAATCTTGTCGAGCACGAAGCCTGAAGCGCTTTCGGATCACGCGCTTCCACAAGGGCAATGATATCTGGCAGGCCCCAACACACCTCGGCCGACTTGACTCGAGCCGACGCAACTCCTCCAAGACGCGCAGGGATTTTCCCGCCGCCGTGTGCACGAAGACGTAGCCTTTCATGCGCCCCTTCTCCCGCGCCGTCCCCGACTCACGCGACGAACACCGGTGCGGTCGGCGCGGCCGTTGGGTTCGCCTCCAGCCACTCCGCTACGAGCGCCCGGAACGTGCTCTCGTCGCGGTCCCACAGCCCGACGGCTTTGCGGACGGCCTCGTGGGGGACGCCGACTAGGGTGCTCGCAAAGTGTTCCGGGTCCGTCCGCCTACCCTGTGCAAACTCGTGCACAAACGCGCCGACCTCGCCAGAGATGGCGATGGCGACGAAGCAGTCGTTCCAGGTGTGGCCCACTGCCTCGAGCCCCCGTGCCACCCGTTCGGGGCCGAGTGCTTCGAAGACCCTCGTCACCAAGGCTTTCCCTTGGGGCGTCATCGTCGCTGTCCTCCGCGACACCGTGATGGAGACATCCGCGCACCATAGGCGCACCAGCCGCAAGCTGCTCAGCGCGCCAAGCGCGAGCGTCGCAAGGCTGGTCCCGGCTGTCTCAGATTCGGGGTGGCGTCGGCGAGGGCGTCAGAGCGAAGGGAGCACGGCCGGCCTGCCCGGCTCGGGCTACGCTTCTCACAATGGCTGACCGTACGCCGGATGGCAAGAGGCAGGACCTCGGGGAGCCTGAATTCTCATTCACACACTGTGGGGGCAGGGCCCGGCGAGAGTGACGCGCGGACCGACGTCGACAGCGGCAGCATTTTGGCGGTGACGTACCCACGAGTGGTTTCCCAAACGGCCAGTGTCCGGTTGCCCGCCCCGCGCCATTCCAAGGCCCGCGCCCACGACGACGCAGGAGCGGCAACCCGCGTCAAGCGTCCGGCTTCAGTCGGTCAAAGAGCACGTCCCAGGCCTCCCGGCGTGAACCCCGGCCCCAGACGACGTCGAACGTGGTTCTCGATGTGTTGGGACGCTTGAGTGCCTCGACGAACGTCTCGGCCACGTCCGCACGGGCGATCCTGTACTTCGGAGCCAGGGGGTGCGCCGCTTGGCTTAGTTCGATGGCGCGCCTACCGCCGGGGCTGTTGAGCAGGAAGCCTGCTCGGATGATCGTATAGTCAACGCCGCTCGCGCGGAGCTCTTCCTCCACGCGCCGCCGCCAGCGCAGCGTGTTTCCCTTGACGAGGTTCAGGAACGCGCCGGTGAGTGAAGCTCTCGTGACTCCAATGGACGTCATGTAGAGGAACCGGCCGCTGAAGCCCTCGCTGCGAGCAGCCGCGAGGGTCTTCAGGACACCCTCGTACTCCGTGGCGATGATCAGCTTCTCGCGCGCGGGGCCGACGGCAACTCCGGCTGTGAAGATGACGTGAGTGGCGCCCCGCACGGCACGCGAGAGGGTCTCGGGCCTGGTGAGGTTGCCTGGGATGACGTCCACGGTGGAACCGAGGCGCGCCGTCGCCTGAGCCGGATTCCGGGCCAGGACGCGAACGCGGTAGCCGTCCCGGAGGAGCAACTGAACGATGAGGAGTCCGGTGCCCCGCGTGCCCCCGACTACCAATACCTGCTGGCGTTGGCCCATATCGTTGCTGCCCCCTGCGCGGATGCCGAACCGTCGGCGACAGGAGAAAGATGTTGCGAAGTTCGACCTGCGGCAGGCAGCGTGCGGGCACCCCAATGAAGGGGAATGGTGGTGGCCGAGCAACATCACTACGGAACAATCGGAACCGTCCTTCGGGATTTTCCCGTCGCCATCGGACGGACTGGGACGCGAGGCCCTCGTCGGCAGCTGGGGAGCAAGCGGCCAGTGACCGTCGTCACACCGCCCGCTGTGTCATTACGCGGCAGGCCGTGTCGTCTTGTGCCAAATCCTGGAACGCTGCTCAGGGGCCCCCGTGCAGAGTGTACAAGGAGAATGACCCTCTGAACGGGTGTCAGGTAGTGGGCTCCACGCTTGCCCCGCTCGGCTCGCTTTGTTTCGTGTTATCCAGAACCTCGCGAATCTTGCGAGCCAAGGTGTCCGGGGTAAATGGCTTCTGCAGAAATGCGATCGTAAACCAGTTGGGACTTGGGCGCCCGCCCAACGAGACAGCGGACTCGACAAGCCGCCCGCACGGCTCAAACGCCCGTGCGGCGGCGCGCGCGTGGGTGGCGACCAACAGTGCGACTGGGTGCGAACGGTGCGGGTGACTACCCACGAAATCAGCGGCGAACGGGAAGGCGCCGGTGCTAGGAGGCCAGGAACGTCCGCGCCTCAGCCAGAAGCTGAGCATCGGTTCGACCCTCCAGGTCGACGCGGATCGCTCCCGCTATTTTACGTGCTGTCTCCGGATGGTGGGCGGTGAGATACGTGACCAAGTGGTTCATGGCACTACTCTTCCCGGTGCCGTGGCCCATCACGAGGATGGCATCCGCCCCGGCCAGAGTCTTGGCGACTGCCTCGTAATACGAGGGCTCTTCTGGCGCTCGCTGTCCGGTGCCGTGCCCTTCCACGCGGTGGACGAGATGTCGCTGATAGCCGTGCGGGTCATACGGCTCGATCCGCTTGGGGGTGGCATCGCTGGGCTCTACCGCGTAGATGCGCGTGGCGTGGTGGTCGATAATCACCAGCAGCTGCAGCGGTGGCGCTGGCTTGACGTCACCCATCGGACGGGTCACGCCGGCGCGCTCGAGAAAGTGCCGAATGTCGAGGACCTCTAGAGCATCGGTCACGTCCTTGTGCTTGGGCCGCTGGAGCACGAGGTGCTCGCCGTTCACCTCCACGGCGAGCTTGCCGTCATCGTGCTCCTCGATCGAGCCCAGGGCGCCGAGCAGCCCGACCACGGCGCGCCACTCGAGATTGTGAGCGATCGGGTGTTGGAACACGGCCCGCAGCGCCGTACGGTGCCGACTTGCCAAATGTTGGGTACCCATTGGTGTCACCCCCATGTTCTAACCGTCGAGCGTAGCCGGGGCTGAGGATGTCGGCGGTCACGACACTCGTCAAGGGATAGGAGATTGGAATAGGGTCTCCGTACAGGGCACCACCCGTCCACACCCATTGAGTCCTCACCGGTTCCTCGCAAGCATCGCGCCGACTGGTTTGATGCCCATCTGCTGTTCCAGAAAGGCTGCGCGGTCGAGCAGGCACTGAATGTCATTCAAGTCGTGCCCCGCGTCGTACCACCGGACCTCCTTTGGCTCCGAGGCCACGCGATGGGCGCCTCGGCCTCGCACGGCACCGCGCGTTTGCCGTCGTCACGGCGACGATCGGCGGGGTGGCCGTAGCGCGGGCGGTCCACAAGGCCCGTACCGGCCATTCAGATGACGTCCTGACGACCGTCCGCCAGGTCCTCACCGTTCCCGACGCTATGCGAGAAACGGCACCAGCTCGGCGTTCACCTGCTCGGCGTGCGTCCACAGCACGCCGTGCGGACCATCCTTGAGCTCGACGAACTTGACGTCCTTGATCATCTTCGCCTGCCGCCGCGACGTCGCATCAGGTGGCAGGATGCGATCGGCATCCCCGTGCAAGATGAGCGTGGGCACATCGTTCTTGGGAATGTCCTTGCGGAAATCTTCGATCCAGGCGTCGACGCACGCCAATGTGCCGGTGGCGGATGCGCCCGCGGCGACGTTCCAGTTGTCTTCGACGACGCGTTCGCTCACGCGCTTTCCGCCCAGCACGTCGTAGTTGTAAAAGTTGTGCAGGAAATCGAGCAGGAAGGCGGGTCGGTCCGTCTTGATGCCGGCCTTGATACCGTTGAACACACTGGGGTCGACGCCTTCGGGATTGTCGGCAGTCTTCACGAGAAACGGTCCAAGCGTGCCGATCAGCACCGCTTTGCGCACGCGCTTCGTGCCGTACGTCCCGATGTATCGTGTGACTTCGCCCGTGCCCATCGAGAAGCCCGCCAGCGAGACGCCGGTGAGATTCAAGGTCGCCAGGACGGTGTTCAGATCGGACGCGAACGTGTCGTAGTTGTAGCCCACCGCCGGCCGGCTCGATCTGCCGAACCCGCGCCGATCGTAGGTGATCACGCGGTGCCCAGCGGCCAGCAACGCAGCCGTTTGCTTCTCCCACGATGCTCCGCTCAACGGCCAGCCGTGAATGAGCACGACCGGCGAACCTGCCCCGTGATCCTCGTAATACAGCTCGATGGCGGTCGAGTTTTCCTGCCCCACTTTGATTCTGCTGCCCATGCCAGCTCTCCAGGTACCCTGGAACGTTGAGGGTTCGGCCCCGGCCGCCGTCACCGGCAGCGCAGAGAGCAACGGGGCAGCAACGCCTGCGGCGGCAAGTTTGAGCGTGTCACGACGGGTTAAGGGCGTTTTCATCGAGCACTCTCCGAGGTTGAGGATCTTTGGCAGGGCCGTTTCTCCTGAAGCATCATCGGATCGATCACGGTTCCCGGGCGCCTCGATCCGCAGAGTCATCAACGGAGGCGCTACACTACCGCCGGCGCTCCTCCCTGATACTGGGCCTCGACCGTCAGGGGACCCCGATTGTGAGATAGAGCGCCCGGCGGAACCCTCTCGCGAGATAGGTCATTTATGAAGCATACAGTGGCGAGGATCAGCCCACGCGGAAGGAGGCTGCACGTGGCCATCGACTACCGTACCCCGACAGTCAGTTCCATCGGGCACGTACGCGTTTGTTTGCGTTGTAGGTCCCTGTGACGAAGTCACAGATTGGCGGCAAACAGTATCACAGTAAAGGGGGGAGAGAAACATGAAGACCGCTTCGCCGTTCGCATCACTCGTCAGCTCGATCATGGTCTTAAGTGCGGTTGTAGCTGTTCCTGCATTCTCTCAGTCCTGGCCAGCCGGAATCACTCCTGTGCGCGGTGTCGTTGCAAGCCTCTCCGGAGATGTGCTGACGGTGAGTACACAGAGTGGTCTTGTGAACGTTCATCTCGGGAGCCCCTTGACGGTATACAGGACGACACCGTCCGATCTCGCCCACGTAAACAGCAAGTCGTTTGTCGGTGTCACGTCTCTCAAACAGCCAGACGGTTCGGAGCGTGCGACTGAGATCAATATCTTCCCGGAAGAACTGCGCGGAATCGGTGAAGGAAGCTATTTGATGAATCCGGATCAAGCGAAAAGTGCGAGGAGCAGCAGAATGACCAATGGCACCGTCTCTGGTGTGGCTACGGCCAAGGGCACTGCTCCTAAGTCGCGCATGACCAATGGAACGGTGAGTGCCAAGTCCGGCGCATCGACGCTCTCCGTTCAGTACAGCGGTGGGGTGGAGACCATTAGCGTTCCACCCGATGTAAGCGTGACTGCTCTGACCCCCACTGCAGACAAGCTCGAGCAGGGGGAGAATGTTTTCGTGCTCGCAAAGAAGCAGAGGGATGGATCGCTGATCACGACAAGCATTATTCCTATTCCGCCACGCATGGCGAAGTAACTCCAGAGATAGCAGCCGAGCTCAAGACGCTGGGGGTTCGAGTCCTCCCGGGCCATAAGACCTTGGGCTCGAGGTCCGCGACATCGAGGGTCGCGACGGCGCCCTGGCGGCGCGCAGCGACGTAGCACAGCAGCTCGGACTCTGAACTTAAGCCCGCGTCGCCGCTCACCGTTTGTGGCAGGCGTGGTGCAGCCCGGCGCGCTTCGTCGCATCCTGGCGCGCCTTGTCTCCCGTTCGTTTTGGCGGTTGCGCTCGCGTCATAGAATCCGCCCAGAAAAGGGGCAGGTCGTCGCGTCCCGACGGTCTGTTGGGGGTCTGTTGCTCGATCGCCAGGTCGTGCACCTTGCGCGCTCGCGGCGCCGCTCGCGGCCACGGTGGATCTTTTCCGCGGGCCCAAACGTCCTAGTTGTAGAGGCCGATGAGCGTCACCGGCCACGCACTCGCTAGAGAGTGAAACTTCAGGAGGGATTCCCATGATCGCAGACAAAGCCGTTCTCGTGACCGGGGCCAATCGCGGCATCGGGCAAGCGCTGGTGGAAGAAGCCTTGAAGCGAGGCGCGAAGCGGGTGTACGCCGGTACGCGCCACCCCTGGGCCCACCGGGATGGGCGCGTCACGCCCCTGACCTTGGATGTGACCAACGCGGCGCAGATTCAGGCAGCGGTCGAGAGAGTCGACTCTCTCGATATCCTCATCAATAACGCCGGGCTGGCGCTGTTCGATGACTTGGGCGATCGGGCCGCTCTCGAACAGCACCTCGCCGTCAACCTCTACGGCACCTATGGCGTGACCCAGGCGTTCCTGCCGTTGCTGACGCGTTCTCGGGGCGCCATCGTCAACGTTCTATCCCTGGCAGCCTTGGCCGCCGTGCCGGTCCTGCCCGCCTACTCGATATCCAAGGCGGCCGCGTTCTCCCTCTCACAATCGTTGCGCGCTCTTTTGGCTGGACGGGGCGTGAAGGTACATGTCGTCCTGCCCGGCCCCGTGGACACCGATATGTCACGAGGCCTCGACATACCGAAAGCCTCTCCTGAGTCCGTCGCTCGAGCCATCTGCGACGGCGTGGAGCGGGAGGAGGAGGAGATCTTCCCGGATCCCATGTCAGCGTCCATGGCCGAGAGTTGGCGCAGCGGTGCGGCGAAGGCGTTCGAGCGCCAGAACGCGGCGCTCGTAGCAACAGCGCCCGTCACCGCATGACGAAGCAGGGTTGCATCTATCGCATCCCTCCTTATGATACCGCCCATGACCATCCCGCTTCATGCCCCGCGCGCGGCAGCCGCGCTCGCGGCGACGCTCGGCCTCTCGGCCGCAGCCTGGGTCGTCACGGTCCGGCAGATGCACGGGATGGACATGGGCGTCGCGACCCCGCTCGGCTCGTTCGCGTTCTTCGTGGCCCTGTGGGTGGCGATGATGGCGGCGATGATGCTGCCGGGCGCAGCCCCGGCCGTCCTGAGTCGCGCGCACGCCAATGGTCCGGTGCGCGCCGTGGTGCCGTTTGTCGCGTCGTACCTCGCCGTCTGGACACTCATCGGCGCCCTGGTGTACGCGGTGTACCGCCCACACGGCTCTGCCGTCGCCGGCGCGCTGGTGATCGCGGCAGGCGTCTATGAGCTCACGCGGCTCAAGCAGCACTGCCGCCGGTGCTGCCGCGAGAGCGCCCGCTCGGGATTCGCGTTCGGGCTCTACTGCGTCGGCTCGAGTATCGGACTCATGGTGATGCTGCTGGCGCTGGGCGTCATGAGTGTCACCTGGATGGGCGTGATCGCCGCCCTCGTGCTCGTCCAGAAGCTCCTGCCTGCGAAGGCTGCCATCGATGTACCGCTCGCGCTGGCGATCGTCGCGCTGGGCACCCTGATCCTCATCGCGCCCGCGTCCGTTCCCGGACTCACGCCCCCGATGTGAATCAAAAGGAGAGAGCAGTGAAATTGCCGAAAGTGGTATCGCAGGACGACTGGGTCGCCGCGCGCAAGCGGCTGCTTGTGAAGGAGAAGGACTTCAGCCGCCAGCGGGACGCGCTGAGCGCCGAGCGGCGCAAGCTGCCGATGGTGGCGATCGAGAAGGAGTACGTGTTCCAGGGGCTGGAGGGACGCCGCACGCTCGCCGATCTGTTCGACGGGAAGCGCCAGCTCCTCACCTATCACTTTATGTTCGGTCCTGATTGGGGTAGAGAAGGATGCCCGTCCTGCTCATACGTCGCCGACAACTTCGCGGGCAGCCTCGTGCACCTCGCCCCGTGCGACACCGCATTCGCCGTGATCTCGCGCGCGCCATTCGAAAAGATCAAACCCTTCCAGCAGCGCATGGGTTGGACGTTTCCGTGGCTGTCGTCCTTCGGGACCGACTTCAATTACGACTTCGGGGTGACGCTCGACGAGACGCATACGATGTACAACTACGCGCCGGTCTCCGCCCAACCCGAAGGCCGGCCACACGAAGGCGAGCGGGAGGGGTTGAGCGTCTTCTTCCGGGACGGCGATCGCCTGTTCCATACGTACTCGACCTACCAACGCGGCCTCGACCTGTTGCTCAACACCTACAACTTGCTCGATCTCACGCCGCTCGGCCGTCAGGAAGCAGACGGCATCATGCAGTGGCTCAAATACCACGATGAATATTGACTCAGGGTGCTGGCGGGTTCCTCTTGCCGATCTCGTACTCCTGCGGTGGCTCCGCGCCGAGTAGGTGCCGCACGAACTGATCCCATCGCCAGCGCGGGCATGATGGCGACCGTCCACGCCGGCGGCGCGCCCCTTCAAATTTGGGGCATATATCCATTGCCCTGTTGGTATGCCGCCGTTAGGGGCGTTGGCCAGCCAGCGTGTACAGCTCGGTGGGCACCAATCGGCGCAGCTCATTGAGGCGCGCGGTCGCGTCGCTCCACGACTTGTGGAACACTGCCTGAGACGTTGCCTCGAGGTCGCGTTGGAAGGTGCCCTCGTACGACGTAGCGAGGATGAATCGCTGCCTATACATATATAGACAGGTCACTCCAATTCGCCGTTGGGCCGCGCCACACGTAGACGCACTGGCCACCATGCAGAATGTAAACTTGTCATGACCGATCCTACTAGCGTTCAGGCGTCCTTGGAGCTCACGCTCAAGGACGAGATCGTACGTATGTATCAAGAGGTCGCGAACAACCCCACCGGCGAATTCCACTTCTTTCACGGCCGTGATGCGGCCCAACTGTTCGGCTACGCGCCAGAGTGGCTCGACCGCGCACCCGCCAGCGCTGTCGCGTCCTTCGCCGGCGTCGGCAACCCGCACGAGCGCAGCAACCTGCAACCAGGGGAAACCGTGCTCGATCTCGGGAGCGGGGCTGGCCTCGACGCGATTATCGCCTCGTGGCGTGTCGGCCCAACCGGCCGGGTTGTGGGCATAGATCTGAACCCCGCCATGTGCCTCAAGGCCCAAGCCCACGCGGCGGCGTCTGGTGGCGTGCTGAGGCCGGGCGGCCGGATCTCGATTACGGATATCGTCAGCGCCAAGCAACTGTCTCAGTCAATAGTCAACGACCCCAAGCTCTGGGCCAGTTGAATCGGCGGTGCTCTCCCGGAGGGAGAGATGTTCAGGCTGCTGGAAGAGACGGGCTTCAGTCGGGTTCGGTCGGCCGTGGTCCCGAGGTTCCGGTTCCGCAAAGAGTCGACGCAGAATTCAGCCGAGGCCTACGGCGTCAAGGCGGTCATGATGACCGCATTGAAGCCGGCTCCCGCCTGACGGAGCGCTAGACGTCACGTCGGATTCAACAACGCGGCGTAGACGTCATGAGTCCGCTCACCGAAACGACACGCCGCCGCCTCGACATTCAGGGATTCGACCGCGTGGATGATCGGGCGCTCGGAGAGGTCGCTCCGTGGCTGCGGCTGGCTTTCGGGCTGTGCGCCGTCATGGCCGGCGTGGGCACAGCGATGGCATCGCCGACCATTCTGTTGCTGTTAGTACCGATTGCCGGTCTCGCAGCGCTGTTCCCGATCCACCCCTTCGATCTGATCTACAACTACGGGATTCGCTTGGTCACCAAGACCGCCCCGCTTCCGCGGCGAGGCGCACCGTCCCGCTTCGCGTGCGGCTTGGGAGCGGTGTGGCTCGTCGCCACTGCCTGGGCCTTCCAAGCGGGCCGGCCCTGGGTTGGATACGCGCTGGGCGGGCTCCTCACCGCGGTCGCGGTGCTGGTCAGCACCCTAGATGTGTGCATCCCGTCTCTCGTATATCGGTCTGCCTTTGGGTTTCCACCCCGGCGCCAGGCCCCGCGGGAGTTTGACGCCTAGGGAGGCGCTCGACAGCCAGACGATGGGATGAGGCTCTCGGTCAGCATCAAGTATTGTGGATCGCGATACTGGCAGGAAACATGGGACGGTAGTGTGGCAGGAAGCCGCATCACGCCCACCGACCCTCAAGATGTAGTGCGGACTCCACCAACAGGGAGTGCCAAGAAGGTGTGCGCGCGCGCACTCGGAGACCGGTTCACGTTGTAGAAATTCTCCGCCGGAGGCTCTCGATGGAAGTCATCATTCAGCGAGACTACGAGCAGATGAGCAAGACCGCGGCGCAGATCGTCGTGGAAGTGCTCAACACCAAGCCGAATGCCGTGCTCGGCATGGCGACCGGGTCCACGCCACTCGGCTTGTACCAAGAGTTGGTACGGCTGCATAAAGAGGAGCAGCTCGACTTCTCTCGTGTGACGACGTTCAACCTCGACGAATACGTCGGCCTGCCCGTGAATCACCCGCAGAGCTACCACTACTTCATGCACGAGCACTTCTTCCAGCACGTGAACATCCCGCGGCAGAACATCAACATCCCCTCGGGCACGACCAGCAACTACCCCGCCTTCTGCCAATGGTACGAGGAGCAAATTGCGGAATGCGGCGGTATCGACCTGCAGATCCTGGGCATTGGCTCCGACGGCCACATCGCATTCAACGAGCCGGCGAGTTCCCTGAGCTCGCGGACGCGACTCAAGACGTTGTCCAAACAGACCATCGACGACAACGCCCGGTTCTTTGAGCGCCGAGAGAGTGTGCCGGTCTATGCGATCACCATGGGCGTCGGGACCATCCTTGATGCGCGCAAGCTGGTCCTGGTTGCGAGCGGGAAGGCCAAGGCCAAGGCGATCGCCCAAGCCGTCGAGGGACCGATCACCAGCATGGTGACGGCAAGTGCAATCCAGCTGCACCGTGATGCAATCGTGATCGCCGACGAGGAGGCAGCCGCGGGCCTGACGATGTGCGACTACTACGAGTTCATCTACGCGGCCAAACCTGCGGCACCGAAATCGTAGGGCAGTTCGGACATTTCCCCCTAGGGCA
>WNFA01007295.1_pt1 | contig 15583 bp, 10 predicted proteins | sample 5400481 | NCBI WGS metagenome assembly WNFA01 (sample SAMN13153340, study PRJNA577476) | soil metagenome | isolation source: 120 cm saprolite under Douglas fir tree site 2 hole 1 replicate 2 | place: USA:California | collected 2015-04-18
AGGGGAACTCCGCTGTAGACGCTCATGATCCAGCTCAATTGCCAGCCACCAGCAAGTGCGTTTGCAACGCCGCGCTGCGCCCAGCGCTTAGTCCGTCCAAAAGGCAACTCATACACGCCGTAAGCTTGCACATTGTGCGTGCGGTCAAAACCCGCGAGGGCCTTGTTGTCTTGCCAATTGGTGGGGAACGGATGGAACACGGCCCCCTCGTTTTCGCCGTAGTCGATGGCCTTGGAGAAGGTGTAAACGACACCCGCCTCCGTCCCACCGCCGAATCGCCGAGTTACGCGGGTTTGCAGAGAATCATAGTAAGTGACCTTAAAAGGCGTCACGGCATTGATGTCACCCCAGCAAGCCACAGGCGGGGTAACCACGGGGCAGGCCGCAGGGTTTGCATTGAGTAAACGCCCCGAGGAGCCCCCGCCCACAGGGGCCGGGTTGATATTCAAGCCCAGGGGTATGCGGATTCCGCGGGTTCCAACGTAGCCGGCCTCGGCGACCCAGCCGACAAACTCATGTTGCACAGTCAGGTTAAAGGACTCCGCGTACCCGCGATGGAAGGGGTTTGCCACTGTCGTCGTTCCCGTATTATTGGGGAGGCGAAGGACACCTGATCCAAGGCCCGTGAAAGGTATCAGGGTTATCCCAGTGACGAGTCCTGGGTAGGGAGCAAGATTCGCGTTTGTGCCCGTGAGACTCGCTGACGGGGCGAAGTTGCACGGGTTGGGTTTTTGGTTGGTGAAGCCGCATTGCGCCTGGAATATGGTATTCCCCTGGTAATCCATATTCGTGATGTTGGGAAAAGTGTCCCGCAGGGCACGGAAGTTATTGGGATCCGCGCTGATGCCGTAGCCCGCGCGAATCACCGTCTTGCTCCCAAGCCGGTACGCAACGCCGAGGCGCGGGGCAAACATCCCGTGCCCCACGTCAACACCGTCGTCCCCCGGCACGGAGCCAACTCCACCAATGAAAACGTTTCCCGTTGTTGGATCAAAGTATTTCGCGCCCGTGTGGTCGCTTGTCGCGAAGGGGTAATACTCCCATCGCAGTCCATAGGTAAAGGTCAGCTTGGGAGTTAATTGCCACCGGTCCCGTGCATACCACGCCCAAGTGGTGAACCGCAGCGCGTTCGGATTAATGTTCTGGACGACCTTACCGTCCCTCTGAGGAAGACCCAGCAAGAATTGAGCAAAACTGTTGTAGGGGTTCGCGGCTGGCCCGCCGTTCAGCGCGGTAACACTTCCGTCAAAACCAAAGGTCCCGCGCGGTGTACCAAAGGTTCCTCCCTGCGGCTGGAAGTGATTGATCCCGCTGTGATAGTATTCCAAGCCGAAGCGCAGATCGTGCCGTCCTTTCGTCCACTCCAGATTTGTATTGGCGACGTACTGATTGTCTCGGAAGATGAACGGATTGCCCGTGTTGGCATTTCCGAGATTGGCCCAGCTTGAGATCTGGAACGCCGGTATCCCACCGTAGGCATGATCGGTTCCGTTCGTGCCCGGAATGTGCAGCGTGTCGAGGCCGAAGTTCGTACCAATGTCCGTATTTTCGGCGTTGAGACGCAGCCGCGTGTATCCCACATTCACATCGAACAGCATGGCTGGAGTGAGTTGATAGCTGCCTCCCAGCGCCACACTCTGCGTCCTGCTGAAAGCATTACCGTTCTGGCCGCCACCAGTCGCGTCCCCTCCCGCGTCTCCCAGGGCGGGCGGGTCAAAGATAAACGACGGCGAAATGCTGTACCTGCCAAACACCATCGACTTCTTGCTCGGCACATAATTGACCTTGGCGTCGATTCTGCTGAGGTTGTATTGGGGTGCTCCAATCGGAATGAAATTGTTCGCGATATTGGTGGGGTCATTGGGGTCGCCTATATTGGGCGCGGGAATCAGGGAAGCCATCTTCGCCGCCGCAGGGTCAATCCGGTTCGCAGGAATCCTGTTCCCGGGAAACGCCGTGCGGTTCTTGCCGTCTGCCGTCCCCGTATTCGGGTCGAACATGCATCCCGCGATAGGCGTGACGTTGCAGTTTGTGCCAGTAGGTATCAAGGACGAGAAGTCGCCGTTCCGGATCGAAAGAGGAGCGACGCTCCTCGACGTCCCCCCGGCCGTCCGGATCTTGGTGCCTTCATAGGCCCCGAAGAAGAAGAGTTTGTCCTTCTTGATGGGTCCGCCAAAGGTTCCGCCATATTGGTTGAAGATGTTTTTTGGCTTCACGGGTTGGACAGCCGCAGGTCTGAAGTAGTTCCGGGTCCGAAGAGCGTTGTCCGTGTGGTACTCGTAAGCAGTGCCGTGAAGCTGATTTGTGCCCGACTTGATCGTCACGTTTGCCGCGGCTCCGCCCGCCATGCCCTGCTCGGCGTCAAAATTGTTCGTAACCACATTCACCGATTCGATCGCGTCCGCGGACGGGATGTAGGCAACGTTCGCCGGCAACCAGGTATAGGTGTCTGTGGCTCCGTCAATTCGCGTGTTGTTGTTATTGATCGACAGCCCGTTGACGTTTGCTGTCATGGCCCGCTGCGGACTCCCGGCCGCCGAGTTGTTTTCTCCAAGGAAGCCAACGCCTGGAATAATGCGGTAGGCCGACTGGAAGTTCCGCCCATTCGAGGCAAGGAGCGGCAAGTCCGAGATTTCCCGAGCATTCAAGTCTGTATGCACGTCGGCGCGGTCGGTCTGCAACAGTTGCTCTGTAGCGCTGACGGTCACCGTCTCGACCTGTTGCGACAGTCGAAGCTGCACATCCACGCGCCGCGTTGCGTTCGCTTCTACCAAAACGTTTTCCGTCACCTTCGTGCCGAAGTTCGTCGCCGAAATGGTTACTTTGTATGTGCCCGGCAGGAGTTCGTTAAATAGATAGATGCCGTTGGCGTCCGACGCGGCCTGTCGAGTAACGCCGGTGTTCACGTTGAGCGCTTCGACATGGGCACCTGGCACGGCTGCGCCCGATGGATCCGTGATGTTTCCCGTCAGCGAGCCATAGAGTACCTGCGCACGAGATGCGGTCGGAAGGAACGCGAGAAGCAATAGGACGACACAACACACTACTCCGTCGCGCCTGAGATTCACGCTTGCTAGACTAGTCCTGCGTAACACAGCCCCGCTTGACATGAAGCCTCCTATCCGCTGCTGTTCTGTGCCGCCTCGATCGGCAAATTCGTTCGGCGCTTTGCGTGCCTGCGCCCGGAAACTTCGTTCTCCGGCTCACGAAGCCGCTGCTTGCGGCTGCTCTTCCTCAGCTGATCGGACGCCTAGACCAAAATGTTTTTGCAGCACGAGCGCGACGGTTCCACGAAGACGCGCCATGCCCGGGTCTGCCGCGGGCCTTACACGAGGCGGCCCGCCGACCAAGGCGCCGGCGGCAACTTCCGCTTCGATGACGGGGCCAAATCGCGGCCACTGCTTCATGAACTCGCCGACAATCACAATCTCTTCGGGAGCAAGGCCCGCAACGATCATTCGCATTCCACTTCCGATGGCGTGCGCCATGCGGTCCAGAGCCTTCAAGGCGAGCGAGTCGCCGGCATCAGCCAGAGCCAGCAGATCCTGAAAACTGGGACCGTCGGAGGCCTGGCTTGACTCGTGGTAGTAGCGCACAGCCGCTCGGTTTGAGGCGTACACCTCCCAGCAACCGCGGCCGCCACAACTACAAGGAGGGCCATTTGGATCCAGCGAGACATGGCCGAATTCGCCAGCCATCCCGTGGAGTCCCCGAGCCAATTGTCCGTTCATAAAGATGCCGGTACCAACGCCCTCGGAAATGGTTACGACCACCAAATCGCGGACCTTTTCCGTGTGCCCGAACCACACTTCGGCGAGCACGCATGCGTTGGCTGCGTTTTCCAGCTCGACCCGCATTCCGGTTGCCTGCTCGATCGCAGCCTTGAAATCGAAATTGGGCCACTTCAAGTTCGGGGCGAAGACCACCCGTTGCGTTTCCAGGTCGAACCGGCCAGGCAGACTGATTCCGATTCCTGCGAAAACCAAGTCCCGATGAACCTGCATCAGGTGCCGAATTCTTCCCGCCAGATGGTCCGCTGTGGCTTGCGGATTCGGAGGTGTCGGCATCACCTCCTGCGACAGAAACCGCCCGTTCACGTCCGCTACACCTACCCTGGTCTGCGCCGGCCGAAGGTCCGCCACAAGAATTCCGCGTCGTTCGTTCAAGCGGAGAAACGTTGGCCTTCGTCCGCGAGGCAACCGCCCTGTGGGTCCATAGACAACCCATCGCTCCCGTATAAGCTGTTCCGTAATTAGGGAAACGGTACTTCGCTGTAATCCCGACACGCGAGCCAAGTCCGCCCGCGAAATGGGCTGTCGCCGCCGAATCAGGTTCAGGACAACTCCGCGGTTGATATCCCGCGCCGTTTCGCTCGACGCCACTTGAGTGTTTGTGAAGTCAATTCGGCGCATTTAATTTGTATCCCAAACTATATGCAAGCTTAAGTCGCCCACGTTCATCATGAGACCGGCTGCCATTCACGCAATCAACGATTAGAGAAAGTGCTGCGGAGCATTAAATTCGCGGCACGAACTATATGCACCGTTTTCCAGTGTTGTCAAGAACAAATTTCCTTCCCTTTGGGCCCGCCTCTTTCCTTCGGACTAACTCTTTCCCTAGGTCATATTCGTGGCTGCTTGCGGAGGAAGAGTTCTTGCATCATCGCATTTCCCACCCACTGTGGGCCCTTCGCGAGGTTACCTAGGCTTGGCGTGAATCTCGACGTAGTCCAGTGGCGCCCGTTCATCGCCATCGGGAATTCCTTCGATGCGGACTTCATCGCCCGGGCGCAGCGCGAGGCCCATGATTCGGCGCCTGGTGGAGGAGTCGCCTCCCGTCCGCATCGTGGGCAGGTGATCGTTGGCCACCCATTCGTCCACCAACTGGCCTCTGACGTAAACGCGAAATCTCGATTCTCCCTTGTTCAGGTCGAAGTACTCGACGTCGACGTCATACCATCCTGGTTTATTCGTAAACCGGAACGAGGCTGCGCAGCCTTCCCGCCGCGGGCATTCAACTCCCTTGCCCCCGGAAGCGTTTTCCCATGGAACGACATCTACCTGCGTGTAACCCTGAAGCTGCATGGCCTCGGCTTCGATGCGTTCAGGGTAATGCCCCGCTCGGCCCTTGGCATCCGGGATCCCTGAGGCGCGGAAGAACCAGTTACAGATAGCATCCCGCCAGACGATGGCGTGCCCCGCCTGGTACTCAAGGCGCGCTAACACGTCGGCATAACGCTCTTCATCCACGCGGCCTTTGAGAGAATTCCATTGCCGTACGTAATCCGCGGCACGTTCGGCTCCTTCATAATGGGAATCGTAAATGTGCTGGATCACCGTCTTTCCCGAATGCAGAACGTATGTGTATGGCACGTGGTGGAAAAACAGGAGCAGCTCATCGGGGGTAGTCTCCAGAGATTCGTACCGGCCGGCTACGGGCGCGCGGTATTGTCCGGCAAAGCCTGTTCCCGTGCTCACGGAGCGGTCCATCCCGATTCCTTCATGGTCGGCGCGGTGCCACTGGCCCCAGCCATTCCGTTCTGACGACTCCACTCCTGGTCCGTAGTGGCTGCCGAGAATGTCAGTTAGAGTTTGCGCGCCCAACGGCCCAGTGTAACTCTCGTAGACGTGCCACGATGCCGACTGCATATCGGAGATGGTCCGCACCACGATAGGATCGTTCCCAAACGTAAGTCGCGTCCATTCTTCGGCAATAGTCCCCGCACTCAGATTGGGATCCCAAGCCAGACGGCCAAATCCGTAGAGATTTGCCATCGCTAAAGGATGCCCAAGCCAGCTTGTGTCTGTCCCAGCATTCGCGACGCCAACGAATCCGCCAATGGGACGATCAAAAGTGCGGCCCGCTACGAGATCTTTCACCCGCCTGGAAGTCGATTGGACCATACTTAATCTGGATGATGACGTTGTCCGCAAATCTGCCGTCGAGCGGATGAAAAATGTCGTATGCGGCTTTGGCACGATCGCTCTTGGGATCACGCCAATCAAGATGGTGGTTATAGACAAACGCCCTGTAGAAAACGATCCCGCCGTGCCGCGCAAGGGCGTACGCAATCGCGTTGGCTGCCTCTGCGGGCGTTCGGCCGTAGGTCGAGGGACCTGCCCGGCCCTCAGAATCCGCCTTTACAACAAATCCGCCGAAATCCGGAATCTGCTGGTAAATCTCGTCAACTTTCTTGCGCCACCATTCTGTAACGCGAGAATCTAGCGGATCAAACGTATCCAGGCCTCCGATAGCTTTGGGGCTGCCTAGATCGACGGCAACGGACAGGCGGACGCCCCAAGGGCGAAGCACATTTGCGATGCGAGCGAGTTGCGGAAGAAAGTTGTCTTCCAGAACGCGTGGATCGGCGTTGACATTATTGACGGTACATCCGTTGATCCCGACGGAGGCAAGCAACCGCGCGTAATCACGAGCGCGATTCAGGTCCGGGCGAACGCTTCTCAATTCGGCCGTCTAAGTTGTCCCACTGGTTCACCCAACGCACCGGCGCGTACGGCTCCTGCACTTCATTCACTGCTGCAATTGGTTGGTTCCGTGCGATCCTGCTCAGCAACGCGAAGACCCCGTAAAGAACACCTCGGTCCGTCGTCGATGTGATAATGAAACAGTGGAATCCCCGCACTTGCCACGTCGTCAGCCAGAAGCCTTCCTCTCGCAACTCGGTACTCGGCGGAAACTCAGGAATTTCTGCCCGGACTGCTTTGAGCGTTCCCAGGACGAAGGCGTTTTCTTTTGGTGGGCCCGCTCCGGCGCGCAATGTTTTCCCAAGCATTCCTCTAACGCCTCGAATCAGTTCCCCCTGTGCTGTCTCCAGCACCGCGGAACTCCCAAGCACGGTCACGCTCGCGGGTAGTGATTCGTACATTTGCCCAGCGCGCTCGTCTAACGGTGCATAGCGCAGCCACGCATTCTGCCCGGACTCGGCGTGCAAGAAGTCTCCTTGCAGAACCCCGCAAAGGGCTGCTAACCAAATCGCGGTATGCAAGCTTCGACGTCTCACACGGTCACCTCGCAATAGCCTGCAGCCAAAGGGTATGACCGCTTCTCTTCATTGTGATGGCGCCCCCCGGCGTCTCTAAGCGTTAGCCACAGGCTCGCTCCGGCTCTCTGAGGCCGGACCGAGCTCAAAACCCAAATACTGCCGCGCATTATGGAAGCAGATGTTTCGGACCATCGTGCATAGGAATTTTTCGTGATTCGGAATTTCTCCATTCTCCGCGTCCTTCCCAAGCAGATCACAAAGGATACGGCGAAAATATTCGTGCCGCGGAAACGACATGAAAGATCGCGAGTCGGCTAGCATGCCGATAAACCGCGACAACAATCCCGTGTTCGAAAGCGCGTTGATCTGCCACTCGATGGCTTCCTTCTGATCGAGGAACCACCACCCGCTGCCGAACTGTATCTTTCCGGCCACTGAATCGTCCTTAAAATTTCCGATGGCCGTAGCAAAGACATAATTGTCAGCCGGATTCGGCAATCCTGTTGGCGCGCATAGCTCTCCATTTGTAATGGTCGCCCTCCAGCCAAATCTCGAACAAATTACGGAAGCACCTGCCGGCAGCAATTTCAGCAGCCGGCAAATGGGTGTGATAATCCAGAATCGGTTCTTCGGCGGCGTACGTGTGGTACAGCCTTCGAGCTGTTTTCGAATGCAACAGAAAATCATCGTGAATAAAATCCATCAATCGCTCCGTCGCTGGAATTTCCTTTCGCCAAGAAGCGCGAATTGGTCGTCAGATCTCATGCGCTGCCAGCCCCAGTCCCATATTCTTACCGCGCCGCTCCGTTCCTCTGTCGAACGCCGGCGGCTGTGGGCAGTCTTGACGGATCGACGATACCCCAATAGGCCGGCTTGGCCTGCAATTGCTCGTCGAACAGCAAAGGTAAGTCTCGCCGCACGATGGGAAAGGACTTCAGCCACGTGTGATCATCCGCGAAGCCCCAGAATGTGACTGAACTTACTTTCCCTTTCAATCGCCGCAGCGTCTGGAACAATTCCCGGTACCTGTAGCCCTGCTCGAAGATCACTCCTTCTGGTACCGCCGGATAGCTATCGGTGGAGTTCCGATACACGCTTATGTCGAGCTCTGTGATCTGATTACCGACGCCCAGCTCGGAGAACATCTCCAGCGTTTCTGTAATCGCAGCCGTCGATGGATAGTCGACACGATTGTGCATTTGATGCCCTACCCCGTCGATCGGCACACCTCGGCGCTTCAAATCGCGCACAAGCTTCAGGAGAAACGCCCGCTTGGCCTGATTCGTCGTGTCGTATTCGTTGATGTACAGCTTTGCTCCCGGCGAAGCCTCATGGGCGATGCGAAAGGCCGTCTCAATATACTCAGGCCCGATGATTTCGAGCCACGGGCTTCGGCGAAAACCATCGGGCTGCTCAGGATCAACGGCCTCGTTCACCACATCCCATGCGTACACTTCTCCTTTGTAATGGGAGACGACCGCGCGGATGTGTTTCTCCAGCCGCCCAAGAAGCAATGCCCTGTTCTCTCGCGTCGGACGTAAAGCGTTGCCACCTGAATCCTTGAACACCCAAGGTGGATTCTGTTTATGCCAAACCAGCGTGTGGCCCCGCACCAGCATGAGGTTGGCTCTGGCAAAACGTACCAGTTCATCGGCCGTGGTGAAGTCAAAGGTTCCCTCACTCGGCTGAAGCACGCCCATTTTCATGGCGTTCTCTGTTGTGATGCTGTTGAAATGCTTCCTCAATAGCTCACTGTGCGGCCCCGTGATATCGCCTTTCCATATGGCCGCGCCTACCGGGAAAAATCCATCGAGAATCTTGTATAGAGATGGGATGTCTGTTTGGACTTGCACTGTAGGGATGGAGACCTGCTGCGAATCGCCCGCGCTGAGGAAAGCGCCTCCGGTCCCGGTGTCTCGCGAACAGGAATTCAATGCCGCTGAGGCGTGGTGCAGGCCACTGGCGAGCACCCACAGCAAGAGATAGACTCCGTAGCAAGTCTTCTTGAATGAAAAAGCTTGGACGGGATGGAACACTTTCTTCCTGCACAGTTCCGAAGTGCTTCTCGGATGCGGCAATCGGTTTTCACTTCCCGAATGGCTGGCCCTGCCTTCGCTCGTCTCGAATGCCCAGCCACAGGTACTTTGTTCGAGCCTCGCACTAAATACCACTATCCTCTCCCAAAATCAACGAGCGGTCCCGCCTTTGCAGCAACTTGGAGCAAAGACGTTCCCGGTAATGGATTCCTCAGCAGCCCGTAAACCCTGCAACGGATATGCTGCTGATCGTGCATTCAGGAATTAAAAATGGATTTCATTGCTGGATAGATTCGACGGTAGGCGGCATAGGAATGATTCATTATCGCTGCCGTGGAAGGATCAGGTCGGACGCGATCAACAACTCGCACTACCGAATCGCACGCCATATCTACGGTCGGCCAAATCTTCGCGCCCACCCCTGCAAGAATAGCGGCGCCGTATGCGGCTCCTTCCTCTGCCTCGACAATCTCCACCTCGTGTTCATACACGTCGGCTTGAATCTGTCGCCACAAGCGCGATCGGGCTCCCCCGCCCCCCAACCGAATGCTTTTCACGGGCACATGGATTTCGCGGAATATCGTCAGCGAATCTCTCAAGCTGAAAGCCACACCTTCGAGAATGGCTCGTACTACGTGGCCCCTGGTATGGGAGGCCGTCAGGCCCGCCAAGATTCCGCGCGCGTTTGGATCGAGGTGCGGCGTTCGTTCGCCCATCAAGTAAGGAGCCCAAAGCAAACCGTCTGCGCCTGGCGGAACGGCCGCTGCCTCTGCCGTTAACTGATCATAGGAATCCCCACGGTCCTTACCGGACTTGCTGACAAAATGATCGCGAAACCATCGCAGAGACAAGCCCGCAGCCTGCGTCACGCCCATCACGTGCCAGCGCTCTGGAACCGCGTGACAAAAAGTGTGCAGACGCCCCAAAGGATCCAATGCTGGCCGATCGGTTGCCGCAAAAACAACTCCGGAAGTTCCAATCGTGGCGCTCACGGCGCCGGCTGCGACGATCCCCATGCCGGTGGCACCCGCTGCTTGATCACCCGCCCCAGCCACGACCGGTGTTCCGGCGGCCAAACCCGTCGCTTCAGCCCCGGCGGAGGATACTTGCCCGCACACCTCCGCAGACTCAAACAACGCAGGTAACATCGATCGATCGATCCCAGCCGCTTGAAGAACTTCCGCGGACCACTGCCGCCGCGACACATCCAGCATCAAAGTGCCCGATGCGTCGGCTACATCAATGGCCCGCTCTCCGGTCAGTCGGAAACGCACGTAGTCTTTCGGCAGCATGACCGAACGCACGCGCGCCCAGTTTTTCGGCTCGTTCTCTCGCGTCCATAAGAACTTCGTAAGCGTGAAATTGGTGAGTGCTGGATTGCAGGTGAGCTCGATGATTCTTTCCGCGCCGATTCTTTCCGTAAGCTCTCGGCACTGCTTCTCGGTCCGCACGTCACACCAAATCAGCGCCGGGCGCACCACTTCGTCGGAGCTGTCCAGCATGACGGCGCCGTGCATCTGCCCGGAGAAGCCGGCGCAGGAAATCTGCCCCCCGCGCAGCCCTCCAAGAGCCAGCACTTTGCGAATCGCAAGACCCGCGGCCCGCCACCATTCTTCCGGCCTCTGCTCTGCCCACCCGATCTCTGGTGATGCGAAGGGCTCGTGTTCTTCCGTGGCCGACGCCGATATCCGGCCGACCTCGTCCATGATCACGGCTCGCGTGCCGCCAGTGCCAACGTCTGCGCCGAGAACGTACCTTTTCATACGTTTTCTTGCTTGAACACGACCCTCACTTCGTGTTTGCTCCGATTCCAAAGTGGCGGTCCGCGGAGTTCATAAACTGCTGCCAGTCGTAGTCGTTCAGACCATGCGCGCCTTTCCGGTCATGATATCCGATCATGTCTCCGACGGGAGTTTCAACCGGCGGCATATCGTCGACACCCAAGCCCTTCAGGCCGTATAACCTGTAAACCCGCTCGGCGAACTTCGCCGCCAGGAAGGAACCCCGTGGATCGCCCCAATAATCTTGCTCCGCGGTGGCGATGTACACCGGGCGAGGAGCCATCAGCGCGATGAGCATATGCCAGTCCACGGGAAGGTCGTTGACCCGGTCGGCATACTCCTTAAAGTGGCCATCGAACCAGTAGGGGAATTGGTTCGTGATGGCTCTGATCGTCTCCCCGTACTGACGGCGCACAATGTTTGCCCCGCCGCAACCGGACTCAGCCGAGAACACGATGGCGAATCGTTGGTCCTGCGCTCCGGCCCACATCGCAACTTTGCCGTAACGCGAGACGCCCATGATGCCGACCTTTTTGGCATCGATATCTGGATCGGTGACCAGGTAATCCATGGCCCGGCTCATGCCCCACGCCCAAGCACCGATGGCTCCCCACTCGTCCGGTCCCAGCTCCTTCTGGCCCGGCTTCGCGAAGAACGACCGAATGCTCTTTGCGTATCCGCTGACATTGTCAGGCTCAATGGAAGAAGGATTGAAGTTCGCCAAGCCATAGCCGCGGCTAATCAGTTTTTCCGGATTGCGGCTTCCGATGCCAGGCACCAAGAAGATGGGCGCCGGTCCCTTGGCATTCATCGGCAGAGTGATGTGCAGTTGCATCGACGGCCCATCTCTCTTGCCAGCGAAATAGATCGTCACGTCCTTGGTCCTGACCGAGCCAGCCAGAGAATTCTCTTCTCTCGCCGTGATTTCCCACTTCATTTCTTTGGGTCTGCCGGCCATCGTGCGGCCATAAACATAGGTCTCAAAGAGCTTCAGGATCTCGGGACGGCGCTTTTTCTCCCACGTCTTGATGTCTTTCACTTTCTTCCCGTCTAGCAGCACCAGCGGGTCTGGCAACGTGTATTGGGGTACCTTCAATTCATCGTATTGTCCCTTCGGGTAGTTCGGCGGTAGCTGTGGCTGCTGCGCAAATAAGACCCCACACCATGCCATGAGCACCGATGCGCGAACGACTCTCGCAATTGGCTGCTGTTTTCTCATTGGGCTGCTAACAAACAGACGCTGCCCATAGGAAGGACAGGAATTCTTTTTCCTTAGTCGGGCAACGTGGCCTCGCCTGTGATCGTGAATTGCGCCCGCGCGCCAGCCGTCTCGGGCAGACCCGGGCGGCTTACCGGCTGTCTCCCTCCCACCCAGACATCCACTCTGCCGGCCACAATGCGGCGCTTCCCTGAGTCGTCGACGACGCTCAACTCTCGGTCGCGAAGAGTGAACGACACGGTTCTCTTTTGGCCACGCTCCAGATGCACGCGCTGAAACCCTTGCAATGCGCGAAGCGGAGCCGCGGCCGCACCCGGATGAGTCAGGTAGAGTTGCACCACTTCGTCGCCTGCCATTCCACCAGTGTTTGTGACATCCACCGCAACAGTCATTGCTCCCTTGGCAGAAATACTTGCGTGGTCCACCCTGGGCTTACTGTACGCGAATGTGGTGTAGCTCAGCCCGTACCCGAATGGGTAAAGCGGTACACCGTCAAAGTAGCGATATGTTCTCTTCGCCATCGAGTAGTCTTCAAATGCAGGAAGTTGCTCGGTCGACTTGTAGAACGTAACCGGCAAGCGCCCGCCAGGGCTGAAGTCGCCCGCAAGCGCCTCAGCCACAGCCGTGCCGCCTTCCCCGCCCGGATACCAGGATTCTAGGATCGCTGGCAAATTCTCATCGGCCCAATTGACCGCGAGTGCGCTTCCATTCAGCAGCACCAGGACCGTCGGCTTACCTGTCGCTTGAATGTGCTCCAGAAGCTGCTCTTGCGGCGCAGGCAGATCGATGCGCGTGCGGTCGCCGCCCGCGAAGCCCTCCGCATCCACCTTCATCTCCTCGCCCTCAATTCTTGGGGAAAGACCCATCACCAGGATGATGAGATCCGCATTTCGAGCTGCGTTGATCGCACTCTGCACTTCCTGTTCTGGCACACTCCAGATCAAACGCGCCTCTGCGCTTCGAATGGTTTGGAAGTATTCGATCTTGATGGCATAGGCGTGGTCCCTTTCGAGATGAATCTTTTTCGTTTGCGTGGTAGCAGGGTGGTGGATGTTCCAGTCTTCCGCGATCAGGTTGCCATCGAGCCACAAGCGGTAACCATCCTGGCCCGTGAAGCCAATCGAGTAGTCACCGGTTTCCAGCGGAAACAACACGCCCGTCCAGCGCACCGAGTAGTTGTTTGGCAGTTGTGCTGTAACACCCTTGTCGCCCCAGGCGAAGTCAACTTTCTCGTCCGTGCGTCTCAGCACCGGTGCGCCTTCCAAATTGACGTTGGGAAAATATTCCGCCTGCAGGCCGCGCTCCTTACGAGTGTCGTCGGTGTAGAGCGCGTCCGCCGGAATCGCTCTCGTCACGGGACCAACCAATCCCGTTCCCTCCACATAGTCGACTTTGGATTCCGCAAAACGCTTGCGAATGCCCTGAAGTACGGTCACCGGATTTGAGGGCGTTCCGTTGTAATTGCCTACCAATGTGTCCAGGCTATCCGCGTCGGGACCAATCACCGCAATCGTCGGCGGTGCTTTCTTGAGCGGCAAAAAATGATCTTTGTTCTTTAACAAAACAATGGACTCGCGCGCTGCCTGAAGCGCAACTCGCCGGTGTTCTTCGGAGTCGTTTTCCGTGGAAGCAATCTTAGAGTACGGCACCATAGAAGGCGGATCGAACATGCCGAGCCGCAAGCGGGCGGCGAAGAGACGCCGCACGGCGCGGTCAAGATCGGCTTCCGGCAGCAACCCTTGCTGAACCGCCTTAAGCACAGCCTCGCGCTCGCGCTGAACCCGGGTGCGCGGGTTTCCGCAGATGAGATCCGTTCCGGCCTGCAGAGCGGCGGTGACTCCTTCTTCAAGAGACTTCGTAAAATGGTGACCGTCGAAAATATCGGTCACCGCCCCGCAATCGGAGACGACATAGCCCTGAAAACCCCAGTCTCGCCGCAAATGGTCCCGCAATAACGCAGTGTTGGCACAGGCGGGCTGGCCGTTCACCGAGTTATAGGCGCACATGACCGAGTCTGCCTTGCCCTCCAGGATCGTTGCTCGAAACGCAGGCAGATAGGTGTCCTCCATATCGTGACTCGATACCTGCACGTCAACCCTGTGCCGCGTGAGCTCCGGTCCGCTATGCACGGCAAAATGTTTTGCGGTGGAAACTACCTTGAAATATCTAGCGTCGTTCCCCTGCAAGCCAGTGACGAACGCAACACCCATGCGTGACGTCAGGTAGGGATCTTCTCCGTACGTCTCCTGCCCGCGCCCCCACCGCGGATCGCGAAAAACATTGATGTTCGGCGACCAGATCGTGAGCCCGTGGTACCAGTCGCTCGACCCGTCCTTATGCAGGTCCGCGTAATGCTTCGCGCGGAACTCTGTGCTGATCACGTTGGCAATCTGGTGCATCAGCGGTTCATCGAAAGTGGCTGCCATGCCAATCGCTTGCGGAAACACGGTCGCATACCCCGCCCGGGCGACGCCGTGCAAGCCCTCGTTCCACCAGTTGTATTCAGGTATGCCGAGCCGCGGGACCGCGTCCGCCGTGTGGCCGATCTGCGAGACCTTCTCCTCGAGCGTCAGACGCGACACCAGGTCGTCCACGCGCTGTTCGATGGGGAGCTTCGGGTTTTTGTACGCTGGGTTGTCAGTGGATTGTTGCGCGTTGGATATTGACGAAATTCCCGTGCACAAAAGTGCGCAGAGGAGTGTGGCTGCTTTTCTGTTCATGTCGCCCGCCAAAGAGCAATGATTCTTTCTCCAGAGGGGCGGATTCTAGCTCACTCAACGCAAAACTCAAAATTCGTCATCCGGACGCACTGCTGATCTGCCGAGAGGTGGCCCTCCGGATTAGGAGAGCGCGCACATCTTTCTTCGGGGGCAGAGTGCGCCGCGTCTCAGGTGAGAGATCCCCGAGCAACAGCTTCAACCAGAGCCCTTCGGTGAACAGTGACTTTTTCACAAGCCAGCGACATCCTGCCGGGCAACACGGCTCCCGGAAGGCCCGATGTGTTCCTTCGCGACACTTGTGGCGGGTCGAGCGGACCCGTTGCGGGCTGCACCCCTTCCACGACTCGCGTATCCTCTCTCATTGCATTTGCCGTGAAAGCCGCAAGAAGGCCTCAGGGAATAGATCAAATTAGCCTTGGCTTGTTCTCGGCGGCTCCTCCTGGCCTCCAGCAATCAGCACGCCAATAAAAATCACAACGATTGGGTCGATGGGATGCCGGTACTCCGTTGCAGCGTGCGCAATGTAAAACACCATTGGGTAACAAACCAAGACCGCCAGGAGAGGAATTGTGTTCATTGTTTCTGTGTAAAGCGCCCGGCGTATCCCGGCAAGCATGAGAATCAAAAGAATTGTGCTGATTCCAATATTCCAAAACGCAAATGGCTCTCCCGCGAGGTAGTCCGGTCGAAGCGACCAGAAGCCCGTCCAAATATAGACAAACCGTCTGGCCGTAAGCCGGAGATACAGACCAGGATGGTCCCTGAGAAATTCGAGCGAGAGACGCTTCTTCTCCGCAACATAGCCCATTTCCCCGCGGCTGCGA
>WNFA01004967.1_pt1 | contig 15579 bp, 18 predicted proteins | sample 5400481 | NCBI WGS metagenome assembly WNFA01 (sample SAMN13153340, study PRJNA577476) | soil metagenome | isolation source: 120 cm saprolite under Douglas fir tree site 2 hole 1 replicate 2 | place: USA:California | collected 2015-04-18
TGGGCCAGGCGGAAGGCGGGTAGTTGAAGCGCACGAAGGCGGTGGTCGAGCCCACAATGGCGAAGAACGAGACACCGAACACCAGCGCCGATGCGGCGAGCCACGCCATGGAATGTCCGAACAGCGGCAGGCTTGCGCCGACCGCGTTGACGGCGAGGATGATCGTGGTTGAGACGCCGCCACGGTCAAGCGCCAGCACACCGCGCCATACCCATGGCGTTGCGAACGCGCTCAGGCCGATCAGGCACCAGAATGCGCTCTGCGCCGCGGCACCGCCGCCGGCATCGCGCACATAGGCGATCATGAAGGTCATGTAGGCGATGTATCCGGCGCCGAACAGGAAATAACCGGCGAGATAAATCATGACCGGCCCAATCGCGAACCTGGTCGGCGCCGCCGCATCGGCGATGCCGGCTTTGGTATCGATCGGCGCCAGCAGCAGCGGAACGCTCATCAGAAGCGAAAGCAGCGTCATCGCCCACCAGACGATCCACCACGATCCCGGCCCGAACGCCTGCAGCACGAACGGCGCGATCAGGCCGGACGACAGAATGCCGAGCCCGGGTCCGGCATAGAACAGGCTCAGCAGAAAATTCGCCCGCGAGCCCTGCGATTGCGCGATTGTCGCCGCCAGCGCGGCGCCGCCGACGAATGCCGCCGCCGCGCCAACACCTGCGAGCAGCCGCGCAAAACTCAAAACGATAAAATTGCCCGACAGCGCGCACAGCGCCAGCGACACCAGGCAGGCCAGCGTCCCCCCGCGCACGGCGGCGGATAGTCCAAGGCGCTTGATGAGTTTCGATGCGACCAGCGCGCCGGCGAGATACCCCGCCGCGTTGATCGTGTTCATGAAACCCGCGGCGGAATAGGACCAGCCCAGCGCGTCGCGCATGTCCGGCAGCACCAGGGAATAGGCGAAGCGGCCGATGCCGAGGCAGACGGTGGGCGCCAGCGACAGAATAAGGATCAGCCGCGCGGGATGCGCATAGGAAGTGGTGGGATTGGGGGCGTGCAAGGGATACTCCGGCGGGCCTCAATATGGCCGGGTCCAGGGCCATTGCACAGGTCGCCCCCCGCAATGGTGTCTTGCCAATTGCGCAATGCCGCTTTAGCACTCCGCGCGCGGATTTCCTTATCCGTCGTCATGCCCGGGCCTGACCCGGGCATGCATCTTCTTCATGAAAGCTGGATTGCCGGGTCATCCAGTGCAAAGACGCGCGGAGCCTGTCATCGGGCCGCGCTTCGCGCGGACCCGTTGGCGCGTTTGCCGGCAATGACGACAAACCGTAGGTAACGAACCATGGCGACCCACAAACTGCTGCTACTCCCCGGCGACGGCATCGGCCCCGAAGTGATGGCGGAGGTGAAGCGCCTGATCGACTGGCTCAACGCGCAAGGCATTGCGCATTTCGAGACCGAGCAGGGGCTGGTCGGCGGCAGCGCCTATGACGCCGACAAGGTCGCAATATCAGACGCCACCATGGCGCTGGCGCAGGCGAGCGACGCGGTGATTTTCGGGGCGGTCGGCGGTCCGAAATGGGACAGCGTTCCCTATGAGGTGCGGCCCGAAGCCGGCCTTTTGCGGCTGCGCAAGGACATGGCGCTGTTCGCCAACCTTCGTCCCGCGATCTGCTATCCCGCGCTCGCGGAAGCCTCGAGCCTGAAGCGCGAGGTGGTCGAGGGGCTCGACATCATGATCGTGCGCGAACTCACCGGCGGGGTATATTTTGGTGAGCCGAAAACCATCACCGATCTCGGCAACGGCCAGAAGCGCGCCATCGATACCCAAGTCTACGACACCTATGAGATCGAGCGCATCGCCCGGGTCGCGTTCGATCTGGCGCGCAAGCGCCGCAACAAGCTGACCTCGATGGAAAAGCGCAACGTCATGAAATCGGGCGTGCTCTGGAACGAGGTGGTCACCCAGGTGCATGCGCGCGAATACAAGGACGTGCAGCTCGAGCATCAGCTCGCCGATTCCGGCGGCATGAATCTGGTGAAATGGCCGAAGCAATTCGACGTCATCGTCACCGACAATCTGTTCGGCGACATGCTCTCGGATATCGCGGCGATGCTGACGGGATCGCTCGGCATGCTGCCGTCGGCTTCGCTCGGCGAGATCGACGTCAAGACCAAAAAGCGCAAATCGCTGTTCGAGCCGGTGCACGGCTCGGCGCCCGATATCGCTGGCCGAGGCCTCGCCAACCCGATCGCGATGATCGCGTCGTTCGCAATGGCGCTGCGCTATTCGTTCGAAATGGGGGCGCTGGCCGACAAGGTCGATTCCGCGATCGCGGCGGTGCTCGCGAACGGCCTGCGCACCGCGGATATCAAATCCGAGGGCACCACGGCGGTCTCAACGATAGAGATGGGCGAGGCGATCTTGAAAGAGTTGCAGGCGCTCCACGGGTAGGCGGGGCAGGCCACCTTGCGTCATCCCGGCGAACGCCGGGATCCATACTCCGTGTACTCGCGATTAGGTCGCTGGAGCAGATGCCTTCTTTAACCACACACGCAAACGATTTTGGGTCCCGGCGTTCGCCGGGACGACGGATCGCGAGTGCTCGTCAAAATCAATAGAGCGGGAACTTGGTCGGCTCGCCGCCCAAATCAGACGGCGGATTGAGCGGCTGACGGTCAATCGGGCGATTGTTGTTCTCGCGGGCGAACGATGGGTACCCGAACGGCGTCGGAAACGCGTAATCGGTGAATTTGCGGTCGCCGGGCAGCACTTCAACGCCGGCATCGAGCCAGGAGCGCCTGCTAACGTAGATGCGCGTGCGCGGTCCCTGCTGATAGGACACATTGGGACCGTTCGGCCCGTAGTAGGCGCGGCCGCGCTCATCGAACTGCCGCTTGGGCTCCGCGTTGGCCGCTGTCACGGCGAAGCCAACGGCGATAGCGGAGAGGGCGGCCAGCAACACCGCAAGCTTATTGGCAGCAGGGAATTTCCAGGTCATCAGATCCTCACGGGCGGCCGGGCCACCATATCGATTTCAGCCATTTTTACTGCCGGGGGTATGCGGCCACAAGGTCAATCGGGCCACACCGCATCACAATAATGCGTCGGAATACGAAAAAGTTGCATGGAAACCAGCATCTTGGCTGGCCGTCTCGGCCAGCTCGGTCACAAAGTGCCGCGCAGCCTGGGGTTTTCCGCGCCGGTCACCCAGTCCGCCGATGTGGCTGACGCGGTGCAGCTGCCCCGCTTGAGCTCGGCGTGGGCGAATAATTCAGCCAGTTTTGGATCGTTTCCGGCCGTGAGCAGAATCAGCCGGCTCAGAATACAGCCAATCGCGGTGCGGCGGGCCGGCAAGCCATCGCCCTGGCAGGTCCAGCCGGAGATCCGCAGATTGGGTTCGTCGAGACGTTTGATGAATCCCAGGCAGGATCGCGCGTTGCCCGGTTGGCCTGCGACACGAAGCAGCGTCACCGCGCCGAATTTACTGTCGATGATTCCAGCCGCCTCCAGCTCGTGCAAGCCTTCGGGGTCGATTCGGGCGGCGATGTCGGCCAGCGGACCCGATCCGCTCGATTCATCGCCGGGGCGATAGATTTCGAGTTCGGCAACCGTCTTTAGGCTTTGCTTTCCGTCTGGGGCGGCCCAGCTCAAGATATCCTTGCGGCCGCCCTCGGGGTGCCGGAGAATCTCGTAAGTCTCTGTTTTTTCGGCTAAATCGAACTGACTGACGGCAAACGCCGGGTGCGAGCGCGTGGCCACGCTCCAGTCCGCTCTGGCGGATCGCCCAACGGCTTCCGTCGCCGGCAATTCGTCCCACAAATGGATGCCGACGATGGCAAGCAGGGCCAGAGCCCCCAAATAGGCAACGAGACGCGCCAGCATGCCGCAGCATTCGTCGGCAAGGCTGTTCAAGACAGGATGAATCTGGGTCGGATTGTAAAGAGTGGCACAGCGGCCCAAAAACGATTGCATCAAACGCCCGAATGCACACTAACGTTGTCTTAAGGGCGTTTCTCGCATAGAAGCGCTGCCTCTTCCCTTTCCGCTTCGAGCGGGGTCGGAGGATTTTTCTTCGGAGAGTGAACGATGGGTTACAAAGTCGCGCTGGTCGGAGCGACCGGCAATGTCGGGCGGGAAATGCTCAACATTCTGGACGAACGCAAATTCCCGGCTGACGAGGTGGTGGCGCTGGCGTCACGCCGCAGCATGGGCGTCGAAGTGTCGTATGGCGACCGCACCCTGAAGGTCAAAGCGCTCGAGCATTACGATTTCTCCGACGTCGATATCTGCCTGATGTCGGCGGGTGGCGCGGTGTCGAAGGAATGGTCGCCGAAAATCGGCGCCGCCGGTGCTGTCGTGATCGACAACTCGTCGGCGTGGCGGATGGATCCGGACGTGCCGCTGATCGTGCCCGAGGTCAACGCGGATGCGGTGGCGGGCTTCGTCAAGAAGAACATCATCGCCAATCCGAATTGCTCGACCGCGCAGCTCGTGGTGGCGTTAAAGCCGCTGCACGACCACGCCAGGATCAAGCGGGTCGTGGTCTCGACCTATCAATCGGTGTCAGGCGCCGGCAAGGACGCCATGGATGAGCTGTTTTCGCAGACCAAGGCGGTCTATACCAACAGCGAGCTGATCAACAAGAAATTCCCCAAGCGTATCGCCTTCAACGTGATCCCCGAGATCGACGTGTTCATGGAGGACGGCTACACCAAGGAAGAGTGGAAGATGATGATGGAGACTAAGAAGATTCTTGATCCCAAAATCAAGCTTACCGCGACCTGCGTGCGGGTGCCGGTGTTCGTCGGCCATTCCGAAGCGGTCACCATCGAATTCGAAAATCCGATTTCGCCCGACGAGGCGCGCGACATCCTGCGCAATGCGCCGGGATGCCTTGTCATCGACAAGCACGAACCGGGCGGCTACGTCACGCCTTACGAGGCGGCGGGCGAGGACGCCACCTATATCAGCCGCATCCGCGCCGACCCCACCGTGGACAACGGCCTGGTGCTGTGGTGCGTGTCGGATAATTTGCGCAAGGGCGCGGCGCTGAACGCGGTCCAGATCGCCGAATGCCTGATCAACCGCAAGCTGATCAGCGCCAAGAAAAAGGCGGCGTGAGAGCTTTGGAGCCCGGGAGCCGGAATCGCGATGACCGAGCCGCCAGCTCCTTATCGACCCAATCCGAAGCTGAAGCGCGTCGAGAACGGCTTCGAAAGCCTGATCTTCAACAGCCGCTGGCTGATGGCGCCGTTTTACCTCGGCCTCGTCATCAGCCTCGCGGTGCTGTTGCTCAAGTTCTGCATGGTGCTGTGGGAGTTCATCGTCCACGCGCCGGGCTCGAAAGAGTCGGACATCATCCTCGGCGTGCTCTCGTTGATCGACATCTCGCTGACCGGCAACCTGATCCTGATCGTGGTGTTTTCCGGCTACGAGAATTTCGTCTCGAAAATCGATCCCGGCGGCCACCCGGACTGGCCGGATTGGATGACCAAGGTCAATTTCGGCGGGCTCAAGCAGAAGCTGCTCGCCTCGATTGTCGCGATATCGGCAATTCAAGTGCTGAAGGCATTCATGAATATCGACACCGTCTTCGACGCCCAGAAGTTGGCATGGCTGGTCGGCGTGCACCTGGCGTTCGTGGTCTCGGCGTTCATGCTGGCGCTGTCCGATCGCTGGAGCAGCGATCACGGGGGCGAATAGGGAATGGCGAATGGATCTCTTCTATTCGCTACTCGCCATTCGCTATTCGCCTACTTGCTCCGCCACCCTACGAAATTCCTTGGTCGCCTGGTCGAGCACCGAGAGCGAACCCTCGGCGACGCCGAAATAGGCCCCGTGCAGATGCAGTTCGCCGCGCTCGGCGGGGGCCTGCACAAAGGGAAACGTCATCAGGTTTTCCAGGCTCCGGAACACGGCGGCTTTTTCGATCCTTGTGGTGAAATCGGCCATCGTCTCATGGTCGCGTTGCCCGACTTTCTCGCCCGGCTTGATGAACATCGACATCCACCGGCCGATGAAGTCGCCGGGCGTCAGCGGCGCGACATTGTCGACGAAGGCGCGGATGCCGCCGCATTGGGCGTGGCCGAGCACCACGATGTGTTTGACGTGCAGCGCCCGCACCGCGTATTCCAGCGCCGCCGAGACGCCGTGCGCGCCGCCGTCCGGCGCATACACCGGCACCAGATTGGCGACGTTGCGCACCACGAACAATTCGCCGGGGCCGGCATCGAAGATCACCTCCGGCGACACCCGCGAGTCGCAGCAGCCGATCACCATCACCTCGGGCGACTGGCCGAACTCGGACAGTTCGCGGTAGCGCGACTGCTCGGTCGGCAGACGCTGCGAGGTGAAGGCGCGATAGCCTTCGAGCAGATGTTCTGGAAAGGATGACATCGCGGTGGCTAAACCATAGGCCGGTGACGGGAACAAGGCTTTCGGGAGACGCGCTGAAATGCTATCGCGTGGGGCTGGAGATCTGCAAGGAAATGAACCCATGATCCGTCCACGCCGCAGCCTTTTGTTCATGCCCGGGTCGAATGCGCGGGCGCTGGAAAAGGCGCGCAATCTCCCCGCCGACGGCATCATCGTCGACCTCGAAGATTCCGTGGCGCCGGAGGCCAAGGCTGCCGCGCGCGAGCAGATCGCGCAGGCAATCGCCGCAGGCGGGTTCGGCAAGCGTGAAGTGCTGATCCGCGTCAACGCGCTGGATTCGCCCTGGTGGATCGATGACGTCACCATGGCCGGCAAGGCCAGGCCCGACGGCATCCTGGTTCCAAAGATCTCCAGCGTGAAGGATCTCACCACCATCGCCGATCGCCTCGGCGATATGAACGCGGACAGTTCGATCCGGGTCTGGGCGATGATCGAGACCGCGCGCGCGGTGCTGCATGCCGAGGAGCTTGCGGCATCGTCGTGCGATTCCGAGCTGCGGCTCGCGGGCTTCGTGTTCGGGCCGAACGATATTTCGCGGGAGACCCGGATCCGGATGCGGCCGGGCCGCGCGGCGATGATCCCGATGATCACGCACTGCATTCTGGCGACGCGCGCGCACGGCCTTGAAATTCTCGACGGGCCCTACAGCGATTTTTCCAATGTCGACGGCTTCGGACAAGAATGTGCGCAGGCGCGTGACCTCGGCTTCGACGGCAAGACGCTGATCCATCCGGGCCAGATCGAGGCCTGCAACGCCATCTTCACGCCCCCGGCGGAGGAAGTCGCGCATGCCCGCAAGATCATCGTGGCATTCGAACGCCCGGAAAACGCCTCGCGCGGCGCGATCCAGCTCGACGGCCAGATGGTGGAACGTCTGCACGCCGATATGGCCAGGCGCACGATCGCGATCGCGGATGCGATCGCGGCGATCGGCCATTGATTCTTCCCTCAGGCACTGATCCTTCCCTTCTCCCCTTGTGGGAGAAGGTGGCCATAGGCGGCCTTCGGCCGCCGTCCTTTAAGAGGACGCCGATGCCTTGCATCGGCTATGCGAAGTCCGCGCCGGATGAGGGGTTCAGGCCTATCGAGAGGCCGTAACCCCTCACCCGTCCGCGATGCTTCGCATCGCGGCCACCCTCTCCCACAAGGGGAGAGGGGAAGAAGAACTGTCGCGGCGATGGGGCAGCATTAAACAAAATCAGTTGCGCTTCAGACTGAGAATGTAATTTGCGAGACCATCGGCCTGATCAGGCGTGATCAGGAGATTGGGCATGCTTCGGTGGCTCGACCGAAGAAACACTTTTAGTGAAAGCTCGGTGGTCGAAGGCTGATTGGCGATCGCGGTGAAAGCCGGCGCGGCGTTTGCCGCTCCCGTTGTCCCCGCCGTCGTCGCTTCGATCGCGTGACAGTCCTTGCACCAGGCCTCCGCCAGGCGATGCCCGTCGGACGCGCTGTCTGAGGACAGCGCGGCGCCGCCCGCATAATGCAGCCGGATCAAGAACAGCGCGGCCAGAGCGAGACTGACGGACAGAAAAACGTGGAACCAGGCGGCACGCGATATTTTCATTGATTCACTGTGTGAGAGTGCCTGGCGCAGCGGGCTTATTTGCCGGGCTGTCGGGCCAAAGCGTTGATCGTGGTCGCGTTCAGGCAATATCCCTCATAGCGCTCGGCGGAGGCGCCGGCGGCGAGGTCGCGGTCGCATTGGCGTTTGTCGTGGCACAAGGCGCAAACCCGCTCCATGTCGCGCAGCACCATTGGCTCGGTGCGCGCCAAATCGGTTTGGTCGATGCCGAGAGCCTTGAGCAGCGTTGGCAGCTCGTCCGCGGCATGCGGTCCCTGACGGACCAGCGTGTCCAGTTCACCGGGAGAAACCCGCAGCTCGCTCGCGATCCGGTCAAAATCGGCGCGGTCCATCTGGCGGATTTCGCTCAGCTCCCGGCGGCGTTTCAGCCAGTCGCCGAATATGTCGATCAGCATTTCGACGCGGGGATAGGGATGTTCTTGGGCGGTCATGGGACACCTTCCGAATTTGTCCCATCAGAGCGCGAATCGACCCAAGTGTCGTTGCGCTGGATCAAACAGGCGCGGGGGCTACTGTCCCTTCTCCCCTTGTGGGAGAAGGTGGCCATAGGCGGCCTTCGGCCGCCGTTCTTGAAAAGGGACGCCGATGCCTTGCACCGGCTATGCGAAAGTCCGTGCCGGATGAGGGGGTTCGGCCTATCGAGAGGTCGTGACCCCTCACCCGTCTCGCATCTGGCGATGCGAGCCACCCTCTCCCACAAGGGGAGAGGGGAAGAACCGCCGCGACGCCTTAGGGCGTACCAAATCGCTCCGCGGCCCAGGCATACAGGCTTCCGGCCGCGGGCGGCTGGTTGCCGCGGCCTTTCGGGGAAATGTGAAGCCCGATAATTTCGGGGTCGCCGATCAGCACTGAAAAATCCGCGGGCTCGAAGAACAGTCTTGGTTCGGCATGAACCGCATAAAACGATTTCTTCGGCAGGGCGTTGTGCAGTTCGCCGGCGCGGCGGGCGAGCGCGGTCAGCGCCGCCGGACCATAGATCGCGACACGAACATCCGAGAGCCGCCTCAAACCGCGCAACCTGCGAAGGGCGAAGATCAGCCGGTGCCGCAGCGCCAGCCAGTCCGGTGTCAATTCGTTCTGTCGCATCAGCGCGGCGAACGCCGCCACGATGGGATCGCCGGATGGCAGATACAGCACCGAATTGCCGAGCTGACGCGGCCGCTCCCAGGCAAAATAGGGTTTTGCGGGATCGATTTCGACCGGCTTGAGCAGCAGCACATCGGCGTCGAGCCACAGGCCTGCGCGCTGCGCCATCAGCCGCATTCGGAAAAAATCGCTGAATTGCAAGGTGGTCCAGTCGCGCCATACCCCATCGGGGCCGGTCGGGCGCAGTCTTTCGGCAAAACCATGCGACAGCACCGCTTCGGCCTCGGCGTTGCCGACGCCGTCGGGCAATCCCGCGAGCGGCTCGAAACTGTAGACGGTGACGTTATGACCTGCCGCGACCTGCGATCTCAGGCAGGTCTGCCGGAGCCGGTCGAGCGGGCCATGCCAGAAGGTGACGACGTCCGGCCGCATCCACGTCGCCTCGCCTGGTAGACGTTGAGATCAGGCCCAGGCGCGCGCGTTCTTCGCCTTCGCCTCATAGGCGTCGATCGAGGCCTTCTTCTCCATGGTGAGGCCGATGTCGTCGAGGCCGTTCAACAGGCAGTGCTTGCGGAATGGATCGATTTCGAACTTCACCGTGCCGCCGTCGGGGCCGCGGATCTCCTGCTTGGCGAGATTGACGGACAGCGTCGCATTGGCGCCGCGCTCGGCATCGTCGAACAGTTTGTCGAGGTCGTCCTGGGTGACGCGGATCGGCAGAATGCCGTTCTTGAAACAATTGTTGTAGAAGATGTCGCCGAACGAGGTCGAGATCACGCAGCGGATGCCGAAATCGAGCAGCGCCCAGGGCGCGTGTTCGCGACTCGAACCGCAACCGAAATTGTCGCCCGCGACCAGGATTTTGGCGTTGCGATAGGCCGGCTTGTTGAGGATGAAATCCGGGTTCTCGCTGCCGTCATCCTTGTAGCGCTGTTCGGCGAACAGCCCCTTGCCGAGGCCGGTGCGCTTGATGGTTTTCAGATATTGCTTGGGAATCACCATGTCGGTATCGACATTGATGATCTTCAGGGGCGCCGCGACGCCTTCCAGCGTGGTGAATTTTTCCATTTGAACGCACTTCCCGGCAAAAATTGAAGGATAGGCCGTTGGGCGGTGGTTTATCGCGAATAGGGGCTCAATCAAAGGCCGAATTGCGCAATCCTAACCTGCTGCCGCCTCGATTGCTTCCATGTCGCTGTCAGACAGACCAAAATGGTGGCCGATCTCGTGAATCAGCACATGGCGGACGATATGACCGAGCGTCTCGTCATGTTCGGCCCAATAATCCAGGATCGGCCGGCGGTAGAGCCAGACCAGATTGGGCAGGCGGGCGATGTCGTCATTGCTGCGGAACGGCAGGCCTATGCCCTGAAACAGGCCGAGCAGATCGAATTCGTTTGCCGCGTCCATTTCATCCAGAACCTCGTCGGTCGGAAAATCGTCGACGCGGATGATCACGCCCTCGCAAAGCTTGCGAAAGCCCTTCGGCAGGTGCTCGAAGATCTGGTGCGCCATGGCTTCCATTTCGGCAAGCGAGGGCGCTTTGGCTTTGGTCCACATCATCACGGCTTTTTACCGCGTGTTACGCAGAAGTGCATCCCGGTTTGAATATTGGACTTCACGTGCAGTTGACGTTGGCGCGGCAATCGGAGACGTTGCGGCCGTTAGACAGCTTTGGGTGGGCGGAATGATGCGGATCCGGACGGCGGCAATATTGCTGGTTTTTGCAGGCGTTTCTTCGCTGCCCACAGCCGGCGTCGAGGCCCAAACGGTGCCGGCGGGAATGCGGACGGCGCAGGCATCGCAGCCGATGGTCACCGAGGCGTCGGCGCAGCGCCGGGTCCGGCGGCCGCCGACACGCTTGCGTGTGTATCCGAGCTACCAGGGCGGATTCGACGACGTCTACCCCCGGTATTTTCCCGGCCGCAATGCGGTGCGAGATTGCAACGCAACTTACGTGCAGGAATACCGGCCGAGCGGCACGGTGATTGTGCCTCACGTCAATTGCTATTGGCGGCCGGGCTTGCATCAGAATCGAGGCGCTGTCTTTCTTTTGACGCGTTTTCTTGACGCGAACCGGCAACCACCCCGGGTCAGGTCCGGGGCAGGCTTTCGCTTGAAACGCGTTGCGATATTGCCGCTCTCAACGCCCGCGCGCCGCACCGATCAGACCGGTGCAGACCACCAGCGCCGAGGTTCCATAGACGATAATCGCCATGGCGAGTTGCGTGAAGCCGCTGGCGGTGCCCGGACCTCCGCCGGGTCCCTGGGATGCGAGGGCTTGGCCCGCTGAAAACAAGGCGATACCAGCAGGTGCGAAAGCGAAGCGCGATATCCGGGGCATTTTTCGAGACGATGCCATGACAATCTCCTGTGATGGGACGCGTTCAGAAGATACGGACGAAAGTCTATGCCGGTTTTAGAAATGTTGTCGTGCCAAACCGCCCCTGTCGTCAGCTACGCGGACGTGCCTGAAGGGATGGCTTGGCGGATGCGCAAGCGCTGCGCTGTGCCGTACATCAAGCTGCGCCACAGCCACTCGATGGGGCCGAACCGATAGTACCGCAGCCATTGGGCGCTGATCATCACTTGGGCGACATACACGCAGACACCGATCGCGAGTGCGGTGACGACCCCCACGCGGCCGAACAGGCCGAGACCATAGCCGTAGAAAATCCAACCGAAGACGACGGATTGCGCCAGGTAATTCGTAAAAGCCATGCGTCCCAGCGGCGCGGCCCATGCCAGCAGCCTCTTTCCCGGTCGGGTGCTCACGAAACCAATGATGGCGGCTGCATAGCCTGTCGCCAGCAGAAGCGTGGCAAGCCGTTCGAGGGAAGCGCCCATTCGCCCGGGCAACGGCAGCCCCAGCAGGGCAGGCTCTTCGCTGGCGATGGTAAGCGCGGCTCCGACGAGCACGCCGACGATCGCGACGGTGACGAGCAGACGCCCGTGGGTCGGTGGACGACGAACGACGTCCGTGCGCCACACGAACATGCCGAACAGGAATAGCGCGATGGTGCGCGGAAGAATGAAGACATGGAGTGGAAGGATGGATGCCGTCTCCCCGATACGGAAGGTGAGGATCTCCAGAAATCCGCCCGTGCCATAGACCTGTCGCGCTTCGGCGACATGATTCGTGATCCAAGCCGTGGTGGGCCACGGCACGACCGGAGGCAACAGCGGCATGACCAGATAAAGCGCCAGAAATACCGACGCGCCGGCCGCCAGCAGCCAACGCGGCCCCCACAGGAATGGCAGCGCGATGAATCCCGCCAGACTGTATTCGGTGAGGATGTCGCCGTTCCATATCAGAAACAGATGCGCCACGCCGATGACCAGCAGAATCGCCAGCCTGCGCACCAGCAGCATGCCGCGGCGCGGATTTGGCGCCAGCCGCTCGAACTGGATGGCCATGCCGATCCCGAACAGCAGCGAGAACAGGGCCATGGCCTTCAACTCAATGGCCATCGTCAGGAAGGTTTGGACGGCGCGGTCAAGCGTTCCCGTGGTGTCTGCGACGGGCAAGAACTCTTCAAAGATGGAAACGCGAAACTCGTTCACGACGTTGATCGCGAGCACGCCGAACAGGGCGATGCCTCGAAGCACATCGATGGCATCGATGCGTTCGCTGGGATTGACGGGAGCCGAGGCCACCGGCGCAGCGCCAACCGCAACGATCTCGACCATGGAGAGTCCTCTGAAAAGAGTTGCTCGACTTGGAGCCGCTCAACTGAGCTATTTTGAACACGTCGACAAGATAATTATGCCCGGCGGGAACCGGTTCGCACCATTCGCATTCATCTACGCGGCGCAGCTATTCATTCCACATTCACGTCAGTCACTCTAGCTTTACGATCTGCGTTGCGGTGAGGCGGTCGACCAGATCCGCCGCACGTCGCTGGCGTGTTGTCCAATGACCAACGGAGGAAACATATGAACGTGATGAGAGTTCTGGGGCTTGCGGCCGTCGCCGCATTGCTCATGCTGACCGCTCCCGCCGAACGCGCCCAGGCCCTATCGCTGGCCAGTCCCGGCGCCGCTGCCGCGGTTCAGGATGACACCAGGGAGATGACCACCGAAGTGCGCTGGCACCATCACTGGCACCACCGCCATTGGGGCTATCATCGGCACTGGCATCACCGGCATTGGCATCATCGCCACTGGCATCGTCACCACTGGCATCATCGCCATTGGCATCATCGCTACTGGTGATATCAGGCGCGACGCTAGGGCCTTTTCCGTTTCGATAGAATCGAATCGGGGCTCTAGATTCTTGATTTGACGCGTTTTCTTGACGCGAACCGGTTTCCACCCCCGGATCAAGTCCGAGGGCATGCTTCGCTTGAAAACGCTCTGGTGTGCGTGAGTGAGATTGAGACAGGTCCGCGGTCCGGGCCTGTCGTTACGTGGTGATCGATCCAGCAAAAGGAAACGTTGCCTTGAAGCGATGGATTGGAGCGGCCGTCATGGCAGCGGGGCTGGCGCTCTCAGGGCCGGTTGCAACCGGGAGCGTCGCCGCCAATTCGAAAGTTGGCTTGCACAAAGTTGGCTTGCTCGCAGTAGGCCTGCACCCAACTGACACATCGAAGGCAACCGACCTCAGCGCGCGGCGTCGCGTCCGGCATTACCGGCATGATGCCTACCATCCCTATTACCGCGCTTATTACTACGACCGACCTTATGACTATCGGCCTTATTCCTACGCTGCGCCGGTGCCGTTCTTCCTCGGCATTGGGTTTGGGCCGCGGTGGTAACCGCCGACTCTTGAATATTTGCGATCTTAGGCGGCGCGATCGATCATCTTGAGCTGTACGATCACGTAGACGGTCATGGCCTCTCCTCATCGGGTAGCGCGGGCTGATGCAACCGAACCGATTCGTTCATCATTGCGGCCCGTGCATTCACGGCGCGTTCACGTCGTTATCGCTAATTTAACGTTGGGACGAAGCGCAAATGAACGCGTCGAAGGCGGGCCGCTGCATGGCCTTGGCTTTTGTCGCCCAATCCGGGGAGGTTCACGCATGACGAGGATTCCAGATCCAAGACGCGGCGTCCGTTGCCTTGTCCGTTCTTTGGGCTTTGCGGCTGCCACGACGCTGATGCTGTCGTTCGCAACCGACCAGCGCGCCGAAGCGCTATCGCTGATCAGTCCGGGCGCGGCGCCGGCAGTGGCACACACCTCCGACGGACTGACGATCGAAGTCCGCGGCGGCGGCGGCCATGGCGGTGGTGGTCATGGTGGCGGTGGTCATGGCGGTGGGGGAGGCCACGGTGGCGGCGGTTTTCACGGTGGCGGCGGCTTCCATGGTGGAGGTGCGGCGTTTCACGGCGGCGGATTTCGCTCCGCTCATGTTTTCCACGGCGGCGGCTTCCGCCACGGTGGGTTCGGGTTTCGGCACCATCGCTTTCACCGGCACTTCTACGCGTCCTATTACGATTACCCGTATTATTATTCGTACCATCGCTGCCGGGTGATCTGGACCTATTATGGCCCGCGCAGGATCTGCCACTATCGCCACTGGCATCATCGCCACTACTGGCATCACCACTACTGGCGTCACCATCACCGGCATCATCGCTTCTATTGATCAGACAGGAAGTGCGGTGGGTCGAACCAATCAGGCGCCCTCATGGGCGCCTGATTTGTGTCTGCCGCGAACAAACTTTGCCGCGCTTCAATCCCAGTTCTTGAATTTCCAGGATCTGAGCTTCCAAGGTGTCAGCGTCTCGATGCGCCACTGCTCCCAGCGGTCGGGCGGCCAGTGGCTGAGACGCGACCTTTCCTTGACCTCGGGCTTATCGACGTCAGGCGCGAATCGGCGCCGCGTCTGGCGCGTCGCCTCGCTGATCAGATCGACGAAAACCGGCTTGTCGGCCATGGTCCGCTCCTGCGAAACGGCTCGCCTTTCGCAAGGATCAGTCTGCTCCCAACTGCTTAAGGACTCCCTTCGGGAATGCCTCGACCTTGAAGCAAGAGGTGCTTTACCGCCACTCCCTGATATCGACAAAATGCCCGGCGATCGCCGCTGCCGCCGCCATCGCCGGCGACACCAGATGGGTGCGGCCCTTGAATCCCTGACGGCCCTCGAAATTGCGGTTCGAGGTGGAGGCGCAGCGCTCTTCCGGCGACAGCTTGTCGGGGTTCATCGCCAGACACATCGAGCAGCCCGGCTCGCGCCATTCGAAGCCTGCCTTGATGAAGATCTTGTCGAGGCCTTCGGCTTCGGCCTGCTCCTTCACAAGGCCCGAGCCCGGCACGATCATCGCATTGAGATTGCCGTTGACGGTCTTGCCGGCCACCACCTTCGCGGCCGCGCGCAAATCCTCGATGCGGCCGTTGGTGCAGGAGCCGATGAAGATGCGGTCGAGCTTGATGTCGGTGATCTTGGTGCCGGCCTTCAGGCCCATATAGTTCAGCGCGCGATGCTTTGAGAGCCTTTTTGCTTCATCGGCGATCTCATCGGGATCCGGCACCATGCCTGATATCGACACCACGTCTTCCGGCGAG
>WNFA01002352.1_pt1 | contig 15571 bp, 15 predicted proteins | sample 5400481 | NCBI WGS metagenome assembly WNFA01 (sample SAMN13153340, study PRJNA577476) | soil metagenome | isolation source: 120 cm saprolite under Douglas fir tree site 2 hole 1 replicate 2 | place: USA:California | collected 2015-04-18
CTGGATGCTGGACCGCATGGAACAGCTCGAAAAGCGCGTCGCCGAGCTTGAAGCCAAGGGCCAACCGTCAGTTCCTTCCTCTAGCGAGCCCGCCGCATCGCAGCCGCCCGCGGTTGTGCCTGCGACCGCGCAGCCTGGCATCGGAGGAACCGTCAGCAGCGGCGAAGGGGCGAGCGTTGTCCCCTCGGCTGCCCTGTCCGCTGCGGCTCACACGCAGGAAAAGGCGTCAACGAAACCGGCGAAGGCGGAGCCTTTTGCCTTTGCCGACTTTACCTGGCTGACCGGCAACGCCCGAACCAAAGAATCGCCGATGGATACCAAATTCTTCACGCCGGAAATTCGTGCTGACGTCGACTACATCTACGATTTCAACCATCCGAAAGACAATACCATCGGCGGATCAAGCGAGGTCTTTCGGGCGAACGAAGTCCAAGTGACACAGCTGGGCGTCGGTGGAGACTTCCACTACGACAATGTTCGCGCGCGGTTGATGACCCAGTTTGGTCTGTATTCGCAAACTACGCCGCGCAACGACGCCAGCCCCTCGCGTGGGCAGTGGAATCTCGATAACGCTTACCGCTATCTTTCGGAAGCTTATGGCGGCTACCACTTCAACCTGCTGCATGGAATCAATGTCGACGCCGGCATCTTCATGTCGTATATCGGGCTGTTCAGCTACTACCAGTTCGACAATTGGGCGTATCAGCCGTCGTATGTCTCATCGAATACACCCTGGTTTTTCAACGGCGTACGAGTCCAGATCTTTCCGACAGAGCACTTGAAGATCGAACCGTGGTTTACGAATGGCTGGCAGTCTTACGGACGTTTCAACAACCGGCCTGGCATTGGAGTCCAGTTTCTATGGCGGCCCAACGGTTGGCTATCAGTCCTGGGGAATCAGTACGCATTGGGTGCGGATGTGCTAAACACACCGGGGCGCATCCGCTATCACACGGACGACAGCATTCAGATCAAGTACTACGACAATCCCGAAAGGTTCTTGGACAAAGCCGCGTTCTCGCTCACCGGCGACATGGGATGCGAGCACGGCGGAGGCGTCAGCTGCGCTGGTAATTCTGCGAAGGGGCCTAAGCAGAGCTTTCTGGGTTACATGATCTACGACCGTCTTTGGTTCGATCGGGACAAATACGCTCTGACGATCGGCGGTGGACAGATCAATAATCCTGGGCGGTACTTGGTCTTGCTGCCGCCGATCAACGGCGCGACGGCCACTTCGGGAACGCCCTATTTCACCGAGAATCCTGGCGATCCTTACAAGGCCTGGGACGTGTCTGGGACTTTTGACTGGATGCCCAGCCAATACATTACGTTCCGCTGGGAATACAACCATCGGGCGGCGAATGTGCCCTACTTCTCCGGCTCCGGCGGTGTAACACCCCCAGGTGGGAATAACGGTGCGCCTGGTTCATTCGTCTGTCTTAGCGGATTCACGACCTGTAACGGTTCGCCAGCAAATACTTGGCTCCCGGATCTCCGCAAGAACGAGAACCGCCTAAACATGGCGATACTCGTTAAGTTCTAGATTCCGGACCGGAGGAATGTGCTCATGCTAGACATCATCTTCTTGGCGGCGACGGCACTCTTTGTTGGGATAGCCATCCTCTACGTCCGCGCCTGCGAGCGGCTTAGATAGGAGCGAGCCATGAGTTTAGGGAATGCAGTATTGCTGTTCATTTGTGTACTTCTCTGTGGGTATTTGCTTTACGCCCTACTGAAGGCGGAGAAATTCTAAACATGACCGCAAATGGCTGGTTTCAAATAGGTTTCTATCTTCTGGTGATCTTCTTACTGACCAAACCGGTTGGAATCTTCATGACCCGTGTGTTCAGTGGAGAGAAGACATTTCTCGATCCGGTCCTGCGACCAATCGAGAGGCTCGTATACCGCCTGACCGGCGTTGACGAAAAGCATGAGATGCGTTGGACGGAATATGCCATCGCCATGCTCCTGTTTAGCGGCGTCTCTATGGCACTCCTCTACGTGATCGAGCGCACGCAGAAATGGCTGCCCTTCAACCCGCAGAAGTTTCCGAACGTGGAACCTGGTCTGGCATTCGGTACAGCAGCTTCATTCACAACGAATACGAATTGGCAGGCCTATAGCGGCGAATCCACGATGAGCTATCTCACACAGATGGCGGGTCTGGCATATCACAACTTTGCGTCGGCGGCGGTCGGCATCGTATTGGCCATTGTCGTTATTCGCGGCATCGCGCGAAAGGAAACCGACAAGCTCGGAAACTTCTGGGTGGATACCACGCGCTGCTTGCTGTGGGTCTTGCTCCCGATTTGCGTCATAGGTTCTCTGGTGTTTGTGTCTCAGGGTGTCGTCCAGAATCTGAAACCCTACACCACGGTGCAGTTGATCGAACCCCAGACGGTGCAGGTGACCGGAACCAATGGGAAGACCACTGCGCAGATTGTGACGCAGCAGATCATTGCGCAAGGTCCTGTGGCATCGCAGGAAGCCATTAAGGAATTCGGCACCAATGGCGGTGGATTTTTTGGCGCCAATAGCGCCCATCCTTTCGAAAATCCCACTCCCCTTTCAAACTTCTTCCAGCTGGTGTTGATTTTCGCCATTCCCTCCGGCCTCACCTACACCCTCGGCCGTATGACGGGGTCTCAGCGGCATGGCTGGGCAGTATGGGCGGCGATGGCGTTTCTTTTTTTCGTCGGAGTGGCGACGGCGTACTGGGCTGAAGCACGCGGGAACCCATTGCTCGGCGGCGTCGATCAGGGTGCGAGCGCCATGCATTCCGGCGGCAACATGGAAGGAAAGGAAGTGCGGTTCGGGATTGCGAACTCCGCCCTCTTCGCAACCGTCACTACAGATGCGAGCTGTGGCGCGGTGAACAGCCAGCACGATTCGTTCACGCCGCTTGGCGGTATGGTGCCGCTGATCAATATCATGCTGGGGGAGGTTGTTTTCGGCGGAGTGGGCGCCGGCCTCTACGGCATCATCGTGTTTGTCATTCTCGCAGTGTTCATCGCGGGCTTGATGGTGGGCCGAACTCCCGAGTATTTGGGCAAGAAGATCGAATCGTATGACGTCAAGATGGCTATGCTGGCGATTCTCATTCTGACGTTCACCATCCTTGGCTTCTCAGCCGTTGCTATCGTGAAGCCATTTGGTACTTCGAGCATCTCGAACCCCGGGCCGCACGGGTTGTCCCAGGTTCTTTATGCCTACGTCTCTTCGACCGGCAACAACGGTTCGGCGTTCAGCGGCCTGAATGTGAACACCATGTGGTACAACACGAGCACTGGCGTAGCTCAGTTGCTTGGCCGGTTCTTCATGATCATTCCGGTGCTCGCCATTGCCGGAAGCCTAGCCAAGAAAAAGACCGTCCCGGAATCGGCGGGAACATTCCCGGTGACCAACGGGTTGTTTTCCGGTCTGCTGGTTTCCACGGTTTTGATCGTGGGTGCTCTAACATTCTTCCCGGCCCTGAGTCTGGGACCGATTCTCGAACACCTGCTAATGTCCGCAGGGAAGGCCTTCTGAGGTTTCCATGGATCCAGTCGCCCAGGTTAGAAAACAGTCGCTCGCCGACACGAAGATTCTCACTCGTGCAGTAACCGATTCATTTCGCAAGCTGACTCCCCGCACGATGGTGAAGAACCCCGTGATGTTCGTGGTCGAGGTGGGTGCGGTATTGACGACGGTGCAGCTAGTATCGAACGTCTTTCATCACGCAGGCCACATTAGCTTCGGCCTTCAGATCACACTGTGGCTGTGGTTCACAGTTCTTTTCGCGAACTTTGCAGAAGCCATGGCCGAGGGACGAGGCAAGGCACAAGCAGACACCCTGCGTAAAGCACGGGCTGAGACTCAAGCTCACCTGCTGACGTGCGATAACAAGATCGAGATCGTACCCAGCTCGAAATTGCGTTCAGGGGACATCGTAGTCGTCGCGGCAGGGGACCTCATTCCTGGCGATGGCGAGGTGATCGAAGGTGTGGCTTCTGTCGATGAATCGGCAATTACTGGCGAGTCTGCCCCAGTCATCCGGGAGTCGGGTGGAGATCGTTCGGCAGTTACGGGGGGGACGCGTGTTCTCTCCGACGAGATCAAAGTTCGCATCACGTCGAATCCGGGGGAAACCTTTCTGGACCGGATGATCAAGCTTGTTGAAGGAGCCTCGCGTCAAAAAACTCCGAACGAAATTGCCCTAAACATTCTGTTGGCCGGGCTGACCATTATCTTTTTGCTGGCCGTCGTGACGCTGCAGCCCTTTGCCATCTATTCTGGCGCACCCCAGAGCATCTTCGTCTTGGTATCACTTCTCGTTTGCCTCATTCCCACGACCATCGGAGGCCTTCTGTCCGCTATTGGCATTGCCGGAATGGACCGCATGATTCAGCGGAACGTCATCGCCATGTCGGGACGTGCTGTCGAAGCGTCGGGCGACGTGGATGTGTTGTTGCTGGACAAGACGGGAACGATTACTCTGGGGAACCGCGCGGCCACGCAATTCTTTCCGGCGCCCGGCGTCGAAGAGCGTCATCTCGCCGATGCCGCTCAGCTTTCCTCGCTGGCGGACGAAACTCCGGAAGGCCGGTCCATCGTCGTGCTCGCCAAGGAGCGGTACAACCTTCGCGGTCGCGACCTTTCTACCCACGCCGCAACTTTCATCCCATTCTCCGCACAAACCAGGATGTCAGGAGTCGACCTTGACGGCCGCGAAGTTCGCAAGGGAGCCCTGGAGGCCATTACCCGCTTGTGCGGAAGCCGCGGCAACGGCATTCCTGCGGAGCTGCAAGTTTGTGTTCGTGACATTTCGAATGCGGGCGGAACACCACTGCTGGTCGCCGAAAACTGCCGCGTGTTGGGAGCGATCGCCCTTACAGATATCGTCAAGGGCGGCATGAAAGAGCGTTTCGATCATCTTCGCGCCATGGGCATCCGTACCATGATGATCACGGGTGACAACCCGCTGACCGCCGCTGCTATCGCTCGCCAGGCCGGTGTCGACGATTTCCTTGCTGAAGCCAAGCCCGAAGACAAGATGGCGCTCATTAAGCGGGAACAGGCGAAGGGGAAGCTGGTGGCCATGACCGGCGACGGCACCAACGACGCTCCAGCACTTGCTCAAGCTGACGTGGGAGTGGCCATGAATACCGGAACGCAAGCCGCGAAAGAAGCCGGAAACATGGTCGACCTCGATTCCAATCCGACGAAACTCATCGAAATCGTTGAAATCGGCAAGCAGCTCCTGATCACTCGTGGCGCGCTGACTACCTTTTCCGTTGCGAACGATGTTGCCAAATACTTCGCCATTATCCCCGCAATGTTTGCCGCTGCGTTTCCTCAGCTCGAAGTTCTGAACATTATGCGGCTCCGCACTCCAGAGTCGGCCATCCTATCCGCGGTCATTTTCAACGCGCAGATTATCATTGCGCTGATTCCATTAGCTCTGCGAGGCGTGCGTTATCTGCCGGTCGGAGCGGCAGTATTGCTTCGCCGCAATCTGTTGCTCTACGGCGTCGGCGGAGTCATCGCTCCCTTCATAGGGATTAAGCTGATCGATGTGTTGCTGACGTATCTGCGATTTGTCTGAGAGGCGTTCATGAAAAAGAATCTCCTCATTGCCGTGTGGTTCACCCTGGTGACAACCCTGATGTTCGGCCTCATCTATCCGCTCGGAATCACGGCGCTGGCGCAGTTATTTTTTCAAGATCGTGCCAACGGACAACTCATCGAGAAAGATGGAAAGCTCGTAGGGTCGAGAATCATTGGGCAGACATTCACCGGCCCTGGTTATTTTCACTCGCGGCCGTCAGCAGCTGGAGCCGGATACGATTCAACATCCAGCGGTGGCTCAAACCTAGCTCCCACCAACAAGAATCTGCTTGAGCGTGTAAAGGGTGACGTACAAAAACTTCAGGCAGAGAATCCAAATGTTCCGATCCCCGTCGACTTAGTGACAGCCTCGGGGTCTGGTCTGGACCCGCATATCTCTCCTGCGGCTGCAGAATTCCAGATTCCTCGCGTTGCTCATTCGCGTCGCATGAAAGAAGAGGACGTGCGCGCGCTTGTCGAGAGACATACGAAGGGTCGCGACTTAGACTTCCTTGGCGAACCGCGCGTGAATGTTTTGGAACTGAATCTCGATCTTGACAGTCTTCATACGGCGCAATAACCATCACGATTTGCGACCTGGACGTTTTTCGGAGATTATGCTTGGAAACTGATGCCGGTACCCATCCAAGGTTTGGTCAGGATGTAGCGAGGATACGCCGGGTCTTTCTCAATTTCCTTGGGCAGTTGGTTTATCACCACGCGAAGGTTCTCCGTTTGCTCGGCGTGAGTATTTGCCATCGCCTTGGCGAGAAATACTGCGCCTCGCAATGATCGCTATCGCTGGTTTTGCCGTGTGGGCCTTGCTTCGCTTCCTTAGAGTGGCCCGACGAACGCCAGTAGCGAATCAATTTCCGAGCTTTGCGCTTCGCCTTTGTTGTTGGTTTGGTTCTCTTCCTCTTTTGGGGCTTTGTTCAAGGGTTTGGCGTTCTTCATTGTTTCCTGGATTGGTGTCTAGTCCGAAGTCCAAGCGCACGCTGATGTCGGGAAGTTCCGCATGCTCCCGGCAGACGATCTTGCTCGGTTCGCTTATGGTGGCGACCGTGCACGGAGCCACATCCTTTTTCCACGCATCAACCGCATCTCGGAACGTCTCGCCTTCTATCGGGACGGAAACACTGCCGCGACGTCTATTGACCTCCGCCATAAACAGATCTTGCTCCCGGCGAGCGGGACGCCCACCCAGGGCAGGGCGCCATTGGGATGCGCCATCCAATTTCCAACAGACTGACAGTGTCCAAGGGATTCGACAGACAACTCTCGCCTGTTGAGGGTTAAGTCCTCCCCGCATAAGTCCGTATCCTCCTTGCCGCCAATATCTTGCATGAATACTCGGTTCCCTTCGCGAAACGGCGCAACACATGCTTTTGAACGATGTGGAAGTTGAAATCGAAAGCGCGGCTTAGACTAAGGGCGATTCATCATGAAACCAATCACACAGGAAAACGGCAGGCTTGGATTTGTCGGAATCGGCTATATGGGCCGGCCGATTGCGCGGAGGTTGCTTGAATCCGGCTTTAAGCTGACAGCCTACGACCGGGACCACAGTAAGTCAGAGGAATTAACTCAATATGGCGGCACTGTCGCGCAGAGTGTTTCGAAACTTTCTTCCAGTTGCAACGTCGTGTTGTCGTGCCTACCGAGCGATGAAGCTGTCCTGGACACTTATACAGGACCTGACGGCGTGTTCGCCAATGTACAGCGCGGCTCGCTTGCTATCGACCTGAGCACGGTGTATCCCGAGACCTCGCAGCAACTCTCGAGACTTGGTTCCGAGCGCGGAGTGGAGGTTCTCGACGTGACTATATCGGGGAGCACCCCTGCCGCCGAAAACGGGTTGCTGACTCTGTTCGGGGGCGGAAACAAGGAATGCTTCGACGGCGCTGAGTCGATCTTTCGCGTTATCGCCAAGAAGTATTTTTATCTTGGAACAAGCGGCTCCGGAGCGACGATGAAGCTTGTGGTGAACACCTTACTGGGAATCGGAATGCAGGCGATCGCCGAAGGCGTCGCACTCGGTGAGAAGGCTGGTCTTGATCGCAATCGCCTGCTGGACGTGTTGTCCCAGACTGCAGTGGTCGCTCCAGCGCACGCGGGCAAACTGCAAAGAGCGATGAAGAGGGACTACAGCCCGCAATTCCCGATTCGGCTAATGAACAAGGATTTCGGGTTGATTCTGAATCTCGCGGTTGCCGTTGGCGCGCGAATGCCCGCGGCGGAGGTTGCCTTTGAGATCAATGCAAGGCAATCGGACGAAGGAGCGGAACAAGATTTTTCAGCGGTGATTCTGCAAATGGAGAAGCGTGCGCATTTGGGTTCCAGCGGCAGTGAGCGGACATGATCCGGCGTCGATTAGACGGGGCATTGAGGTAGTTGGCTGAACTTCATTCTCTTTCATAGGTTCTGGCGAGGGTAGGAAATGAGTCAACTGAAGGTGAACGGGGTTGAGCGGTCTTTCGGCGGTGAACCTGAAATGCCGCTGCTTTGGTACCTGCGTGACGTTTTAGGGTTGACCGGATCGAAATTTGGCTGCGGCATTGGGGTTTGCGGCGCACCGCAGTTTCTTGACGTATGTGGCAACGGTCGTTGAGGTCGAGGTCAATGACCACGGTGAGATCCGGATCGCTCGCGTGGATACTGTTCTGGATGCGGGCTTGGTAGTAAATCCAGAAGCAACCCGCGCCCAGTTTGAGGGCGCGGCGGTGTTCGGCACAAGTATCGTGCGAAGCGGCGAAATTACGGCGAAAAAGGGCGTAATCGACCAATCGAATTTTCAGGATTATCCGGTAGCTCGGATTGGAGAGGCGCCCTATCAGAGGAACGTATACATCGTTGATAGCGACGCCCCTCCGGCGGGAGTCGGTGAGACAGGGGTACCGCCGTTTGTAGCGGCGTTTTGCAACGCTATTTTTGCCGCAACCGGCAAGCGAGTGAGGGATCTGCCGATCACAAAGCTAGGCTTGAGTTGACGGTCCGGGCGCTTTTGGATGGGGACCTGTCCTGAGCTGGAACGGAAAATTTAAAGTAATGGAAAAGCCATGAGTCAAGATAAACCTCAACACCACATGATGTTTGGCACTTTAATTTTGCTGGCGATTTTCGTTGGTCTTACACTTTTTGTTGTTTCGATTGTGCAAGCAAACCCCGCTCCAGACGGTGCGGCCAGCAGTGCGACGTTTCGGACGAAATGCGCAGTGTGCCACGGTCAAGATGTAGGCGGCTCTGAGGTCGGAAAAAGCATGAACGTTCCGGACCTTCGGTCGCCGGCAGTCCAAAAGCTGCCGGACGCGGGAACTTGCTCAAGTCATTGCCAACGGCAAGGGCGGAATGCCCTCATTCAAGAATTCGCTCAGCGAGGATCAGATTCACTCGATGGTTTCCTGCGTTCGCTGGCTGCATCAAAAGAAATAAGTCGCACCCTGCACACTGCGCTCGTCGCAACTGGAAAAGGATTCTCATCCTTCGGGCGTGAGGCGGTCGAAAACGGAGGTTCGTCATGAATAACAAGAAAAATCAGCCATGCCAAGAGGATGCTGGTCATCCAAATCTCGCGCAAGATGCGAGAACTAATGACGCCGTAGACGGCCGCATTCCCCGGCGGGGATTCCTGGGGTTTGCGGCAGCGTCCATTTTCCTGGCGCACGCTGGGCAGCAATCCCCGCGATCGGAGTCCAGGAACGGCATTCCTTACCGCACCTTGGGCCGCAGCAAAGAGAAAGTTTCGCTTATAGGACTCGGTGGCTATCATCTTGGCAATCAGGCGGATCCCCAGGAAAGCATTCGCATCATCCGCACGGGCCTCGACGAGGGCGTCAATTTTCTCGACAACTGCTGGGACTACAACGGCGGCGAGAGTGAAATCCGCATGGGCAACGCGCTTCGCGACGGGTATCGCCAAAAGGCGTTTCTGATGTCCAAGATTGACGGGCGCACCAAAGCTGCGGCTGCCAGTCAAATCAACGAGTCTCTGCGCCGCCTTCAAACCGACCGGATCGATCTGCTCCAATTCCACGAAGTCATTCGCGACACCGATCCGGATCGCATTTTTGCCGAAGGCGGAGGAATGGAGGCCGTCCTGGAGGCGCGAAAGGCGGGCAAAGTCCGTTTCATCGGCTTCACGGGTCACAAGAGCCCGGACATCCATTTGAAAATGCTGGCCACCGCTTCAAAGCACGGCTTCACGTTCGATGCCGTTCAAATGCCTCTCAACGTAATGGACGCGCACTTTAATAGTTTTGAAGCGAAAGTGTTGCCGGTCTTGGTTAAGAACGACATCGGTGTGCTCGGTATGAAGTCTATGGGTGACCACATTATTCTCGAGAGCAAAACAGCCACTCCTGTGGAGTGCCTTCACTATGCTATGAACCTTCCGACCAGCGTTGTTATCACGGGGTGCGACTTGCTTCCGATTCTTCAGCAGGCTCTCCGGGCGGCCCGCAGTTTTCAACCGATGAATTCTTCCCAAGTTGCTGCGCTTTTGGCAAAAACAGCAAAGGCCGCGGAAGGGGGGCAGTTCGAGCTTTATAAAACGAGCCACCGGTTCGACGGTACCTACGCCAACCCGCAGTGGCTTGGCTAGAAACACAGCGATTTGTAAATAAGCAAGGAGATCCGGACAATCAGCTTGGGGTAAAGTTAAGCGAAAAATTTTGGAGGTCATTATGAACAAGAAAGAACTTTCTGCAAATGCGGCTGGGAATGTTTCGTTGGGCGGGGAAATTTCCGTGCATCGTCTCGGCTTCGGGGCAATGCGCCTTACCGGCGAAGGCATATGGGGACCCCCGAAAGATCGCAAAGCAGCTTTGGCGGTTCTTCGCCGGGCCGTCGAGCTTGATATCAATTTCATCGATACCGCGGACTCCTACGGTCCAAATGTCAGCGAGGAACTGATTGCCGAAGCGTTGTTTCCTTACCCGGCTGGCCTTGTAATTGCAACCAAGGGAGGCTGGAACAGGCCCGGCCCGAACCAGTGGACCCACGATGCAACTCCCTCGCACCTTCGCAAGGCCGTTGAGGGAAGCCTTAAGAGACTGCGCGTGGACCGTATCGACGCATATCAACTGCATATTCCGGATCCGGTCGTCTCGTTTGAAGCCTCAGTGGAAACCCTGGCTCAACTGCGGAACGAAGGCAAGATTCGCCTGATCGCGTTGTCCAACGTCACCCAAGAGCACATCGAAAGAGCACGCAGAATTGTCCCTATCGTTTCTGTGCAGAACCGCTATAGCTTTGCAGACCGAGAATGGGACTACGTGGTGGATTATTGTGAGCGCAATGGAATTGCTTTTATTCCGTGGTTCCCCCTGGGAGCAGGCAAAGTTGCTGGCGACGTGCTGAACCAAATTGCTCAGGCACACGGCGCGAGCCCCACGCAAATAGCGCTGGCCTGGCTCCTGCGGCGATCCCCCAACATGCTACCCATCCCTGGGACTTCCTCGATCGAACATCTCGAGCAGAATGTTGCGGCAGCTTTCCTGCGCTTAGCTGAAGAAGAGTACGAGAAGCTTTCTGGGGTTCCCGAGCTCGTGGGATCACGGTGACGCCGTTTTCACCGGCGCAGCCACGGTCATCCTGCCTCGGCAAGTCACTGAACCTCTCGTAAGCCTCAAAGAAGGCGTGGATCATGCTGCAACAAGGAATTATCATATTCACTTCGAACTCGATGGAGGCAGCGAAGCAGCGGAACTTGCAAGAAACGTCCAAAACCTAACCTCATTCTTGCGGAAAAAGCGGTAGCGCTGGGATGGCGCATGCATCAAAGGGGTGATGGCGAATGAAACAAGGATGGTGCCCATGAAGCTGGGCGGAATCGTCAGAATGGTCCTGTTTGGATTCCTGGTGCCAGGAGTAGCGGCTCAGATGTCATGGCAGAGTCCGCCATCGCCCGAGCGCGGGGCGGAACGTAGTTCACGGTCATCGCAAGCAAAGCCGCAAGTGGAGTTGAAGCGGTTTTCCCTCTCGAGCGGAACGTTGATTGATGTCTCCCCGGACTGGATCGAGCGCGAGCAGATGCCACTGCCGCCTTCGCCCCGGTTGGCACGATTTGCTCCACAAGTGACGTTCTTGGAATTCATGGCGCTGGAAAATCCGAAAATGCATTCGGCCTTACGGATTGCAACGACCACCAATCCGTTCCTGGGAAACGATGAGGTCGCACTGGATGTGCAGATGCATAGCGCCGCCGGTTCGGGCAACGGCCTGGGGGATTATCTATTCTATTTTTTCTTTTCGCCGCCGCGGGATTGTTTGGATGGAGGCTCGGAGGCTTACAGAAAAGCAAAGAGCCAAGCAGAATTACCGGATCAGACGACGGTTTCGCCGAATTTGAGTATTCGCACCGACTGTAAGCACGCCCCCACGCTGGCGGATTTTTATTCAAGAGAGTTGAGCCCGGGCGTATTGTTTCAAGCCACGAATGGAGTTGAGCGCGCGAGCGGGATTTACCCCGAGTTCTATCTGACGCCGATGGAAAAAGTGGAGGCGAACGGGCTGACTTTTTACGTATTTGAGGCGCAGGGCCGTAAGCAGCTCGATCTGCCGACGGTGAACCACTTCAACTTGCCCGACGAAATGCAGGGCGCGCAGGCGGATTTCTTCTGGGCGGTAGGCGCACCAAGTCCGTTTCCGTTTTTTCGGGACCCGCAGGGGAAGAATGTTCCGCTGATCCAAGTGGCGTATGCTGGAATCGGGCTGGGGCCTGATAAACGGGACATTTTCATGCGGGTGCTGCGGCAAGTCCACTCGCTCTGAAGCCGGCCCAAAGAAATGCTTTCCCTGAACGGTCTCACGCGGCCGCGGATTCACTTGGCGAGAACTGTAGCGTCGACGAAAAACACCCGACCCATCGTCTCGCGAAACGGTCGCCTTCACATGTTAACAGCGCTGTGCCTCGGGTTGACCGACAGTGTAGAGTCCGCGCAGGAATCCAGTATTCAGGGTTCTGCGTAACTTCCGGCGTCCTTGAAAAACACGTGCTTTCACAGCCGTAATTGAGGTGCCGAGAATCTGAGCCGTGTCTTTGACAGATTGTTCTTCGATGTCGCGAAGCAGTATCGTCGTTCGAATTGTCGGACCTAGGCGATTGATTGCCTCGGTCAGGAGTTGCATGCGCTCGCGTTGCGAACAGGACTCTTCGGGATTGGGACTCTGGTCAACGAACGCCTCCGAACTAGACTTCATGCCATCGTCAGGGTTCTCGGGCAAGACTTCGAAAACTCCCCGCCTTCGACGCAGCAACATGAACGCTTCATTCATGGCGATACGTGTTAGCCAAGTAGAGAACCGCGCCTTTTCTTGAAAGGCATCGAGATGAAGGAAAGCCTTGTGAAAACTTTCCTGCGCCACATCTTCGGCATCCTCCCGGTTAAGCGTAATGCGTTGCGCCACCGCCAGAACTCTCTGCCTGTGACGAAGAACCAATTTCTCGAAAGCCTGTGTATCTCCGCGCTTTGTGGCAGCCACCAGCGTGCCGTCGGAGTGTTTGTCTATACTGGTCGTACAAGACGTTTTCATGAATGCGATCCTCCACCGCCCCTGCGACACAAAGTAAAGAAACTAACTAGCGCGCGAGCCATAGCGCATATCGAAAGGACTGGAATATGGTCCACTGACGGTGGGCGCGCAGAATGCGATACCAGTCGAGAATGGATAGGGGTTTCATGGTGCACTCCTTTCTGCGTCCCGTTTTCTGGTATGGCGTCGCTGTCACGTTGACGCTTGCTCGGGGCGAATTCTATTCACCGGGAAAATGCCAGCCACCCACTGAGGAGGCAATCTGGATGCCAGAGACTGTGATTGACAAATACAGCTTGGAAATTGCTGGCAAAGCGGGAGATGCGCCGATTGATAAGTCCTTGGGCGACTTGAGGCGAAATGCGAACCTGTCAGAATCTTGGCATTCCGTCCATCGGATTGGACGAGCTGAGGTTAGCTACTTCTCCGTGAGGGAAGGCTGATATGCACTACATGGCCGATCTGGGCAGAGGAGGACACTTTCTGATGCTAAGATTTTGATAGCAGGGAGCAACACTTTGCTTCGCCGGAGCAGAAGTATGTCCAGATTCAATTCCCTTATGTGGCCCAAGCCGCCTGGGTTTTGGAGCTATGGGATGGGTGTTCTCTCGGTTGCCGCAGCCTTGGTCATTTCGCGGTTGCCAGCGGTTCATTTGCAGGATGCTCCCGTGTCACTCTTTCTTTGCGCCATCATATTGAGTGCTTGGTTCGGCGGAGTCGGACCGGGATTGCTCGCGACGGCACTCTCCGCCCTCGCTTTCAATTATTACTTCCTGCCTCCGATCTATTCGTTGGGTCCAAAGCCCGAAGAAATATCACGCCTTGTCATCTTCACGGTGTCAGCCCTCTTTGTCGGATTGCTGAGCGCTGCGCAAAGGAACGCTACAGAATCGCTCAGGCGCGCGCGCGATGACTTGAGAGGAACAGTTCAAGAGCTTCAGAAAAGTAACGAGGCATTGCAAACAGAGAGCCTTGAGCGCAAGCATGCGGAAGAAGCGCGGCGCGAGGCGCAGGCGGAACTGGCACGCGTCAGCCGGGTGACCACCATGGGAGAACTCACCGCTTCCCTGGCGCACGAGGTGAATCAACCGATTGCCGCTGCCGTCACCAATGCCAATACCTGCCTGCGCTGGCTTACGCGCGATCACCCCGACGTGGAAGAAGCACGTGCGGCTGCCATGAGAATCGTGAAAGATGGAACGCGTGCGGCAGAAATCGTCAAGCGAATCCGCCTGCTCTTCAAGAAGAGTACTCCGCAACGGGAGCTGGCGGACGTAAACGAAGCCATTCGAGAGATCATCGTCCTCTTGCGCAGTGAAGCAACGCGATACAGAATAACCGTGCGGATGGAGCTGGCCGCAGATCTTCCCCGGACCATGGGAGATCGTGTGCAATTGCAACAGGTCCTGATGAACCTCATCGTGAACAGCATTGATGCGATGAAGGAAGTGGATGGGGCGCGCGAGTTGGTCGTCAAGTCGCAGAGAACGAAGAAAGAAGAAGTTCTGGTGTCCGTGTGCGATACCGGCGTAGGGCTTCCCCCGCAGCAGGCGGACCAGATCTTCAATGCGTTTTTTACGACGAAGGCGCACGGGACGGGAATGGGACTTCGCATCAGCCGGTCCATCGTTGAATCGCATGGCGGGCGCTTGTGGGCTGCCGACAACTCTCCGCGCGGGGCAAGTTTTCATTTCACTCTACCCACGAAAATCGAGGCAAAGGAATGAGCGCCGCAGGCGCTCCTAGGATTCTCGGCAATGAGTTCACCCGGAAGACGCAGCCCTCAAGTCGGCATTTGGACGGTTCAAATGCTTCGCATCGGGATTGAGACTGTGGGTCAAAATCGGGGCACGCATGGCGGGGGCGCAATGAGCCTATAAGATCTCTATTGATACCACAGCAGCCGAGTCGCATGATGTGCCGGTGGCGGGATGTTTGGCGCTGGGTGCAGGTCGACTCTTTCTCTGCCGCGAGCGGCTGGACCGTTGCGGCCGCCTGCCCAAGGAGGACCCTATGGCTCCCACTTATAATCGTGAGAAGTCCAGTCGAGCAGCGCCGAGTGAGGCCAGCCAACCCATTCGGTTCGCAGGCTCGGTGCTTGGCGCGAAACGTCATGTCTGCGCGTTCTTCCACAGCCCCGACGAAGAATACAGGGTGTTGCTTCCGTTCATCAAAGAGGGTTTCGAGCGAGGCGAGAAGGCGTTCCACATCGTCGATCCCAAGCTTCGTGCGGAGCACGCCCTGCGACTCGCGTCGGCCGGCATCGATGTGGAGGAGGCGGAAAAGAGCGGTCAGTTCGAGCTACGCAACTGGGCTGACGCCTATCTGCGCGATGGTCACTTCGATCAGGACCGGATGCTCGCCCTCATCCAGGAGGTCCTTGACGGCGGCATCGAGCATGGGTTCGCGCTGACCCGGCTGGTCGCCCATATGGAATGGGCCCTTGAAGATCGAC
>WNFA01005118.1_pt1 | contig 15569 bp, 13 predicted proteins | sample 5400481 | NCBI WGS metagenome assembly WNFA01 (sample SAMN13153340, study PRJNA577476) | soil metagenome | isolation source: 120 cm saprolite under Douglas fir tree site 2 hole 1 replicate 2 | place: USA:California | collected 2015-04-18
ATGGCGTGCGCGATGGAAAGCCCGAGACCAAAGCCCGCGGCTTCATCCATGTTGCGGGCGTCGTCGCCGCGCACGAATGGTTCCAGCATGACCCCCTTGCGCGCATCGGAAATGCCGGGACCATCGTCCTCGATGTCGATCGTCGCGGTATCCGACGACACGCGAAGGCGGATCGTGGTCTCCGCGCCGAACCTGACCGCGTTCTCCACGAGATTGGTAACGCTGCGATGCAGATCGTCGGGCCGGACCGTGGCCATGGCATGTGCGGGGCCGTCATAGCCCACCTTGTGTCCCATGTCGGCGAATTGATCGGTGACGAGCTGCAGCGTGGTCGCGATGTCGACCAGCGTCATGGATTCCAGCTTGCGGTCGTTGCGCAGAAACGAAAGCACGCTCTCCAGCATCGACCGCATCTGGTCGAGATCCCGCAGCATCCGGCTGCGATGGCCGTCGTCCTCGATGAATTCGGAGCGCAGCCGCATTCGGGTGATCGGGGTGCGCAGATCGTGGCTGATGGCGGCCAGCATTTTGGTGCGGTCGTCGATCAGGGCTGTGATCCGCTCGCGCATGCGGTTGAACGCCTTTGCCACCGAACGAATCTCTTCCGGGCCGCGTTCGGGCAGCGGCGCGGTGGCGCCGTTCAGGCTAAAACTCTCGGCGGCTTTTGCGAATGACGACAGCGGCGCCGTCAAGGCCCGGGCGGCCCACACGCCGAGCAAGGTGACGCTGATGACGGCGAACAGCAGCGTCATCATCCATGGCCCGCCCCAGAACGGAGGTTGCCGCTGGTCCGGCAGAATCTTTGCGGAAATCATGGCGCCGTCCGGCAACGTGATGCCGACCTTTTGGCTGTTCTCCTCGTGCGCAAGTGAAAAGATCCGGTAGCTGCCACCGAGGCGGTGACGCAGGCCGTGCAGGTTGAAGCCATCCGGCTCGTTTGCCGCAGCAGCGGCTCCCGGCGGAAGGCTTGCGATGTCCAGTTGCGGGAATGCCCGCGCGATGTCGGCGAAAAGCCGTGGCCGCTCGGCCGCCGGTGCCGCGCCGAGAAGCTGGACCGATGCCACGAGCTGGGCGTGGCCGCGGTCGATCGACGGATCGGGCTGGTCCGGCCGGTGGATCAGAAAGGTCGCGGTGAGGATCAGGTGAATGGCGATGATCGAGGCAACCACCAATGCGGCGATCTGCCCGCTGATCCCCTTCAGGTTGAAAAAACCGACCTTCATCGTCAGCTCGTCACCGCTTCCACCCGGGGCGTGAACATATAGCCGCCGGAACGCACCGTCTTGATCATGGTGGGTTCGAGCGGATCGGTTTCGATCTTGCGCCGGATGCGGCTGACCAGCACATCGATGCTGCGCTCGAACGAGCCGGCGTTGCGCCCTTGGGTGAGATCGAGCAGGCTGTCGCGCGACAGCACGCGGCCCGGCCGCTCGCAGAAGGTCCGCAGCAGGTCGAATTCGGCGCTGGTCATCGCAACCCGGGCGCCTGCCGGGTTACGCAGCTCCCGCAGCCTGAAATCGATCTGCCATCCGAGAAAGGTGAGGGCGGTCGCGCCATTCGCAGCACTGAGCGTCTGGGCGGCGGCCTGGCGGCGCAACACCGCGTTGATCCGCGCCAGCAATTCGCGCGGGTTGAACGGCTTGGCGAGGTAGTCGTCCGCGCCCATCTCGAGCCCGACAATGCGGTCGACGTCCTCGCCGCGCGCGGTGAGCATGATGATCGGCATTTGCGATTCGGCGCGGACCTTGCGGCACAGGCTGAGGCCGTCCTCGCCCGGCAGCATCACGTCGAGGATCAGAAGGTCGACGCGATGGTCGGTCATCGCCCGGACCATTTCGCGCCCGTCGTTCGCCGTCGTCACGTTGCAGGCGTTGGTGCGCAGATATTTCGCGATCAACGTCCGCGTCTCGCGGTCGTCCTCAACGACAAGAATGTTCGGCGATGCCGTGGCCATAACGACCTTTGTCGGTGATTCGCAGGGTTCGATGAAGGATTTTTGTTTCCAAATGTTTCTGGCGTCCCCTTCGCAACACGGGGCAACAACACGGAAGGTCGATAAAAAGGCCTCGTTAAGTTCCGTGGCCCTACCTTCGAGGCGTCTTCTTAAGAACCTTCGGAGCCATCATGACCTCAATCTCTGCGACCTCCAGCACTACCTACCAGTCGCCTCTGCAGAGGCTGCAGGACGAACTGCAGACGGAAGTAAGTTCCGGCGCCATCAGTTCGTCCGACCAGAGCGCGTTGTCCTCGGCGCTGAACGACATCGACTCCTCGCTGCAAAGCGGCCAGTCGAGCGGTCAGTCCTGCGGCACACAATCCTCTCCCGGCGATCTGAAGTCGAAGATCGACGACCTGATTGCCGGCGAAGTGTCCAGCGGCAAATTGACCAGCGATCAGGCCACCGAACTGCAGGGCGTCTTCAAGGCAGCCTTTGCCAACGGTCCCGATGGCGCAGGCGGTCCGGGTGGTGCCGGCGGCGCGCACGGCCATCACGGCGGACAGGGCGGTCCACCGCCGGCCGACAGTGCGTCCTCGTCCGACAGCACGAGCAGCTCGTCCGGCACCAGCTCCGCCAGTGACATTCTGCAGCAGTTCCTGCAGTCGTTGCAGGATTCGCTGTCGGCCTCGTCATCTACGCCCTATAGCGCGACCGGCACCTCCGGAACCGGCAGCAACAGCTCCACGTCGTTCTCTGCGCTTCTAATCGACTACCAAACCTGACCTCAAGCCGCGACGCACACCCCAACGCACCTCGTCATCATCCTTCCCAGAACGGGAAAGGATGATCGCCCGGTTCTCGGCCTGCGCAGTCCCCGGCCCGCCAGACCGGACCGGTGAGAGCCCGGAGGCGGTACGTAATTCCTCCTTCGCCCTCCCTCAAGCAATTTGGCCCGGTGCTGATGGAACCGATCCGCTGTTATGGCGTTGATTTAATTCATCAACCCAAAAGGAGGGTGCGATGACCGACGTTATGACCAAACCACACCAACTGATCGCGAGCGACCGCGTCGAGGGTACCGCGGTGCGTCGGCCGAACGGCGACAAGCTCGGCCACATCGAACGGCTGATGATCGACAAGATCAGCGGCAAGGTGTCCTACGCGGTGCTCAGTTTCGGCGGGTTCCTCGGCATGGGAGCCACCCTGCTTCCGCTGCCATGGGCTCGTCTCACCTACAACACCAGGTTCGAGGCCTACCAGCTCGACATCGACGATGAGGAACTTAAGCGCGCGCCGTCATTCCGCTCCGACATGGATTTCGACTGGGGCGATCGTTCGCAAGAAGCGGAGTTGCACCGCTATTACGGAACACCGCCATATTGGGGCGGTTTCTGATCGCGATTGAAACGTGGGCATAGCAGCAATGTGGCACGCGGTCGCCGTGCGCGCGTGTGCGCAGCGATGTTGTATGGAACTCTCCCATCGTCGGCACGGCTAACGGTTAAATTGTATTCGGCGATTGGGAACGACCGACGGATCGGCGTGTTTTCTCCCCACCAATTTCATATCAGGGAGACAGCCCATGCTAGCAAAATATATGACGGCCGGTCTGGTCGGGTCCGCATTGCTTGCGACCGTCGCGTTCGCGCAAAACCCGACCGCAACCACCGACCGCGCCAACATGGCGCCGGCTGCCGCTTCGGACTCGTCGTTCCAGGGTGACTGGCGTGCGTCCAAGGTCGTCGGCGTCAGCGTCTACAACGAAAACAACGAAAGCCTCGGTTCGATCAACGATCTGTTGATGGACAAGAGCGGAAACATCAAGGCGGTGGTGATTGGCGTCGGCGGCTTCCTCGGGGTCGGCGAACATCTGGTCGCCATTCCCTTCGACAAGATCAAATTCGTCAACGAGCCGGTCGCTTACACCGGTGTTGCGGGCGCGCCGAATGCGCCCGGCAGCCGGCCGGCGTCATCGACGACCACGGGTGCTGCAACCACGAACACTCCGCCGGCCGCGGCGGCAATGCCGAAGTCCAATCCGTGGTATCCGGACCACGCCGTGTTCAACGCGACCAAGGATGAGCTGAAGGCGATGCCGGAATTCAAGTATTCGACTTGAGGCAATGCCTGAATAGACCTGTCAAATAGAAGCGCGCCCGGTTTTGCCGGGCGCGTTTTTTCAGTTTGCTTACCTCGCCCCGCTTGCGGGGAGAGGTCGCCGCGCTCTTGCGCGGCGGGTGAGGGGGTACCGGCCTCACCACATCTTCACAATTCGCGGCAAGAGCCCCTCACCCCGACCCTCTCCCCGCAAGAGCGGGGCGAGGGAGAAGAGGAGCCGCCTCAATTCATCTTCACCAGCGGGCAGCCGCCCTTGTCGAGCGGACGGAAGGCTTCGTCGCCGGGTACGGTGGCGAGCAGCTTGTAGAGATCCCATTCACCCTTCGACTCTTCCGGCTTCTTCACCTCGAACAGATACATGTCGTGGACCATGCGGCCGTCGATGCGGATCTTGCCGCCGTGTGCGAAAAGTCGGTACCGATCGCCTCGATCGCCTTCAGATAGTGCATGGTTGCCGAATACAGCCCGGCCTGAATCATGGTGGGCATGTGGCCGACCTTCTCATTGAAGCGTTTCGAGAAGGCGCGGGTCTCGTCGTTCATGTCCCAGTAGAAGGCGTCGGTGACGATCAGGCCCTGGGTTTCCTTGGCGCCGAGCGCGTGGGTGTCGGTGATTTCCTGCAGCAGCGCGATCATCTTCTGGCCGCCCTTGGTGATGCCGAATTCGGAAGCCTGCTTGAGCGCATTGGTGGTGTCGCCGCCGGCGTTGGCGAGCGCCACGACCTTGGCCTTGGAGGCCTGCGCCTGCAGCAGGAAGGACGAGAAGTCCGACGAATTGAGCGGATGGCGGACGTTTCCGACCACCTTGCCGCCGCTCTCCTTGACGACATTCGCCGCATCGCGCTCCAGCGCCATCCCGAAGGCATAGTCGGCGGTGACGAAGAACCAGCTGTCCTCGCCGCGCTTGACCATCGCCCGGCCGGCGACGTTGGAGAGCGCGTAGGTATCGTAGGTCCAGTGCACGGTGTTCGGCGAACAGGCCGCACCGGTGATGTCGGAACTGCCGCCGCCAGAATTGATGTTGATCTTGTTCTTCTCGCGGGTCAGCGCGGAAACCGGCAAAGCGACCGAGGAGGTCGGCACGTCGAAGATCGCGTCGACCTTCTCGTTGTCATACCAGTTGCGCGCGATGCCAACGCCGATGTCGGGCTTGTTCTGATGGTCGGCGGAAATCACCTCGACGGGTTTGCCCTTCACTTTGGCGCCGTAGTCGGCAACCGCCATCTGGACGGCGGCCAGCGAGCCCTTGCCGGTGGCGTCGGCATAGAGGCTGGACATATCGGTGAGGACGCCGATCTTGACGACGTCGTCCGAGATCTGCGCATTCGCCGCGGTGCCGGACACCGCAAAAACGAGACCGGCCGCGACCGCGGCTGCAATTGACTTCATGTTTCTTCCTGCCTGATCGTTCTTGTTAAGGGCTTGGTTTGAGGCTGTCTTTTAGCCGCCTTCGCCCAAACCCGCAAAGCCGGTTTTGGGCAGGCTGAGCCCGCCACTGGTTCTGGATTGCGCCTTTCGAAGCCGTGGTCCCGATGTTAACCTTGTTGGCGGCAGGAGCACCCTGCGTCCTGCCTAATACCGAACGGGAGGACGACATGACGGAGAGCGTCTACAAAGTCATTGAACTGATCGGTACCAGCAAGGATTCCTGGGAGAAGGCGGCCCAGGCCGCGGTCGACCGGGCCGGAAAATCCCTGCGGGAACTTCGTGTCGCGGAAGTCGTGAAACTCGATCTACAACTGGATACCAAGGGCAAGATCGAAGCCTACCGTGCCAAGCTCAACGTTTCGTTCAAATTCGAGGACTAAGCGAGCCGGTGCGCAGAACGCAGAACAATGCCATTCCCCCGTCCCAACGGACTGACGGGGGAATGCTGCGAAACACACGAATTACATTTGAGAAGGCCCGGCGCGGATAGCATGAATGTCTGCCACTGTGGTCGGCGCCGGCTCTGTTAGCCCACTACTGGCACGGGCATCTACACTGCATGGACTTCGAAACGATCCACGATCATTCGGAGAACGCCGATGAAAACGATAACGGCCATCGCGGCAAACAAGCTCGGCAATTTCCTCACCAGGGATTTTCGCCAAATTTTTGGTTCGACATGCGACGATTGGGCGGAACGCATAGGCTCTTTGGCGCGGAGCATCGTCGAATGTTTGGCCAGGAGCGACGCGCTTTACCACAACTACGAACACACCCTGCAGGTCACCAAGGTCGGACGCGACATTCTGCATGGAATGATGGTGCATCAACGAATAGAAGCTGAGGACTATGGCCACCTGATTGCCGCCTGTCTGCTGCATGACATTGGCTATGTGCGCGGCGTCCTGAGCGGCGATACCGAAACTGAATTCATCATTGACGCCGAGGGAACGAAAATCACACTGCCTCGCGGCGCATCGGATGCGGCGCTCGCGCCGTATCACGTCGACCGGTCAAAACTATTTGTATTCGAGCGATTCGAGAAATCTCCAATCGGCGACCCTGCGCGTGTTGCGGCGGCAATCGAGATGACACGCTTTCCAGTCCCGGAAGATCGCGAGGAGGCAGCCGGTCTCGAGCCGAAACTGGTCCAGGCTGCCGATTTCATCGGGCAGCTTGGCGATCCCCTGTATTCGCGGAAAGCAAACGCGCTCTATTGGGAGTTCGAGGAGATCGGCACCAACAGGCAACTTGGCTATTCGTCGCCCGCCGACATTGTTGAAAGGTACCCGGCGTTTTTTTGGGACAGCGTCTCGATGCACCTCGACGACGGGATAAAATATCTGAACATGACGGCTTCCGGCCGGCAATGGATCGCGAACCTCCACCATCATATTCTATGTGCGGAGCGCGCCCAGCGGCTGATGGGCCCGCAGGGCTAGGCAGATTTGAGGGTCTTTGGTCGAGATTAATCCACCCTCCGGGCGAGATAAATGAACGGACGAAGGCATCGAGATCGAGCCAAACCTTCTCGAAGAAGGGTCTATTTGGTTCGGTACCGATTGAACAGATACCATCCGCTCGATGAAGATCAACAGCGACCATCCAAAAGCGGCAATCTATCTGTTCGTGCTCGCAATCCAGATATGTGGAGCGATCTTCTTTGTGTGACAACAATTACCTTCGTTCAGGCAGATACCGGACGGTGCTTGCAGCCTCATCATGAGATCATTTCGGTTTTGCCATTGCTGAGCCGATAGATGCCCCCAACCACCTTGAGTTTCTTCTGTTCGACAGCAGCGCCGAGAATCGGGGTCGCGGATTTGAGCTTCGCGACATTGTCGATGACGTTTTGACGGATGGCGTTATCGAGCGGATCGCCAGGCCTCCCCGAAATTGCCTTCACGGCGGGGGCGAGGCTTGTGACCAGGGAGGGCAGATGGCCCGGCAGCGTGGTGTTGTCCTTGAGCGATTTGATGGTCGCGTCGACAGCGCCGCAGGCGTCGTGGCCAAGTACCATGATGAGTGGCGTGCCAAGAATGGCAACGGCATATTCCATGCTGGCGATAGTATCGTCGTTGGCGAAGTTGCCCGCCACGCGGCAAACGAACAAATCGCCTCTGCCACTATCGAAGGCATATTCGGGTGCGATGCGCGAATCGGCGCAGCTCAGGATGCCGGCATAGGGGTTTTGCCCTCCGACGAGGGCCTCACGTTCACGCTTGAAGTCGTGACGCCGTGATTCTCCTTCGACATAGCGCTTGTTGCCTTTCGTCAAAAGCTCCAACGCAGCATCCGGCGACACGACATTTTGTGGCTTTGGCGGCTTCTTGTCATCCTTTGCGTGAGCGGCGCCGGCCAATGCGAACCCGGCGGCGGCTGCCCCGAAAAGCCGGAGCACGCCACGTCGTGACGGTTGCGCCTGATGAGCTGGATTTTCAAGACGACATATCTCGCACATAAAGGGTCTCCCATTTTGCCTCCGACATTCGTGGCCCTGTCGGATAAGCCAACCGCCGTCGGCTGCATTGCGGCGTCGCCATTGCTGTTGAATTTAATGGTCGGGCTTGGCGCCGGCGCCGGTTTGCAAATCTTGCTTTGCCGGCTGCCGCTTGATCCTTTCCCGCAAGCGCTGAAAGACGACGTAAAGCAACGGGATCAGGAAAACCCCGAGGAACGATGCCGCGATCATTCCGCTGAATACCGCGGTGCCGACGCCGCGCCGGCTCAACTGTCCGGCGCCCGTCGCAATGACGAGCGGCACCAGGCCCGCGATGAAGGCAAAGCTCGTCATCATGACGGCGCGGAACCGCTCCCGGGCGCCTTCGACGGCAGCCTGCTCGATCGGCAGGCCGTGTTCGCGCCGCTCCTTGGCGAATTCGACGATCAGGATGCCGTTCTTCGCCGCCAGCGCTATCAGCACCACGAGGCCGATCTGGGCGTAAAGATTGTTGTCGAGCCCGAACGCCAGAAGGCCAGCCATCGAACCGAGCACGCCGACCGAAATCGACAACAGCACGGGAACAGGGATCGACCAGCTCTCGTAGAGACCAACCAGAAACAGGTATGCGAACAGCACGGCCAGCGCCAGGATCGTCGTGGTCTTGCCCGAGGCTTCCTTCTCCTGCAATGCGGTTCCGGTCCATTCGTAACCGTAGCCGCGCGGCAGCGTTGCCGCCGATATCTTCTCCATCGCAGCGATCGCATCGCCGGAGGAATAGCCCGGCGCCGGCCCGCCATTCAACGTCACGCTGCGGAAGTTGTTGTAGCGGATGATCGATTGAGGCCCCAGGATCAAACGTGCCTCCGCGAAGGCACGAATCGAAACCATATCGCCATTCTTGTTGCGGACGTTGATGCGATAGATATCGTCAACGCGCGCGCGTTCGGAGGCCTCGCCCTGCAGGTTGACCTGCCAGGTACGGCCGAACAGGTTGAAGTCGTTGACGTAGGCGTTGGCGAGCACCGACTGCAGGGCGTTGAAGACATCCGCCAAATTGATGCCGAGGGTCTGGACTTTTTCGCGGTCGATATCGAGATAGAGCTGCGGCGTGCTGGCGCTGTAAGTGGTGAACACCCGCCGCAGCGCCGGATCCTGATTGGCGGCGAACACCATACCGCGCGCGACCGCGGCGATATCGGTCGGGCTCGCGCCGGACTGGCTGAGAAGCTGGTATTCGAAGCCGCTGCCGGTGCCGAGGCCGATGATAGGCGGCAGGTTATAGGCGAAGGCTACGGCCTCCTGAACGCCCTGGAACTGGCCCGTCAATCGCGCGATGATCCCATTGGCCGACAGCGCCTCGGTCTTGCGTTCGTCAAACGGATTGAGCGATACGATCAGCAGCGCGCTGTTCGATTTCGTCAGGCCGTCGATCAGGCTGTAGCCGATCACCGAGGTCACGCTGGCAACGCCCGGCGTGTTGCGGACGATGTCCTCGATACGCGTCGTGACCGCCGCCGTTCGGTTGACCGAGGCGCCTTCCGGCAGTTGAATTTCGCCGAACACCGCGCCCTGATCCTCCGACGGCAGGAAGCCGGTCGGCGTGACCTTGAACAGCCAGCCGGCGCCGGCGATGACCGCGACAAGGACCAGCAGGCTGTAAACCGCGAAGCGGACGGTCTTGTGGACGACCAGTGAATATCCGTCGCGCGCCTTGTCGATTCCACGCAGCACATAGCCGATCAGGCCGCGTTTGGGTCCGTGGCTGGCCGACAGGAAAACGGCGCACAGGGCCGGCGACAGCGTCAGCGCGTTGATCGCCGAAATCACCATCGACACCGAAACCGCCACCGCGAACTGGCGAAACAGTTCGCCGGAAATACCGGGTATGAAGGCGACCGGAACGAACACCGAAAGCAGGACGAGCGTGATGGCGATGATCGGCGCGGTGATCTCGGTCATCGCCCGCCGCGATGCCTCGGCCGGCGACAGCGAATGATCCTTTTCAAGCTGCGCCTCCACGGCTTCCACCACCACGATCGCATCGTCGACCACGATGCCGATGGCCAGCACCAGCGCGAGCAGCGAGACGGTGTTGGCGGAATATCCGAGCGCGAGCATCACGGCGAAGGTGCCGATCAGTGCCACGGGAACTGCCAGCAGCGGGATCAGCGTGGCCCGCACGCTGCCAAGGAACAAAAACACGACGATGACAACAAGGATGAAGGCCTCGACCAGCGTATGCAGGACACCCTTGATGCTTTCCTTGACGAAAATCGTGGTGTCGTAGGTGATCTTGTAATCGACACCTTCCGGGAACGAGGTTTTGAGTTCTTGGAGAATCTTGCCGATCCGTTGCGCGCTATCGAGCGCGTTGCCCCCCGGCGACTGGTAAATCCCGATGACCGCCGCCGGCTGGCCGTCCAGGCGGCCGAGCGATTCCGACAGCCGCCCCGCGAGCTCGACGCGGGCGACGTCGCGCACGCGTACGAACGATCCATCCGGATTGGCGCGCACCACAACCGCGCCGAATTCCTCGACGCTCGACAGGCGGCCCTTGCTCTGGATGTTGAGCTGGAATTGCTGATCTGGCAGCGCAGGTTGCGCGCCGATGCGCCCGACCGCGGCCTGGATATTCTGGGACTTTAGGGCGGCCGCAACGTCGCTCGGGACCAAGCCGAAAATCGTCAGGCGATCGGTGTCGAGCCACACCTTCATGCTATAGTCGGAGGGTGAAAACAGCGAGACGTCGCCGACGCCGGGTACCCGCTTCAGCTGGTCAATGACGTTGATGGTCGCATAATTGCTGAGGAACAGCTGGTCATAGCGGCCGTCAGGCGAGGTCAGCGCGATAACCTGCAGCAGTGCTGAGGATTTCTTGGTGACGCTGATGCCCTGCGCGCGCACTTCGGCGGGCAGCTGGGCCTCGGCGAGACCGACGCGGTTCTGCACCTTGACGGTATTGAGGTCAGGGTCCGTCCCCACCGCGAAGGTGATGTTGAGCGTATAGCTGCCGTCATTGCCGCTGGTCGACTTCATGTAGAGCATATTGTCGACGCCGATGACGCGTGCCTCGATCGGTTGGGCAACCGTGGCCTCGACGACCTCCGCGCTGGCGCCGGCATAGGATGCGGTGACGGCGATCTGCGGCGGAACGATATTGGGAAATTGCGCGATCGGAATTTGAAAGAGCGCGACGAGGCCGGCAACGGTGATGACGATCGAGATGACGACCGCTAATCGGGGGCGATCGATGAAGACGCTCGACAACATGTTCTACGCTCCCGGCTTGGCTTCGGTCGGCGCGACAACCTGTCCTGGACGCACCCGCTGAATGCCTTCGGCAACGATGAGCTCATTCGCCGCGAGCCCCTTGCGGATCACAATGTTCACCCCGCGCGCGACATCGGTCTCGACGCGTCGGATTTGAATCTTGTTGTCCTTGTCGACGACGAGGACGTAAGGACCGGTCTGATCGACCTGCAGCGCCTGCTGCGGCACCAGCAGCGCGCTCTCGCCCTTGCCCTCTTCGGCCACGACGGTGACCAGTTGTCCGTCAACCAGCACGCGGTCGGGATTGGCGAACACCGCTCGCACCTGGACCGTGTCAGTCCCCTGATTCACCGTATTGTCGAGGAAGTCGATTTTTCCGGCGCCGGGATAGCGGCTGCCGTCCGCGAGCTGGATGTAGATGACATACTCGCTGCCCTTACTCGCGGCTTGCTGCTTGCGTACGTCGAGCATCTCGCGCTGCGTGACCGGGAAGCTGGCGTAGATCGGGTCCTGACTGACGATGGTGGCCAGCGCGCTATTCGACGGGCTGACGAAGTTGCCGACCGACACCGATGATCGACCGATACGTCCGGAGATCGGTGACTTGATATCGGTGTAGCTTAGCTGAAGCTCCGCTTTTTCCAGTGCGGCTTGCTGCGCCAGCATGTTGCCGCGGGCCTCGCCCTGCCTGGCGGTGGACTGATCGAGTGTCGCCTGGGCCGTGACATTGCGCTGCATCAACTGCGTTTGGCGGTCGACGTCGATATCGGCAAGCTTCAGTGTGGCCTGCGCCGTCTCAAGCCCGGCTTTCGCCTGATCGACCGCGGCCTGGTACAGCCCCTTTTCGATAACGAACAGAAGCTCGCCTTCCTTGACATCCGCTCCTTCGGTAAACAACCGTTTTTCGAGGAAGCCGTCGACGCGTACGCGCAGATCGACTTTGTCCTTGGCTTCGATCCGGCCCGTAAAGGTTTTCGCTGGTTTGATCTCCGCGGCGGTGACCTTGACGACGGTCACGGCCGGCGGCGGTGCGGAGACCGCCGGATTCGGTTGCTTGTTGTCGCCACATCCGGCGACGAGGAGGACCGCACAAAGAACAACGGCCGCAAGCAAGAGTGACAGACGCTGCATCTCAGCCTCCGATCGCTACGACCACAGATGCTTAGCAGCAAACGGGAGGGTTGTCAGTAAGGCTCGTAATGCGTGCGCGATGCTCCCCGCGCTCTCCCGCCACGCGGAAGAGGGCGAACAAAGCTCACAGCCCCGGCAGCGCGGTGATGGAAACGTTGATCGCGCCGGCGGCTTCGGCGATCACGCGCAGGGTTTTGGAATCGAAGGCGATGTCGGCAAGGCGCAGGCTGGTGATTTCCGCCGCGATCCGCACGCCGTCCTCGTTCTTCTGAAAATCGGATATCACCGCGGCGATCTTGTTTTGCGCATTCGAGGCGAATGGCTTGAGATCGATGGTGGCCTTGTCCGCCAGCACCTTTTGCAGATGCGGCACGGCGGCGCGCGCCGCGGCGCCAAGCAGGCCGAACGCCGCCTCCGATTCGACGGCGAGTTCGACGTCGGTCAGCCGCAAGGTCTGCTGTTCCTGGTCGAGCACCGGCTTGCCCCAGATATGAATATTGGCCTCGCCGCCTAGTCCAACGAAACTCTTTTTCTCCTTGGCTTTGACCAGCAGCGAGATCAAAAGCCGGTCGCCCGATGCCGCGACGCTGGCGCGCTTGACGGTGACGTCGACCGAGCCCGATCCATCTTCTGGAAAGCTCCGGCCGGCGAACTGCGCCTCCACGATTTTGTTGATGTCGGTAAACGGCAGATCGATCGGCACGCCGATGCTGATACGGCTCGGGCCCGGCGGGACGATGTCGATCGTCGCCGGAAACGGGCAGTCGGGCTTGGTCTGCGCCGGAGTGATCCTTGTCTCCGCCTCGATGCCGAGCGTCAGCGTCACCGCAGATGCATCGATGCGCGGTTGTGCGGCGATCGCGCGGGTCGGCCGCAGCTCCAGCCAGAGTGCCGGCAGCGACGAGGATGTGCCCGGGCTTTGCAGCGGAATCGATCGGCAGGCCTTGGCCCATTGCAGCCTTGCGTTGTTTTCGAATGCGGGATCGTTGCGAATCCGCGCCTGCACCGCGTCGAGCTGATCGGCGACGGTCTTGTCGATCAGCGGCTTGACCTGCGCCGGGACATTGACGCGCGCACCCGAAACCGAAAGATTGGTGTCGCTCAAGGTCACCTGCGCGGTCAAATTCGGCTCGATCCGCCAGGCCGCGGCGAGCTTTGGCCGCGCGGTAATGGTGACGTTGCCCTTGATCTCGGCATGGGCATTGAGCGACTTGATGTTCACGCTGCCGATCCGCTTGGCGACATCGCCGCCGAGCAGGCTGCCGAGCGCGTCGCCGACCGCGCCCGTCGCCTTCGCCGACAGCGAACCGGTCGCATTCAGCGTTCCCGTCAGCGGGGTTGCCAGCGACAGCACATCCTGCGCGCCGGTCGCCGATATCGGTCCACGCGATGCGGTCCAGCCGATGTCGGCATTCTGCAGGATCTGCGAAACCGGATTATCGGCTTTGCCTGCGAAGGTACGCGGCGCGCCGCGATCGGCGGCGTCGCGAATGGCGCTGAGCGCAATCACGATCGGTGCGACGATGCTGGAACTGCGCGGGGCGGGGGGCAGCGGCGGCAATTCGACAAGCACCGGCGCAGGGACCGTGGCGCGTGGCGACAGCCAGTCCATAGCCTTCAGGCTGACGAAAAACGAGACCGCGACCACCGCGACCCCGAGCGGGATCGTCTTCAGACGCATCGTCCCCCCAGACTGGTTGAGGCCGCAAGTCTACAGGGCGGGTTTCGCGGGCGCCATCCCGCGGGGCCAAGTGCACAGTTACAGTTTTGTCATGTCAGGAAACCACGAATGGCGCTGAACAAGCGCCATTTTTCATTCAACGTCGTTCGCTGGCAGCGTCAGCGAGCTAGCTCCGCTTGCCGTCCGTATTATCGGCGCGGCGGTCCATTGGCCGCACGACTACCTTGGTACCGACGTTGACCCGCGCATAGAGATCGGAAACGTCTTCGTTGGTGAGGCGGATGCGACCGGACGAAACCTGGGTGCCGATGGTCTCCGGCGCGTTGGTGCCGTGAATACGATACACCGTGCCGCCGAGATACATCGCGCGGGCGCCGAGCGGATTGCCGGGGCCTCCGGCCATGTGGCGCGGCAGATAGGGCTGGCGCGCGATCATTTCCGGGGGCGGGGTCCAATCCGGCCACTCGGCCTTCCTGGTGATCGACTGCACGCCCGACCAGGTGAAGCCGTCGCGGCCGACGCCGATACCGTAACGGACGGCCTGGCCGCCGCCGAGCACATAATAGAGATAGGTGTTGGGCGTATCGATGATGATGGTGCCGGGCGCCTCGCGGGTGGCGTAGCTGACAATCTGGCGCTTCAACCGCGCCGGCATCTCGACCACGCTGCCTTCATCCTCGGAAGGTGCGGCCAGCACCGGCGGCGGCGCCGACAGCGCCGGCGGCGTCATGAAAAACGGAAACAGCGGCAGCGGGGTTGCCGCAGCCGACGCCGAAAACGCTACTCCGCCGATCGCCAGTGCGCCAAAGGCGGCAGCGGCGCGGCGTGAACTCAGCCCGAAGGCCTCTAGATTGAACATTGGCCGTCCCCTGTTCTAACCGCCCGCACGCCTTTCCGGCGCGTCGTTAGGCTAACGATTAGCAGGCAAAGGTTTCAGGACGTTTGCGTCAAAGCCGGCAAAATCGTTTCATCGCGGTAAGGAATTGTTTCTTCGTGGCCTCGCGAGAACACAATCAAGAGAAAGGGCCGATGTCCGAGCTATGTCAGGAGCAGACATGGTTTGCCTGCCCCGGCATGTGCGTTTGGTGCCAAGAGCGGTCGTTGGTTTTCGCCCCTGGGCGGCCCCGCCCCCACAAGCATGCTGATCAGAAGGTCCTAATTTGCAACGGACCCCGCCCGCCAACCAAAACCGGACGCTGAAGAGCGTTTCTTCCTCAGTCCGCCCGCTGGTGAGGTTGCGCAATGGGTTTGTTTGGCAGGCGGCGTCAACAAGAGCGCGACAACGTGAACGATATGGAGAAGGCAATAGCCGTGATAAGTGGCCGCCTAAGATTCTTGGAGGCCCTTACATCGCATCTCGTCGCGGAACTGCCTCCAAAGAAGCGAGACGGCTTATTAGAACAAGTTCGGGAAGTCGTCGGTGGACTGAAAGTCCTTCCACCACCGACGCACGTACCCCCTGGCAGAGAGCAGGAATTTTACAACGAACTAAGCAGAGCTATGCAAGTTCTAATTGAAAAAACAACGAAACGTGGGCCAACAGATCGATAATGTGGCCCG
>WNFA01003506.1_pt1 | contig 15565 bp, 13 predicted proteins | sample 5400481 | NCBI WGS metagenome assembly WNFA01 (sample SAMN13153340, study PRJNA577476) | soil metagenome | isolation source: 120 cm saprolite under Douglas fir tree site 2 hole 1 replicate 2 | place: USA:California | collected 2015-04-18
GTATCGACAGGGACATCAATGAGCTAGGGGCGTGCGTCCTGGCCCCCTTGCTTGAAGACGAAACCATTGCCTCCGACGCACATCGCTTCAGAACTTTCCTTGAAACCGCTATTGGAGCGCTGTTTGATTACCTGCTCGAACACCCGCGCCTCATGCGCATTTTTCACTGGGAACAGGCCGAGGGCTGGCAGACCTATGCCAAGATCCTCTCACAATTTGAGACAGAAGATATTGACCAGCTCAGGACCCTCTTTTCCAGGGTTCGCAGCGCTGGACTGCTGCGATCGGATTTCGATCCCCTCCTCCAGCTTGTGCTGGCCGAGCAAATGTGCTGGTCCTATCTCGCCGCCATTCCCCTGTACCAGATGATTCTCGCAGGTGAGGATCTGACCTCTGCGAGAGCGCTGGCACGCGCACGGGAGCACATTGTTGCCTTTGTCGTCCGTGGACTGATGGGCGATCCAGAGGCGACGAGACCGTAGAAACCACAGAGAGAAGAACCATGGCACCTTATTCAAGCTCTTAATCCCCCTTGGATTGAGAGCCCTACCGTTGATGGTCAAGATGAAGTCGTTGAAGAATTAGCCTATTGTTCTGAGGAGGAACAACACATGTCAATTATCATTCAAACTAATCAACTCAGCAAAAGCTACGGCAGGAGCCGGGGCATTATCGACGTGACCTTCGACATTCAGGAAGGCGAGGTCTTCGGCTTCCTGGGTCCCAACGGGGCGGGTAAGACCACCACCATGCGCACCCTGATGGGCCTGCTGCACGCGAACAGCGGCAGCGCCACCATCGGCGGGCTGGACTGCTGGACACAGTCCACCGAGGTCAAAAGACTGGTCGGCTACCTGCCCGGTGAATTCGCCTTCGATCCCGGTCTGCGCGGTGCCCAGATCATCGAGTACCTGGGCCACCTGCGCGGCGGCGTGGACCAGGCCTACCTGCACAGCCTGGTCGAGCGCCTGGGCTGGGATCCCAGCAAACGTTTCCGCGAATATTCGCACGGCAACAAACAAAAGTTGGGGCTGGTGCAGGCCTTCATGCATAAGCCGCGCCTGCTCATCCTGGACGAACCCACCAGCGGACTGGACCCGCTCAATCAACAGGAATTCTATACCATGGTGGCCGAGGTGCGCGCCGGGGGCAGGACCGTCTTCCTTTCCTCGCACATTCTGCCGGAAGTAGAACACACCTGCGACCGCGTGGCCATCATCCGCGAAGGGCGGCTGGTCAGGATCGATCACGTTTCCTCGCTCAAGGACATCCGCCAGCATGAGGTGGAGATCAGCTTTGCTGGCCCAGCTTCTGTAGACTGGTTCAAACATGTCGCGGGTGTGGCCAGAGTGGCTCAGGGAGGCGATGAGCGTACCCTGCAATTGAACGTGCAGGGTGCGTTGACAGAGATCATTCACATTGCTGGCCAGCACAGCGCAACCAACATTACGACCCATGAGCCGACGCTGGAAGAAGTCTTCCTGCGCTTCTACGAGCCGGAGCAGTCACCGGCCACACTCGCCGGATAGGAGGTGTATGATGTTTCGCAGCATTTGGAGCAAAACCCTCAGAGATTACCGGGTGCCCATCCTGGCCTGGGGCATCGCACTTGGGTTGTTCGCGGCCGTCGATTTCGCAGAGAGTACGCCGACTACGATTGCGGCCCTTGGCAGCATCGCGCATCTCTTCCGCTTTCTCGGCGATCCCTACGCGATCCAGACACCCGAGGGGTTCATTACCTATCGTATCATGGAGCTCTTCGTGCCACTCGGGATCAGCTTCTGGCCGATCCTGGCCGCAGCCCGCCTGGTGCGCGGGGAGGAGGAACGCGGCACAATGGAGGTATTGCTAGCTACGCCACAATCACGCACGCGCCTGCTGCTGGAGAAAGCCGGTGCGCTCTTGCTCGCGCTGCTCCTGATCGCGGTGCTGTTTGCTCTGGGTCTCGTGGCCGGCGAAGCCCGTCTCGAGGGGCATGCCGATGTGGTCAGGGCGCTGTTGGCGGGGCTGAACCTGAGCCTGCTGGCCTTCTTCTTTAGCATGGTGGCGCTGCTGCTCTCCCAATTCACGACCAGCCGCGCCGCGGCAGCAGGCTGGACGAGCGGCCTGCTGTTACTGGCCATGCTCCTGGATAGCACTGGACGCCTGATCAATGGGAGCTGGGTGCAGTACCTCTCGCCATTCTATTACTACAATCTCAACCGGCCGCTCATTCCCAGTTTCCCTGACCAGCCTCTGGCGGCGCTGCTCCTGCTGGGTCTCTCCCTGCTCTGTGCGGGGACGAGTCTCGTCCTCTTCGCCAGGCGCGATATCGGCAGGCCAGCGTTCTTGTGGCAGCGAACATACGCCCACGGCAACCACCAGGCGCTGCGCAGCCTGAGCCAGGCCGAGCGCGCGGTCTCAACGCGCGGCGTGGGCCTGCACGCCCTCGCCACAGGGGGTTGGTCTACCTTCTGGTGGGGGCTGGGCGTCGTGTTCGTGTGTGTCTACTGCCTGGTGATTGCTCTCAGCAGCCAGGTGTTCAACAAACTCATTCAAGAGACACCCCTGCTGCGACAACTCTTTTTCGACACCCCCACCAGCAGCAACGCCGCGGTGCTGGGCACCTTCCTCTTCACCTTTATGCCAGCGCTGGTCGTGATCTTTGCGCTGACCCTGGCCTTGAAGTGGGCCGCGGACCTGGAAAACGGGCGCCTGGAACTGATTTTGGCCACTCCGAACTCGCGGTTACGCATCCTGTTGGAACGCTTCGGCGCGAATGTCCTGGTGGTCCTGCTGGCTCCTATCCTGACCTGGTTCGCTATCCTGATTGGGGCACAGCTCGCCCATCTCGCCGTTGATCAAGGCAGGATTTTTGCTGCCAGCTTCAACATGTTCCCTATGGCGCTGATTACCATTGGCCTGGTCTACTCCCAGGCCGGACGCCTGCGCTATACTGCCGTGCTGGGCCTCCTGAGCGCGTATATCGCTCTGTCCTTCATGCAGGAGTTGCTCGAAGGCATGATCCCAATGCCCTCGTGGGTCATGTCGCTTTCCATCTTCCACCTGTATGGCAACCCGATTTTCCTCGGCGTGAACTGGAACAACTTCCTGGCCATGACCGCTGTAGCGATTGTGCTGCTGGTCATCAGCCTTCTCCAGTTCCGCTCTGCTGATATCGAGCTCGGCTAAACACGAGAAAAGGCAAGCTCACTCGGACTGGCTGGCGCGGCCCCCACAGGAGACAACCACTACGGATCAGCCGTCCGAGTAGGGGCGACCCTTGCGGTCGCCCTGTGGACTTGCGGTCGCCCTCTGGGCTTGCGGACGCCGTCTGGGGGACGGTGTGGCCCTCTACCCCACCCCCAACACCTTCCCCCTCAGCCCAGCAGGCGCAGCCACACCGTACCGCGCCAGCAGCGTCGGCAGCACATCGTAGATCTGCGCCCCCTCCACATAGCGGCCATTGCCAGGCCGCTGCGGATCATAGAAGATCATCAGCCCATATTGAGCATGGTTGGCATCATCGGGACCCGTGTCATTCTCCACCGTATAGAGCGCGCCCCCGCCGACCGTCCCTACCGCGCGCCAGGCCAGATCGCCCAGGTAGACGATCAAATCCGGCGCTACCCCGCGCACGCTGCGATAAAGCTGCTGCGGCGTGAAGACCCTGTTCCCCAGCGGCTGCCCATCGGGACCCGGCATCGCTCTCAGCCGCTCCGCCAGCGCCGCCCGCTCGCGTTCGTACTCCGCCGGGGCGATCACCCCTTCCGGCTCGCGCCCGCGCACGTTCATAAAGATGCGCCCGTAGTAGCCGCCTGCGCCCCACGCCCTGGTGCGGCCCCAATCCACCGCGGCCGCGTCCAACGGCACAGGGCTCACCTGCGTCTCCTTCAACGCCAGGTATCCTTCCGTTATCAGCCACTCGTTCAGGCACACGCCGCCCATCAGCGCGCGAGCGCCGTGGTCCGAGACCACCAGCACAGCAGTTTGCTCAGCGCAGCCGGATAGCAGCTCGCCGATACGGCCATCCACGTGTCGATAGTAGTCATGGATCGCTTCGGACAGCGACGAACCCGGCACGTATAGGGGATGCCGCGCGTCCATGTGCTTCCACAGCGCGTGGTGAATGCGGTCCACGCCCATCTCGACCATCATCAGCAAATCGGGAGAATACTCTTCAAGCAAGTGACGTGCCACGCTGAAACGCTGGTCGCACAGCGTGTAAATATCGCGTAGAATGCGCTCTTTGTCCTCGGAGCGGAAGCCCGGCACATCCAGCAAGTAATCGCCAACCCAGGACTTGATCTGCTGCGCCAGCTCAGGCGGGTACGTATACTCGACGCCTGTGTTCGGCGTCAAGAAACACGACGCGAGCGCGCCGTTCACCGCTCGCGGGGGAAACGTCCCCGGCACCCCCAGCACCGCCACCCGCCACCCCGCTTCACCCAGGATATCCCACAGCCGTGGAGCCTTTACCGCCCGACCATCCGCCACCACCATGCGCTGGTAGCTGCGATCACCACGATTGCGAAAGCCGTAGATACCCAGTTCACCAGGATCGCGCCCGCTCATCATACAACTCCAGGCGGGAACGGTAATGGCAGGGATACAGCTCTCCAGCCGGCCGTAGCTGCCCTGCTGCATCAAACGCGACAAATTTGGCAAATCATCGCGCCATCGCTCAAATACCAATGACGGTTCGGCACAGTCCAGGCCAATGATTACCAGGCGCGGCGCTATTTCTTTCATGCTTCGGCCTGCGCTCCATCCCCGCTCGCGCTGCTCGCCTCCACGCGCTCCCTGGCCTCCACGCCCACCCCATCGCCGCTCACGCCGTTAGCCTGCACCCCGTCTGCCTCCACACCTCCGGCCTCTACATGATCTACCGCCTCGGGACTCGCATCGGACGCCGCCTCGTCGCCTTCACCCTCCAGCTCCGCATCCGTCCCTCCCGCTGGCTCTTTGCCCGCTTCCACTTCCAGAGGCTTGCCACGGTGGCGCAGGAAGAGCGTCACAGCAGCTGCGATGACGACCATGGCAGAGATAAGGTGTACCACGTTGAAAGGCGTGCCGGGGAAGAACCAGGAGTCCGTGCGTATAAACTCGATGAAGAAGCGGCCCAGCGGGTACCAGATCAGATACATCAGGAAGAGATCTCCCTCGCGCAGCCGCTTTTCAAAACGCCGCGAGATCCAGAAGAGCAGTGCAAAGCCGATCAGGTTCCACACCATCTCGTAGAGGAACAGGGGATGAAACCGCGTGCTCTCGGGATAGCGGACCAGGTTATCGTAGGGCGACAAGCGATGCGCGGGATCGATGCGCAGCCCCCAGGGCAAGGTCGTCGGCGGGCCATACAGTTCCTGGTTGATGAAGTTCCCTATGCGCCCGATTGCCTGTGCCAGTGGCAGCGCCAGCCCCACCGCGTCCAGGTAGAGCAGCAGCGGCAGCTTCTTCACGCGCAGGTAGAGCAGCAGCGCGGCTCCACCGAAGATGAAGGCGCCATAGATGTGAATGCCGCCCTGCCAGATCGCCAGGATATCCAGAGGATGGGCCAGGTAGTGCCCCAGACCATCGGGACCGCGCGGCGATTGGATGAAGACATAATAAAGCCGCGCTCCGATAAATGCGGGGATAAGCACCCACAACAGCATATCCCAGACGCGACTACCATCCTGCCCTTTGCGCGCCACGTAGCGGCTGGCAACCCATGCCCCTACAAAGATGGCCGTCACCATTGTAATGCCGTACCAGTGTATCGTGATCGGCCCTATTTGAAACGTTGGAGAAATTGGTGGATACATAATCAATCCTCAATTATTATTCCAGGTAACCCAGATCGCGCAGCCTGCGCCGCACCTCCGGGTCATCATAGCCCACGGCGCGCTCTGCATCGGGTGGCGTAACGACCGTGTGGCTTACGAACTCTTGCAGGGACTCCCGCAGCACCTCTACCTTCTCCGGCAGTATATCACGTAGGTTCACCTTCTCAGCCGGATCATCGACAACGCTGAATAACTCCAGGTTGTCATCGCCCGTCTGGATCAGCTTGTGCTGCTCGCTCCATACCGCCCGGCGCGTCTGGTCGATGCGCCGCTCGCTCAGCAGCTGCGGCTCCCGTCGCCGCAACACGTTGATGATAGTTTGCGGCGGTATCCCTTCAGAAAATGCCGTGCCCACGTCGGCGTCGCTGGCGATACTTTGGGCCAGCGTCAGCTTCCGCTCGGACTCGTCGGCCAGCCCGGCAGCCTCCAGCATAGTGTGGTATACCCGCCGCGTGGAAACAAACCGCTCGACGGTCGTCCCGCGCGGGAAATCGCCGCCGGGGTCGCGCACCAGCAGCGGCACGTGGATCAGTTCGTTGTACAGCGACAGGCTGTGGCCGATAAATTGCTTCTCGCCCAGGTGATCGCCATGATCGGCACATACGACCAGCAGCGTGCGGTCCAGCCTGCCACTCGCCCGCAGCTTCTCCAGGAACGCGCCTACCAGTTCATCCTGGTACGCCACCTCCGAGTTATACATACCATCCAGCGTTACCTTCTGCTCTTCGTCCAGCGCCCTCGCCAGCGGCATATACCAGCCCACGATATCGCTATTGAAGTGATGCAGGTAGCGCTGCGCCGACTTGTTGTCCCGCACGTGCGGCGCGAATTTTGCCGCGAAGCGGCGCGGTGGATCGTAGGGCATATGCGTCCCCATCAGGTTGATGAAGCTGAAGATCGGCTGGTCCTCCGCCACGTCCTTGCGCTGCGTCAGCAGCAGCGCCGCGTCATTCAGCGACTTCGCCGTGTTGCCTTTGAAACTCAGCGCCGTCTGCCAGAAAGGCACCATCAGTGGCGAGAACGACAACTCCAGCAAAAACTCCGAGCGCGCGAACGCGTCCTGTATGCTGCAGACGATGGCCGTCAGCAGGCCCTTGAACCACTGCCGGTAGCGGTCAATCAGGCTGGAGCCCACCCCAACCTGGTTGGGACGGGAAGTGAGCCACCCGCTATAGTTCAGAAAGCTCAGAAATCCCCGCCGCAGGCCATTATTCACTACGCCCACCAGCGGGTTATTGCAGAAAGCGGCCGTAAAATATCCACTGTCCCGCAGGCGCTCAGCCAGCGTCGGCAGCGTCTTCGGCAGCATCGAATAGGACTGCACCGTGTGATGCAGCGAGGGATAATGCCCCGTGAACATCGAGGCATGCGCCGGTACCGTCCACGATGCGGGAGAAGCAGCATGACGGAAGATCGTAGCATCGGCGGCCAGCGCATCGATGTAGGGCGACGTTTCAGGGGAACAACCATAACACGAAAGACGGTCAACGCGCTGCGTGTCAAGCACCAGCAGCACAATATCCGGACGCGAGGTCACCAAAAACCTCCTTATAATTTCGTAAGAGCCGCTTTACCGCGCCCCCATATACGTTAATATAACGGCACGCAATGAAGGCGTAGCTGCGCGGTTTATCGCGCCTGCTTTGCTCCAAAACAGAGAGCAACACATGTATTACGTCATGCCCCAACCGCTATTCACAAACATTGATAAAACCAGAACCTACAATAATAACGAAGGAGACGTAACTTCTCCCACCTTCACCTTGACTACGGCGCGGAAGCCTCTGGCTTCAGCCATGAGGAGGAAGCGCCGTCGCGCTGATACGCATAGCCATCTTTTCGATGCAGTGGTCGGCAAAAACGTGCATGAATCCCTTCCACCATGCCATGTTTGCCGGTGATTTTAAAGTACCCGTCGGTTTTAATGGCCACGCGCCCCAGATACGTGCCGATCTTTTTGCCTTTGGTGACGACAGCGCGCACCAGATCCCCTGTGCGAAAGCCTTGCACACAGCCTGCCCCTTTGGCCCTGCCTCGCGGAAATCCATGCTTATCCACATTGACCATCTGTCTCGCTTGGCGCCCCTTCGCCTCAATCAGCCAGGGACGAACATGCCTAGTGTGCAAGCGTTCAGGGGTCGAAGCTCCGACGGCTGCGGCATCAATCCAGTGGGTTTTCGGGAGCGCCATTCGACGGCGATTCCACCGCGTGCGCCCGCCGGTCCCCACCTCCACCGGCAGACCAAGGGCTTGCAGGTCCTCAAAGAGCCGCCAGCGGGTGGCATTCACCGCTGCGGCAGCGGCCAGCGGCGTTTGGAGCTGGGCCTGAAGGCGCTCCAGCACTTCTGGCCGGTCAGCCAGAAACACGTCGATGGGCTGATCGGCTTTGGCCTCATTACAGGTCCGGCACGCAAGCACCAGGTTAGAAACGCGATTAGAACCGCCACGCGATCGCGGGTGAACGTGATCGAGTTCCAGTCGGGTGTTAGTGGCCTCGCAATAGGCGCACCGATGGTGCCACTTCAGCAGGAGATATTCCCTGATTTCTGCTTCAAAGAGGGTGCCTCGCTGATACTCCTGGCCCGTTATCTCTGGGTTTTGGAGCGCCGCAGTGTCAAAGCGTACCAGCTCCTGTGAGATGGCACCAAGAGGACACCAGCGTTGCAAGCGCTTCACCCAGGTGAGGAGATGCTGTACTCGGCTCAGTAACGATGGGGCCAGCCATCCTGTAGGTTTGCGTCGGTTGGCAAACCGGGCAGCCCGATATCTTGTATGCCTCTGGCGACGACTCCGCCGGACAGCGGCTCGTTTCAGTAAGGCATCGTGGATCTCCTGGCTGCGGTGCGTCAATTCAGCTGCCCAGACGACCTCGCCGACGTCGTCGTGAACCACGGCAATCCCACTGGTTTTGGACCCCGGGTCCAGTTTGACCCGCAGGGGCTCAACCACGGCTTCGGGTCGCGCTTCTTTCAAGATCAAGACCAGTGGAAAGCGACGCAGGATCGCCGCCTTCCCTTGCTTGAGCAGGATGCGCGCCCGTGCAGGCGTGGTCGGCATCAGTGGCCTGCGTTCCTGGTCTACCACCAAAATCCGTGACATAGATGGTGTCCTTTCCGTCCCCATGTGGGACCCTCGGTAATGAGGGATCGCTGGCAAGATACCCTGCCAGGTAAGGTTTTCCTCGCCCTGGTTCAGAAGCGGCGATCTTTGCTCAGCACTGGCTTTGAACACCCCATCAACCTGTTTAACTGAACAATTAGAGAACCTAGAGCTGGAAAAGTTACTCCAGGGTCTGAGTTTGCGCACTTCTTCTGAACGGCTCCGGTGTGTGAACACACCGGGGGCTGGTCAGCATCGGGATTTGCACGAGACAGCAAAAGAGCAATTTCATGCAAGCCCCCAGGTTTACCTGTGGGGTCGCTGACCAGCTAAGCATAGTCCTGCCACATTATGCGCCTGTTAAGCCAACGCTAAGAGATTTTTAGGCTCCCTTAGCTATCGCCGGTCCCCACGACACAACCCGCTCCGGCGTAATCACAATCACCAACTGCCGCTCTAACGCCATCTCACGGTACTGGGCATAGCGCTCCCTGAGCAAAGCCAATGCCTGCTCGTGCAGCACGTCACCTGGCGCGAGCAAATCCGCGCGCCCGTACACCAGCACGTATCCCAGCCTCGACCAATCGTCATCATACTGGTCGATCACCAGCGACGCCTCGTGCCGCGCCTCGATATTGCGCACCCGCCTCAACTCCTTCCCCGCCACCCGCTTCGGCTTCTCATCCAGCGGCGTATAAAACCGCTCGCCGTCAAACGCATAACACACGGGCACCACGTGTGGGTGCCCATCCGCGTCCGCCGTCGCCAGCCGCCCCACCCGCTGCCCACGCACAAACGCCGCCTCACTTCCCGTCAGGCTCGCACGACTACTCATCGCTTAACCCTTCCTCTAATGAACCTTTCCGAACGCGCCTCTATAGGCGACCCTTGCCTTCCCCATCCTATGGTCGCCCCGCCACCCGCATCTTCTCCACCTGCGGGACCACCTCCGTCGCCAGCAAATCAAACGGCTCCAGAGCAGACACCCGCGACATACTGAAAATCGCCTGGTCGATACCCATCTCCGCCAGCTCGCCAAAGTAATCAACCGCCGCCGCCGGAGTCATCGACCCATCGCGTCCATCGCGAGTCAAATTTATCGAATCCAGCGTCGTCTTCTCGATCTGCTCGTAAGGTCGACCGATCTTCTCACAGTGCTCGCGCAGCACATCCAGCTTATGCTGCAACACGTCCTTCCCCATACGAGCAAAGATGTTACAGGCATCGCCGTACTGCGCCACCAAACGCAGCGTCTTCTGCTCACCGCCTCCGCCAATCAGAATCGGCGGGTGCGGCAGCTGCACAGGCCGCGGCGAATTGAGAGGCCGCTCAAGCTGGTAATGCTTCCCATTATACGCCTTCTCATCTCCGGCCCACATCTGCAGCGCAATTTGCAGCGTCTCCTCCAGCCGCTCGAAGCGCTCCGCCAGCGGTGGGAACAGCACGCCCAATCCCCTGTGCTCCTGCTCGTTCCATGCCGCTCCAATACCCAGGTACGCCCGTCCATGTGACAGCACATCCAGCGTCGTCACCGTCTTCACCAGTATCCCCGGATGGCGGTACGTCACCCCCGTCACCATCGTCCCCAGCCTGATACGATTCGTTCGACCCGCCGCGAACGCCAGCGCCGTATACCCTTCCAGCATCTCGCTCTCCGGCGGCCCCGCGAACCCGATCTGGAAGAAATGATCCATCACCCACAGGCTATACAACCCCGCCCGTTCAGCCCGCTCCGCGATCAACCCAAAAGTGTCGCCAAGATTAGCCTGCCCACTCGGCCAGGTAAAATTGGGCACCTGCAATCCCAAACGCATATATCTACTCCTGTCGTATTTTCGTGGAACCCGTCTGCTAACTTTTACATAGCCATTATACAAACGATAGCATTAGAATGACAAACAGAACCTAACTCAAGCCACCACGCTCGTCTTGGGCAACCTTCTTTAACTCCTGGCTCGCTGTGAACCAGGAGTAGAACCTCCTTCACTGTTTGAACATTTTAATTGGTATTCTCACCTATTCTATACTACGTCCCCATCGACCAGGAAGCACACCTCGCTTGAAACGGCGTCATGCTATTGTCAACTCCTGAGGATCAACTTTCCACGCGTGTCAACATGATTAACCTCTCTACTGGCGTAATTCCTCACCAGCAAGCTCTTACTGACTCATATCCTAGCCCAAATGGCGAATTTACATTCGTCAGATTACGCTGTAACAGGCTCACGTATAGAATGTATAGTATATTTCTTACCTCCTACAATGACAAAGCTACGCCGCCTCTTCCAACGAAAGAAACCAGAGGATGGGTAGCCGGAGAAAGGATAAGCCATGTCAACTGAGATTTCCACCACTGGCGTCCATCACATTCGACTGATCGTCACCGACCCCATTCGCGCACGTGACTTCTACACGCGTTTTCTTAACTTTACGGTGGCTGCGGAGCTGCCGCCAGGATTTGTGCTGACCAATGGCAACATACTGCTAGGTGTTACGCCTCCCTGGGACGCAAGCCAGGCTCTCCCCAACGATCATTTTAGCCCGCACCGCGTAGGGCTGGATCACCTCAGCTTTAGCGTCGCCAACCGCGCTGAACTCCACAAAGCCGCGGCCCTCTTCGAAGAACATGGCGTGGAGCACGGGGAAGTCAGAGACCTTCCACCCTTTGGCATCACCATCCTCAGTTTCAGTGACCCTGACGGCATCCAACTGGAATTAACCGCACCTCTCCAATAGCGAACCCGTATCTCGGCCCTTCCCCACAGGGCAGGACCAATACATGTAGGGGCGAGGCTTGCCCTCGCCAAATACGCATCAACTGAAAGACACGAAAAGCGCGGGCATCATTCCGTAGGGGCGGGGGCGGCGTGGTGCGGTGTGGGGGCCTTTATGGCCGCCCGCTCGTGGGGTGCTAGAGATGCTCATGCTTCCATCGATTGCCCGCTGACGGAACATGGGCGAGACGGGCGACCATAAAGGTCCTCCCCACATCCACCCAACCACCCTCGCCCCTACGGAATCCTGGATGCGTGTCTTCGGTTGATGCCTGTTGGGCGACGCTTGCAGTCGCCCCGCTGCCTTTCCCAGATACTCCCATTCCTGTCATTCCCTGTCATATTACTATGGTACACTAGAAAACACATCATAAAAAGGAGAAGCAAATCATGCGTGCCGACCGCCTTCTTTCCATTGTCCTGCTTTTGCAGATACACCGGCGCATGACCGCTCACGCACTCGCGCAGCGCCTGGAAGTATCGGACCGCACCATCTACCGCGACATGGACGCCCTCAGCGCGGCCGGCATCCCCGTCTACGCCGAGCGTGGCACTGGCGGCGGCTGTAGCCTCCTCGAAGCCTACCGCACCAACCTCACCGGCCTCACCGAAGCCGAAGTACGCACCCTTTTTTTGCCCGGCACCTCGCGCCTGGTAGCCGACCTTGGCATGAGCGAAGCCTTCGAAGCAGCCTTCCTCAAACTGCTCGCCGCCCTCCCCTCCATCTATCGCCGCGCCGCCGAAGACGCCCGCCAGCGCATCTACGTCGATACAACCAGGTGGAACTACCCCACAGAACACGTTCCACACCTGCATACCATCCAGGAAGCCGTCTGGCAGGAACGCAAACTGCAGCTCAGCTATCAACGCGGCGACGGCTCCACCGTCCAGCGCCTCGTCGACCCCCTCGGCCTGGTCGCCAAGATGAGCGTCTGGTACCTGGTCGGGACCGTGGAAGGCGAGACACGTACCTACCGCGTCTCCCGCGTGCAGGACGCCGCCATCACCGACCAGCCCTGCGTGTGCCCCGGCAACTTCGACCTGGCATCCTACTGGGCACAGCAATCTATCCAGTTCAAGGAGCATTTCCCCCGCTACCCAGTCACACTGCGCGCCGCGCCAGAGCTGTTTTCCGTCCTGCCAGAAATCTATGGCACCGGCATGTACGCGCGCATCGAGCAAAGTGGTCCCCCGGACGCGGACGGCTGGACCACGCTCCACTTCATCTTTGAATCGGAAGATGCCGCCTGTCGTCACATACTAAGCTTTGGCACCCTGGCAGAAGTACTGGAGCCGCCAGAACTGGGCGAAAAAGTCGCAAAGGCCGCCGCGAGCATCGTCGCCGCCTACCGCCAGAACTGGGCGAAAAAGTCGCAAAGGCCGCCGCGAGCATCGTCGCCGCCTACGCTCACAGTTCATAGGGGCCGATCCGTCTAAATGTAGGGGCGACCCTTGCGGTCGCCCTGCATCGCTCGCCCTGCTTGCCCACACCCTGCTTGCGGTTGCTCAGGGCTGGGGCAAGCCCAGCCCCTACATATACACGGCGGTCGCCATCTGGGGAACGGTGTAGCCCTTAAAACGCCTTACAACACATCAAGCCACAGGTCCCCGAACGCCTGGTCGCGCATCGCGTGCAGGTCCCAACAGCCCGCGACAGGAAAATTGAAGAGTGTGCCCCATTCATCGCCAGTCCCACCTGCAGTGAGATGCACCAGCGGCCCCTGGAGTGGCAGCAGCCTTATCCCACGCGGCCCAAGCCCGAACACGTAAAAAGGACCCGAACCCGCCATATCCCAGATAATCTTCACATCATGTTTCGCCAGGATGGGCAAACCCGTCTTGGACTCGATCATCGCCCCCACCGAAACATTGGTGCCTATTCCCTGCACACCAGGCCCAAGCGCCGCGTTTATACAGCGATTAGAGTCTGCCGGTAATCCAGCCGGCGTGCCCGGCGCCTGCGTAGTCTCTACCTGCGTGGGCCTGTGCGTCACGAGCAGCGAGGAATGAGACGAACCGGCGGAGCACGCCGCCAGCAAAAACACGAGCAGGAAGCAGCAAACCGGCCACAGCCGGCCAGAAATATTCCCGGGCGCTATCATAAACAAACACCTCTAAAATTCCTTAATTTTCACTTGTGCCACTATACCAGACCTCTACTATTGTCACAAGTCCATAGCAATTCACTTATTTAAAAGAATGCCCTTGAATAACGCGATAAAATATCATAAACTTGTGTTCGTGAGAGACGTCGAGTGTTGTTGTTTCGAGTATGTGGATTATGTTTCCACCGACCAGCAATATGTGCCATAGACGTCCCCGTGGAGGCATAACCACAGTGAGAATCTACGTAGGCAGTCTGCCTTATCGAGCGACCGAACAGGACCTAGCAGACCTCTTCGGACAAATTGGCCAGGTTCTTTCGGCAACCGTAATCATCGACCGCGACACCGGCCGCAGCAAAGGCTTCGGCTTCGTCGAGATGAGCAACGACCAGGAAGCCCGTACCGCCATCGAGCAGCTCAACGGCACCACCTTTGGCGACCGCACCATCGTCGTCAACGAAGCCCGTGAGCGGCGCGAACAGCAATACGGAGGAGGTGGCAGCGGCGGCGGCAACCGCTTCCAGAACAGGGGACGTCGCCCAGGCGGCGGCGGCGGTGGTGGTGGTGGTGGCGGCGGTGGTGGTCGAGACCGCTACCGCGACAGGGATTACTAAAAAATGTAGGGGCGACCACGTGCTCGATCAATCGGCACTCTACGCGGTCGCCCTGTCACTGTCGCCCTGTCACCCTTGATTTGCCAGGTAAAAATGTAGGGGCGACCCTCGCGGTCGCCCTGCTTTGTCGTCCTGCTCTGTCACTCTGCTGTCACCCTCGCGGTCGCCGACGCCATCCAGGGGGATGGTGTGCGGGGGACTGTGTGGCCCTGCTGACCAGGTCGCACCCACCGCTTGAACCTCGACGGTCAGCTAGCCTGTTACCGCCACCGTCGTAGCAGCCGCCGCTGCCTCTTCTTCCGCCACCTTCACCAGGTAAAACCCTAACAACACAAGCAGCGCAGTCTCCGGCAGCGAAAAAGCCATTGGCTCAACCTCGACGCGTTTTCCCCGCTTGAAGCGCAACAACGATGTGCCTTCATCGCTGAACCATCCCCATTCACCGCGCCAGAAGCTCACACTGGCCCACTTGAACCCGCGTCCATCCGCAAACGCCAGCGTACCCTTCCCGTTCATACCGCGCTTCATCGTTGCTATCGTCATCTCTTCGTCCGCCGGGCACACCACAATCTTCGCCTGGAAAAATCCTTCACGTTTAATCATCCATCGCTCATCTGCCGCCTCAGCCAGCGCCTGGGAGCTAAAAGCCTTCGGCCAGCGCAGCGTCGCAACCAGCTCGTCGCCGGCATAAAATTCGTATTCGCGTTTAAACACGCGCGGGTGTACCCACCGCAGTTCCTGGCCCATAAAATCACCCAAAGGCCTCATTGGTATCCTTCCCCTTTTCCGGAGTTGTTTGCAACTTCCATAATGCTTGTTATACTCACTTGCTTTCTCATAGTATTGCTTTTTGCTATAAAGCATATAACATATAGCTATAACATTTGTCAAGATGTCTTTGCTGAAATCTTGACAAAATCTTGCAAGCACGAGAAGTTTACTTTCTAGGGAACTGGCACTCCCTCCCATACGTCTTTACTAGAGGAGCATAGTGCATTCTTCTTTGATAGTTCCCATGCTCCGCAAGGAGTCAGCCATGTCAATAAAGAAAAATCTCTCTCTTCTGCCCGGCCTGCTGTTGCTGGGACTGCTGGTCGTTCTCACCGGGTGCAGCCTGGCTTCAGGCCCCGCGCCCGCACCAGGCAATACGCCGCGCGGCACACCGGACA
>WNFA01003478.1_pt1 | contig 15563 bp, 13 predicted proteins | sample 5400481 | NCBI WGS metagenome assembly WNFA01 (sample SAMN13153340, study PRJNA577476) | soil metagenome | isolation source: 120 cm saprolite under Douglas fir tree site 2 hole 1 replicate 2 | place: USA:California | collected 2015-04-18
GACAACAAGCGCAAAGATCTACAGCCGCTGACTCTCCCGGACGACATCGTGCTTGTTCGCAACGGGGAACCGTTGGACAAGGAGCGGTCTCAGAGAGCGGCGGCTTCCCTCACCGGCCAAACGGCCGGTAGCAAGCAGAAAGCTTCCTCATCCTCTACCCTTCAGTTCGTGGTGACGGTGGACGCTCCGCGGAACGTTTGGATCAAGGGAAACGATCTGAACATCGAGATCGGTCTCTCGGATGGGTTCCGGGTGGAGTACGCGCAGACGCCTTTGGTTTTCGGCGAGGTGAAGCTCTTGCAGGGGCGCGCGGACGTTCTGGGTAGGCGCTTCGACGTTCAGAAGGATTCGACCGTTCGATTCACCGGTCCCCCAACTACCCCCAACCTTGACGTGACCGCGCTGTACAACAACGAGCGCGAACAGGTGAAGATATTCGTCAATGTCCGCGGCGAAGGAAGCAACCTGTCGATCAAAACCAATTCTGATCCACCCCTGACCGAGACCGAAATCTTCACGATGATCGCCACCGGACATCGGACTCTGAGAACGAATTCGGGAGCTTCGACTTCAGGTTCGTCGGTCGCCGTTTCTGCCCTCGGTTCCTTGGCGGCAAATCAACTCAAGAACTTGCTCGTCGCGAAGCTTCCGCTGGACGTTCTTTCGATCGAGGCGGGTGAGAGTGGACTCACTGGGACCAAGCTCGAAGCGGGCACTTACGTGACCGACCGGATCTACATCGGTTATACTGCACGTATCAACGCGAGGCCGGACCTGGGGCAGAACGCGAACGAGGTGCGACTGGATTACCAGATCGCTCCTCGGTGGTACCTGGAGGCTACATACGGGGACGCGAAGGCAGGCGGCGCAGATCTCATCTGGAACCGTGATTTCTAGGCAAGGAGCTCTCATGGCATTCCGGCGGCCACTCGAAGCCTTGATGCTGGGAGCAGTCCTTTTGCCTGCCCTCACTGCAATCCGAACCGCCGAGGCATGCCCGGCGCCCCCGTTGACGGCGATCGTTTATTCGCCGCGCGACGGGGAGGTCGGTGTCCCCACCAATGCGGTGATTGACATCCACGTGTTCGCGGAACCGATGCCCAGCGACATCGCCAACCAGTTTAGTCTCTGGTTGTCGCCTTCAACGCCGATCAGCCTCCAGCAGACAACCCGCTTCGATTCGAACGTGCCGTACATCACCGCGATCCGGTTGATTCCGTGCGTGACGTGCTTGTTCGCCAACCAGACCTATCAGGTCCGGCAGGGGACCTCCTCCACGGGGCCGATCCTGGCCACCTTCACCACCGGCTCGGGTCCGGATTCTGCGATACCGTTGCCCCTGACCGGAGCGTCGGCGAGCGTGAATGGCTTCGACACCCATCCCGATGGCGGGTCGGATTGCTTCACCGAGAGGATTCGTCAGCTCCGGATCAACGTGCCGGACGTCGGCAAACCCGTCGTTTACACGATCAGGGAAAGTGGCCAGACGATAACGGTGGACGATTCGAGCCTCGTCGGAAGTTTCTACTGCTCTGGCCAACCTCACTGGCAGGGGGACAACTCCTGGGTGGTCGCCCCGGGCCAGCACACCGTTCAGATCAGCGCGGTGGATCGCGTCGGACACGCTTCCGCCTCGGTGGACGTCGCTTTCAATGCAAACTGCCAAGCCGTCTCAACAGACGGCGGAGTCCCCGGGGGAGGCAGTGGCTCTACCGACGGAACCGGGACGCCGGTAAAGCCCGTCGGCTGCAACGCCGGGGTCGGAGGTGTGCTCGCGCTGGGCGGACTGGCGATGATCCTGCGAGCGCGCCGGCGAAGTCGACCCAGCGACTCGACCCCGACGTAGCCCCCGCTCAGCCGCTGCCCTTAGAACCTTAACTCGGCTAGGCTGCGTGCCCTCCAAGGCCGTGAAGGAGGAGAGCAGGCAAACAGCCTCCGAGTTTGCTATTCGCCTAACTGAAGCGAATCAATTTCCGCGGCCGGCGTTCAATTCGGTTTGAACCATCCCCTATGACTTTACCGTTCATCTTGGCCCAGGCTTCGCAAACAACTCAGGGCTGGCTTACCACCAAACTGCTCAGCATCACCCTCTCGAGCGCCGAGTGGGTGCTCTGGATTCTCGCCTTGCTTTCAGTGCTGTCGATCGCGCTGATGTTGGAAAGGCTCGTTTATTTTTCATCCCATCGGTTGCCGGATTCCGGCTCATTGGCCGCCCAGCTCGCGCGGGGCGAGCTCGAGGCGGTGAAGCGGGCGATCGGGGAGAAGAAGGGGATGGAGGCCTCGGTCATCCGCGATGCGCTCGCCGCGGTTTCCCAAGGCCCGGACTCGGTGGAACAGGTCATCGCCGCCGCGATCACCCGCGAGCGTCCGGAGTACGAAAGGTCGCTGTCCTTCCTCGGTACCCTGGGGAACAATGCCCCATTCATTGGTCTGTTCGGGACCGTGCTCGGCATCATCAAGGCCTTTCACGACCTCGGGCGAACGGTGGTTCGCGGCTCGGCGATTCAGCAGACGGTGATGACTGGAATCTCGGAGGCTCTCGTCGCCACCGCGGTGGGCCTTGCCGTCGCCATTCCTGCGGTAGTGGCGTTCAATGCCTTCAATCGGTGGCTGAAGACGATCACCGCGCGCACCGAGAGCTTGGGACATGCCCTGGTCGGCTATCTGAGAGCGCAGGAAGGCTCCGGCCGGGCCGCCCGAGGCTCGGAAATGCCCGTCCGCGAGGTGCGCTAGATGGCCTTTGCGACTCAAGGCGGCGACGAGGAGATCACCGGCATCAACGTGACTCCTCTGGTGGACATCGTCCTCGTGCTGTTGATCATCTTCATGGTCACCGCGAACTTCATCGTTCGTGAAACGCTGGAGGTCGACCTTCCGCGCGCCGCGCACGGCGGCGAGACGCTCCAGGGTTTGATCAACGTGGTCCTGGACAAAGATGGACGCATCTTCTTCGATGGCGCCGAGGTGACGGAGGAAAGTCTTTTGGCGCGGATCGGCGACTCGGTGGCGAAAGATCCCCAGACGCGCGCGGTGATCAGCGCGGACCAGGCCTTGAATTATGGTCGGGTGATGCACCTGATCGACGAGATCAAGGGTCGGGGTATCGCCAAGTTCGCTCTCAATATTCAGAAGGAATCGGCGGCGGGGCGACCGCCGTAGCTTTCGGTCTTGGATCCGGTGAAACCTGTGTCCGCTTACCTCTCTCGACGCGCGGTGCTTCCGATGTTCATCGCCGGCTCGGTCGCGCTGCACGGTGGAGCCTTCGCGGTGATCAGCCAGGCGACCCGGCGGGACGGGGCGGAACCGACGGCTCCTCGGCCGTTGGAGTTGGTGGTCATCGAGGTCGAGAATCGCCCTCCTCCACCGATCGAAGAGGTGAAGGCACCGCCGACCAAGCCTGTGACCAAGGCGCCGATCAAGGTCGCCTCGGTGAAATCCCCGAAGCCGAAGGAGCTCGCGCCACCGCCTCCCAACGAAACCCCTCCGGCGGCAACACCGCCCAAGCAGGCGCCGCTGGTGGTGGGGATGACGATGTCCTCGACGACCACCGGAGGGTCGTTTGCCGCTCCGGTGGGCAATACCCTGTATGGGAAGGCGGAGACCAAGGCTCCAGCACCGGAGGAGGTGCAGTCCTATTCGGCTTCGCGTTTCGTGCCCATCTACCAGGTGGATTCGCAGCCGACGGTGTTGCACGAAGAGAAGATTCCCTACCCGCCCGGCGCGCAGCGCGAGGGAATCGAGGGAACGGTATTGCTTTCAGTCGTCATTGACGCCGAAGGCAATGTGGTAAGCACCAAGGTGTTGACTGGGCCAGGGCACGGTCTTGACGAAGCCGCGCGGGATGCCTTCCGGCGGTTCCGATTCAAGCCGGCGATCAAGTCGGGACAACCCGTCTCGACGGAGATGAAATACAAGTACACCTTCTCCCTCAATTGAGTCATTCGCCGCACTGAATTTCTACACTCGCGAAAGGGCTGCCGATGATTTTAGCATTTCATCTGGTTTTGAGCGCGGCGGTGATCGCTACCCCTGCTTCTGCGGCGGGTCCGGTTGCTCCGGCACCTGAGCTCTACCGAATGCCCCCGGAGGAGATCGCCCAGCTGGCGAATGCCCCGCTCACCCCGTCGTTGAGTGTCGGACCCGACGAGGATTGGGCTCTGTTGGAGCGGCGGCCCACTCTGCTCCCATTGACGGAGGCAGCGCAGTCCGAGCTCAAGCTCGCCGGGATTCGCTTCAATCCGCAGAACAGCGATCAAACGCGACCGCCCTATGCACAGAAGCTCTGGCTGTTGCAGATCTCCACCCGCGCCGAGCGGACCATCGCCGGGATTCCCGAAGACCTGAAGGCGCGCTGGGCCAGCTGGTCGCCGGACGGCAAGCGCATCGCGTTCGCCCTGAGCACCGATCGCGCGCTCGAGTTGTGGATCGTTGACGTGGCGAGCGGGGTGGCGAAGAAAATCCCCAATCTGCAACTCAATGGGGTGCATCCGAGCTCTCCCTTTCATTGGCTGTCCGACAGCGAAAGCCTGGTTTGCCGAACGCTGGTCGCCGACCGCGGCCCACCTCCGCAGGCACCGCGCGTTCCATCGGGGCCGGTGATCGACGAGAGCGTCGCGGGCCGCAACGCGCCTTCGCGCACGTATCAGGACCTGCTCAAGAACTTCTCTGATGCAGATCTCTTCGCCTACTACACCCAGGCGCAAATCCAGCGGGTCAGCATCGACGGCCGAAGCGAAGCTCTGGGAAAGCCGGCGATCGTGGTACGGGCAGAGCCGTCGCCCAATGGGGAATTCATCCTCGTTGAGTCACTCCACCGGCCGTTCTCGTACCTGGTCCCCGAGGAGCGTTTTCCGCGCACGGTAGAGGTGTGGACGGTAAAGGGGAAGAACGCGCGCACCCTGGCCGATCTACCCGTCGCCGATCAGGTGCCATTGAGCTTCGATGCGGTTCCGGTGGGCCCGCGGCATTTTGGGTGGCGCGCCGATTCAGCAGCGACCTTGTACTGGGTGGAGGCTCAGGATGGCGGAGACCCACGGGTGGATGCGCCGATTCGCGATCGACTGTTTGCGCTCGCCGCCCCCTTTGCCGGCGCTCCGATAAGCCTGGCATCCCTCCAGATGCGGTTTCGCGCCGTCGAGTGGGGAAACGATCAGCTCGCCCTCCTTTCCGAGGGGCGATGGCGAGATCGGCGGGTACGAACCTGGAGGATCTCGCCTTCCTCGGCCGAGGCGAAGCCGCAGCTCATCTTCGATCGGTCCAGCGAGGATCGGTATCGCGATCCGGGCCGACCCGCGATGCGCCACACTCCGCGCGGCACCGCCGTTCTCCGAACCGCGAGCGATGGTCAAGCGCTCTTCCTCACCGGACCGGGAGGGACGCCGGAAGGAGACCGACCTTTCCTGGATCGGCTGGATTTGAAGAGCGTGGTGGCGACCAGGCTCTGGCAGTCAGAGGCTCCCTATTACGAGGAGCCGATTCATGTCTTCGCCGACGACAGCGCGCGTCTCCTCACCCGACGCGAATCCGTGACCGAGCCACCCAACTACCAATTGAGGGATTTGACCCGAAAGACGCTCCAGCCGCTGACCCAGCTTCCGCATCCGGCGCCGCGGTTGGCCTCGGTCCGAGCGGAGCTGGTCCGCTACCAGCGCAGCGATGGGGTCAAGCTCAACGCGACCTTGTACCTGCCGCCCAACTATTCCCGACAGGCCGGTCCCCTGCCGACGTTGATGTGGGCCTATCCCCAGGAGTTCAAGACCGCCGACGCGGCAGGTCAGGTCACCACCTCCCCTTACCGGTTCGTCCGGATCACCCCGATGTCGCCGCTGTTCTGGTTGGTGCGCGGCTACGCGATTTTCGACAATCCCTCCTTCCCGATTCTGGGTGAGGGAAGCCATGAGGCCAACGACACCTACATTCAGCAGCTCGTCGATGACGCGAAGGCAGCGGTGGACGAGGTGGTTCGCCTGGGGGTCGCCGACCGCAACCGGATAGCCATCGGCGGCCATTCTTATGGCGCCTTCACCACCGCCAATCTCCTCGCCCATACCGATTTGTTCAGAGCGGGAATCGCCCGCAGCGGCGCGTACAATCGCACCCTGACGCCCTTTGGCTTCCAGAGGGAGGAACGCACCTTCTGGGACGTACCCCAGCTGTATGTGGAGATGTCACCGTTCACCTACGCAAACAAAATCGACCGTCCCCTGCTCCTCATCCACGGCATGGAGGACAACAACTCGGGGACCTTCCCGCTCCAGAGCGAGCGACTGTTCCAGGCGCTCAAGGGGTTCGGCAAGCCGTCCCGCCTGGTGCTGTTGCCGCACGAAGCCCACAGTTACCGGGCCCGCGAATCGGTGATGCACATGCTTTGGGAGATGGATCAGTGGTTGGAGAAGTACGTGAAGAACGCAGCGCGAGGAAAGCTGGCGCACAGCAGCGGAGCGAATTGAGGCGCGAGGGCGGATGGGTCTGGAAAAACCGCCGTCAGGGGCCAACCTCCCGCTTCACGCTCTCCAGCGTCGTTTCGATCAGCTTGCGGATCTCGTCCAGCCGCTCGCGCGTCTTTGCCTCGAATCGGAGGACAAGCAGAGGCTGGGTATTCGAGGCGCGGATCAGCCCCCAGCCGTCAGGAAACGTCACTCGAACCCCGTCCACGTCGATGATGCGGTGACCCTGCCGGCGGAATGCTTCGGTCGCCCGCCGGACGATCTCGAACTTTTTCTCCTCCACCGTGTCCACCCGAAGCTCGGGAGTGGAGAACGTCCGCGGAACGTCGAGCAGAAGCTCGGAAAGCTTGCGCTTCTCGTGGGTGAGAATCTCCAGCAGCCGGGCCGAGGAGTAGATTCCGTCGTCGTAGCCGAAGTAGCGGTTTCGGAAGAAAATGTGACCGCTCATTTCACCGGCGAGCTCGGCGTGCTCCTCCTTCATCTTGCTCTTGATCAGCGAATGACCCGTCTTCCACATGATCGGGCGCCCGCCCTTCGCCTGAATGTCGTCGTAGAGGGTGAATGAGCACTTCACCTCACCCACGATGGTCGCCCCCGGAACCTCCTTGAGTACGCCGCGGGAGAAGAGAATCATCAGCTGATCTCCCCAGAGAATGTTCCCGGCGTCGTCGATCGCCCCGAGCCGGTCCGCATCGCCATCGTAGGCAATTCCTACCTCGGCCTTCTCCTTCTTGACCGTCCGGATCAAGTCCTCGAGATTTTTGGCGACGGTAGGATCGGGATGGTGGTTCGGAAAGTTGGCGTCCATCTCGCAAAACAAAGGCACCACGTCGAAGCCCATCGCGCGAAAGAGAGGAACCGCGACCACTCCCCCCGTTCCGTTGCCGGCATCGACGACGATACGCATCCCCTTCCGCCCCACCGTTACGGTCTGGCGAATGAAGGCGACATAGGGGGTGACGATGTCGAATTGCGTCACCCGACCGGTGGGCCCGCGCTCAAAATCGGCGGCCTCAATCAGCTTGCGCAGCGCCTGGATTTCTGGACCGTGAAAGGTCGATTTGCCCGATCCGATCTTGAATCCATTGTACTCGGGAGGATTGTGGCTGCCGGTAATCATCGCCAGGCCGTCAACCGGAAGCGTATGGGCTGCGAAGTAGGTCGCCGGAGTCGGAACGATTCCGATATCGATCACGTTCAGGCCGGTGGAGGTGATCCCGCAGCAGAGGGCCTCGCGAAAGCGGGTGGACGACTCCCGACAGTCGCGACCGACGACGATCCAGGTACCGCCGTCACGGCGCACGACCGTACCCAGCCCTCGACCGAGTTTTTCCACCACCTCTTCGGTCAGATCTTTATCCACCAGACCGCGGATGTCGTACTCGCGGAAAATCTGCGGGTTCATCGTCCTCTCCTCTATAGACGGGCGCCACTATACACTGCGCCCTCTCGCGCTCGATCGACCGATTCTCCGCAGGCCTACTATCGAACGCTGAGGTCTCCCTCAACCGAGATGTTCACGAACGAAGGCGCGAAGCACCTCCGGCTCGAAAGGTTTCTCGAGGGTGACGTTGGGGACGGTCTCCAGAAAGTGCCTCGCCATCGAGGTGAAGGCTCCGCCGGTGATGAAGACCATCTTCTCCAAGATTGCGGGGCTGCTCTCCTTGAGCAGCTCGTAGAGATCGATTCCGCTGATCTCCGGCATCAGCACATCGGAGAGGATGAGGTCGAAATCGGCCTTGGAGATCAGCTCCAATGCCTCGCGGCCGCTCTTCGCCACGGTGACGTCGTGCTCGGGGTTCAGGGTGCGCCGGATTGCCGCGCCAACGATTGGCTCATCGTCCACGACGAGAATTCTTCCGCGGCGATCGAGCTTCGAGTGCATCAACGCTCCTGGTGGAGAAGCTCGGCTGGAGAGATCCAAGCGCCGAACAGGCAGAGCCATTCTATCCGATGGCCGCTGCAGCTCAATCAGGCGCAGTCACACTTGCGGCGCGGAGATGACCAAGTCTCACCACCGCTGGGCGTTCGGTTACAGGAAGCGCTTCAGCGCTCGGGTGCGGAATGCCTCCACCACCTTGCGAACGTCCTGACCCCTCTGCTTGGGCACGACGAGGAGGACATCGTCCGCGTCGATCACCACCATGTCGGACAGGCCGGCGAGCGCCAGCGGGCGTTTACCGGCGAAAACGACGCAATTGTCGCAGTCCACCAGCGCGCCCACCGGGCCACTGACCACGTTGCCTCGCTCATCCTGGGGTCGCACCTCGGGCAGAGAGGCGAACGAGCCCAGGTCCGACCAACCAAAATCACCCGGGATCACCGCGAGGTTGTCGCCGGCCCGCTCCATCACCCCGTAGTCGATCGACACCGAGGGAAGCTTGCGGAACTCCCGCGAAACAGTGGCCTGGTAACTCCTCTTGCCAATCGCGCGGGAGATCCTCTCCAGGGCTCCGGCCAGATCCGGCATGTGCTTGGCGAAGGCGCTTAAGATTGCATCGGCGCGGAAGACGAAGATTCCCGCGTTCCAGAAGAATCTTTCCGATTCAACGTAGCGGCGGGCGGTCGGTGCGTCCGGTTTTTCCACGAAGGCCACCGCCCGAAAGCTCTCAGCACCCAGGCGTGCGCCCACCTCGATATAGCCGTAGCCCGTCTCAGGACGGATGGGACGAATCCCGAGCGTGACCAGCACCCCCGAAGCAGCCAGCTCCGCCGCCCCGGCAAGGCAGGCACGGAACCGCTCCACGTCGCGGACGGCATGATCGGCGGGTAAAACTTGCAATATACCGTTCGGTTCCCGCGAAGCGATGTGGATCGCGGCGAGGCCGATCGCCGGAGCGGTGTTGCGGGCCACCGGTTCGACGAGGATGTTCTCCGCCGGAATTGCCTTGAGCAGTCCGCGCACCGTTCGCGCATGGGAGGGGCCGCAGGACACGTAGGTCTGCTTCAAGCTCGAAATCGTGGAAATGCGCCGGACGGTGTCGACCAGTAGAGGCGCCCGGGTCACCAGGGGCAGGAATTGTTTGGGGCGCGCGGCACGCGACAGGGGCCAAAAACGAGTGCCCGAGCCACCCGCGAGGATCACCGAATAGACGCTCATTTCACGCTCTGGGGCCTGCTGGGAAGCGCAGCGATGATTTGAAGGAGATTGCGAAGAATCCGCGCCGTCGCTCCCCAAATCACATGTTCGCGGTAGTCGTAGAAGTAGATCTCCCTCTCCCCTCCGAAAACCTGCCGCAGCTGCATGCGCTGGATCTCCGGCTTGAGCAGGTGCGCGATTGGTACCTCGATGATTTCCTCGATCTCCGCAGAATTGGCAAGGTAAGGAAAATTGGACGGGATAACTCCAACGAATGGCACCACCCGGAACTGGGTGATGGTGGGAATCTCGTCGAGCAGTCCAAGCACCTCGACCTTATCGGGCGGGATCCCGAGCTCTTCGTGGGTCTCGCGCAAGGCGGCGTGCAACGGCGTTGGATCCGACTCGTCCCGGGCACCCCCGGGAAAAGAAATCTGGCCGGCGTGATTCCGGAGGGATTCGGTTCTCTTGGTGAAAAGGACGTGAGGCACGCCGTTTCGGAAGAAGAGCGGTATCAACACCGATGCCTCTCTGAGAACGAGCCCGGGAAGGTTCAGCGACCTGGGCGGCGTCTTCTCCAGTCGCTCCTTCAGCTCTTCGAACAGCGGTTCCACGTCACTTTGCGAGCGGTTGGTCTTGCGCCGATGCGGTGGCTCGTCCTCCAGCGTCAGCCCCCGGCGAGGGCTGGAGGACGCCAAAGCCGAGGAGGACGAGCAGTAGAGAACCGACGAGGATCCGGTAGACGACGAACACCCCGGTGCTGTGCGTCCGCAGATACCGCAGCAGCCCCGCGATCGCCACCATCCCGGCGAGAAAGGAGACCAGCGTTCCGACAATCAGTGGCCCCACCGTGGGCTGGTCCGAGGCACGAATGAAGTGGCGCAGCTCAAAAAATCCCGCTGCACTGGTAGCCGGAATGGACAAAAGGAACGAATACCGCGCCGCGTCTTCGCGCTTCAGCCCCACCGCAAGGCCGCCGGTTAGCGTGGTACCGGAGCGCGACGAGCCGGGAATCAGGGCGAAGGCCTGACAAAGACCGATGATCACGCCGTTGTTGAGCGTCATCTGATCCAGCGTCTTTCGGTGTGAGGCGAGTTTTTCCACCGCGAACAACACCAGCGCCAGGACGATCATCGAGAACGCAATGACGTAGAGGGACCTCAGCGAGGTCTCGATCGATTTTTTGAAGAGCACCCCCGCGATGCCGACGGGGATTGTTCCGATCACCACGAACCAGGCCAACCTCGAGTCGACGGATTCAAACGGCGAGCGGTGGGCGATGCTCTGAAAGAACGCGGCGGCGAGTCGCGCCACATCCTTGGCGAAGTAGATGATCACCGCGGCGACGGTTCCAAGCTGGATCACCGCGGAGAAAGCCGCGCCCGGGTCGGACCAGCCGAGCAACTCCGGCACGATGCGCAGGTGGGCAGTCGAGCTGATCGGCAGGAACTCGGTGAGTCCCTGCACGATGCCGAGGACGACTGCTTCGAGCCAGCTCATGTCGGATCCCTCGATTTGGCCGGACGGGTCTTAGGTCCCCATTTCCCAGGAGTTCAGATACTTCTGCTGTTCGGCGGTGAGGGTATCTACCTTCACCCCCATCGACTTCAACTTGAGCCGGGAGATGTTCTTGTCGATGTCCTCGGGGACCGAGTAGACCCGCCGTTCCAGCTTGGCGTGGTTTTTTACCATCCACTCGCTGCAGAGCGCCTGATTGGCGAAGGACATGTCCATCACCGAGGATGGATGTCCCTCGGCAGCGGCGAGATTGACCAGGCGACCTTCGCCGAGAACGATCACCCGCTTGCCATTCTTGAGGGTGTACTGCTCGACGAATTCGCGGATGGTGGTCTGGTCCTTCGACAAGGTGCGAAGCCCGTCGAGATCCAGCTCTACGTTGAAATGGCCGCTGTTGGCGACGATCGCCCCGTCCTTCATCTTCTCGAAATGCTCTTTGCGGATGACGTGAACGTCGCCGGTGGCGGTGCAGAAAAAGTCGCCAATCTTCGCCGCGTCGGCAATGGGCATTACCCGAAATCCGTCCATCACTGCTTCGAGCCCGCGAAGTGGGTCGATCTCCGTCACCACCACGTCGGCGCCCATTCCCTTCGCGCGCATGGCGATTCCCTTGCCGCACCAGCCATATCCGGAGACGACGAAAATGGAGCCGGCGATCAGCCGGTTCGTCGCGCGGATGATCCCGTCTATGGTGGATTGGCCGGTGCCATACCGATTGTCGAAGAGGTGCTTGGTCAGAGCGTCATTCACCGCGACGATCGGATACCGGAGCACGCCCTCCTTGGCCATCGCCCTGAGCCGGATCACGCCGGTGGTCGTCTCCTCGGTGCCGCCGATGATGTGCTCGAGCAGTTCCTTGCGGTCGGAGTGGATAACGCTGACGAGGTCCGCGCCGTCGTCCATGGTCAAGTTCGGCTTGTGATCGAGAACCTGGGCGATGTGCCGGTAGTAGGTCTTGTGGTCCTCTCCCTTGATCGCGAACGTCGGGATGCCGTGATCCACCGCCAGCGCCGCCGCCACGTCGTCTTGCGTGCTCAAGGGGTTCGAGGCGCAGACCACCACCTCCGCGCCGCCTGCCTGGAGCGCGATCGCCAGATTTGCCGTCTCCGCGGTGACGTGCAGGCACGCGGCCATCCTCTGCCCCTTCAACGGCTTCGCCTTTTCGAACCTTTGCCGGATCTCTTCCAGCACGGGCATCGAGCGGCCCGCCCATTCGATCCGACCACGCCCTTTGCCGGCGAGCCCCAGGTCCTTGACGTCGCACTCCGCGGCCGCCGCCGTTCGCGGATTCGCTTTCTTCTTTGCAGACATGAGATTTCTCGCCTCTACCGACATGATTCATCCTTCCGTTTATGAAGCAGCGGAAACCGCGCTGCGATCGTGACTGGAGACTTAAGGGCGGCGCGGACTCGCTTACTCACGTCGCAAGGCCGAAAAACCTACCTCAGCTGTTCGAGTGCCGCCCCAGATTCAAGAATTTCCCACCGCTTTCAAACGCGCTTCACCAGCCGCATCGCGCAACGCATCTTTCTTGTCGGTGCGCTCCCAGGTGAAGTCTTTGTCCGAACGGCCGAAGTGCCCGTACGAAGCGGTTCTTTGATAGATGGGCCGCAGCAAATCGAGGTGATCGATGATCTCGCGCGGTTTGAGGCCGAAAGTTCTCCGCACTGCCTCGGAGATTTTTTGTTCGGAGACCGTGGCGGTGCCGAACGTATCCACCAGCACGGAGACCGGCTCCGCGACGCCGATCGCGTACGAGATCTGCACCTCGCATCGTCGAGCCAGGCCCGCGGCCACCACGTTTTTCGCGATGTAGCGCGCCATGTAGGCCGCCGACCGGTCGACCTTCGAGGGATCCTTCCCGGAAAATGCGCCGCCGCCGTGGCGTCCCATTCCTCCGTAGGTGTCGACGATGATCTTCCTGCCGGTCACCCCTGAATCGCCCATCGGTCCACCGATCACGAAGCGCCCGGTCGGGTTGATGTGGAACTTCGTGATCGGTGGACCGATGGGCGATTCAGGGGTGACCGGGCAAGACCTTGTAGATGACGTCTTCCATCACCACTTCGTGGATCTTCTTGTTCGAGACTTCTTCTGCGTGTTGCGTGGACACCACCACGGTGTCGATCCGGACCGGCTCGTTGTCGCGATACTCCACCGTCACCTGGCTCTTGCCGTCGGGGCGCAGCCAGTTGTGCTGCTTTCGCCGGATGTCCGCCAGGCGGCGGGTGAGCAGATGGGCATAGGAAATCGGCGCCGGCATCAACTCGGGGGTCTCATCGCAAGCGAACCCGAACATCATTCCCTGGTCGCCCGCTCCCTGCTCTTTCTTCTCCACGCCGCGCGCGATGTCCTGGGACTGACCTTCGATCGCCACCATCACGCCGCAGGTGTTCCCATCGAACCCCATCGAGCTGTCGGTGTAGCCGATCCGGCAGATGGTGCTGCGAACAATCTTGGGAATCTCCGCGTAACCGGAGGTGCTGACTTCGCCGGCGACGATTGCAAGCCCGGTCTTGACCAGAGTCTCCACCGCGACGCGCGCATGCACGTCCTGGGCAATCAAGGCATCGAGCACACCATCGCTGATTTGATCGGCAACCTTGTCCGGGTGGCCTTCGGTGACGGATTCTGAGGTGAAAAGAAAGTCTTTAGGCATTTTTTCTCCCGCGAAGGGCGCCGCACACTAGTAGCTCGCCCCCGTTGCAGTCAAACCGATCCTCAAACTTCAGCTCTGCGGCCCGCCATCATACCGGGCGAGGGCCGGGATCGCCCGGCAAACCCCGAAGGTCAGCCACGCCCTACCCCTTGAACGCGCCGAGCTCAATGCAGGGGGCAACCGGTTTGTTTGGAAGATTGCCGCCTTACGGTGTGAGCTTCTGTGGGTTTCGCCTACCCGGGTGGATGGCACCGGGGTCGGCTCGGACCGATCGGGTGAGGCCGCTCGGGAGCCGTCGACGCCACAGGCTTTCATGCATCGCGCGTCAGGAGCCGGTGTCAGCGCTTAGAGCGCTGCACGCGAAGGGTTGAAGCCTTCCGTCGCGAGATCGATCTCGTTCGTCGTCATCCAATGCCGCCCACCACCGCAAGATGTCGGGCAGGCCTCCTAGGATCGCGAAAGTGGAGGTGGACTTGGCGAACATCCTGGAGCTGCGGAGCGACGGTGCGCGCATCCGCTATTACCTCGACGGGATTCCGGTGGATGTTGGCAGCCAGATCCAGTTGCAGGTCTATACCGGAAATTGGATCTCCGGACTTTTCGAGTGGGAGCAGCGCATCGAGGCACGACCCAAGTTACGGGCGAGCCTGGGACTACACCTGCCCGCCCCTCAGGGCACGTTCATCATCCATCCGCATCTGCTCCTTCGCTGGCCGATAATTTCATCGCATTGGTCGGCGAGGGCCGAGGAGCTCGGGCGGACCGGCTAACTTCAGCCCTCCTGTGGCTCAACGTATCTTCGGTCGATCTCGTTTCGGATGTACCGCTCAATTTCTTCGGCGGTGGTCAAGCGCATCGCGTTCTCGAGCACGGTGATTGCTTCGGCGCGGCTCGACCGGCGGATGATCTGTTTGACCACCGGAACCTGAACTGCGGTCATCGACAACTCGTTGAAACCGAGCGCGAGCAACACAATGGTGAACACCGGATCCCCGGCCATCTCGCCGCACATCGCCACCGGAATCCCCGCATTCCTTGCGGCGGAGACGATGTTCTGGATCGAGCGAAGCACCGAAAGATGGAGCGGCTGGTAGAGATAGGCGACCTCGCGATTGTGCCGATCGATCGCCAGCGAGTACTGGATGAGATCGTTGGTACCAATCGAGAAGAAATCCGCCTCGTGCACCAATCGGTCGGCAATCCACGCCGCGGAAGGCGTCTCCACCATGATCCCAATCGGAAATCGGGTGCCGACCGGCAGCCCTTCCCGACCCAGCTCGCTTCGGCAGTGCTCAAGCTCGCTGCGGGCGTCGCGGAGCTCGGAAACCCCGGAGATGAGCGGGAACATCAGCCGGAGATTTCCGTGGACACTCGCCCGAAGCACCGCCCTGAGCTGGGAGCGGAACAGCTCCCGATTGGCGAGGCAATACCGAATCGCCCGCAGCCCCATCGCGGGATTGGGTTCGCGCTCCGGCCGACGGTTCCCGGGGACCTTGTCCCCTCCCAGATCCAGCGTTCGGATGGTGACCGGGCGGCCTTCCATCGCCTCGAGGACCTGCCGGTAGCATCGATACTGCTCTTCTTCGGTCGGAGCGTGGTCCCGCTCGAGGAAGAGAAATTCGGTGCGGAACAAACCCACGCCCTCCGCACCGTGAGAAATCAGCGAGGGGAGCTCTTCGACGAATTCCATGTTCCCCAGCAACTGCACCCGGTACCCGTCGGTGGAGACCGCGGGGAGGTCCTTCGTCGTTAACGCGATCTGCTCGGAGGCGTGATAGCGACGCATCGTCTCCTGGAACAGGGCGAGCTGCTCCGACGCCGGATTCACCAGCACCAGGCCGTTGCTGCCATCGATCGCCAC
>WNFA01012223.1_pt1 | contig 15562 bp, 13 predicted proteins | sample 5400481 | NCBI WGS metagenome assembly WNFA01 (sample SAMN13153340, study PRJNA577476) | soil metagenome | isolation source: 120 cm saprolite under Douglas fir tree site 2 hole 1 replicate 2 | place: USA:California | collected 2015-04-18
ATCGTCCCAGGCTCGCAGCTTCTCTTCGATGGCTTGCGGAAGCTGCATGAGTCGCTGCAGGTAGGAGCGTGTGACTTCGGACGTCATGCGTCCGCGGCGTCGCGCGAGAAACAGGGCCATCAGATAAAGAATCGTGACCTGGGTGGTGAAGCTCTTGGTCGCCGGAACAGAAAGTTCAGGTCCTGCACCGCTGATCAGTGCTGCGCCGGCTTCGCGCACGATGGTGGTGTCGGGCACATTCGAGATCGCGATGGTCTTTACGCCACGGGTGAGAGCTTCACGCTGCGCCGCGATGGTGTCAGCAGTTTCGCCCGACTGCGTGATTACCATCACAATGGGATCGACGGCGGCATGGGTCGAGCGATAGCAGTATTCGCTGGCATATTCCACATCGACCGCGACGCCGGAAAGATCTTCAATCATGATTTCTCCGGCGAGGCCCGCATGGCGACTTGATCCGCTGGCAGCGATGATCAGTTTTTCAAAGGTCAGCAACGCGCCTTCGATCGCCTGGAAATGGCCGGGGAAGATAATGTCGTCTTTCAAATGCTTCTCGACGGTCTTGGCGATGGCTTGCGGCTGCTCGTAGATTTCGCGCCGCATGGCGTGAGAATGCTGGTTACTCGATGGGCTAGTCTGGTGGTTGGTCGGCGTCATTGGGGTTGCGGCTGAGAGTAAATCATTTGGTGCGCATCGATCAAACGGACATCGCCTTAACCACGCGCGGTTGCTCAGGTCTGCGTAGATCCCCGCTCGAAATATTCTTCGATTTCCTCCAGGGTCTTTCCTTTAGTTTCCGGTAGCAACCAGGTGGCGGTGACGAAGTAGATCACGGTACAAGCGGCAAATCCGAAAAACATGGTGGAGTAACCATACTTGCCGACTGTCGGTAAGAAAATGGCGGCGATCGTCGTTGAAACCGCCTGGTTGAGTACTAAAGCGATGCTCATGCCGTTGGAGCGAATGCGAGTCGGCATTAATTCCGAAAGCGCGAGCCACACGCATACACCAGGTCCGATCGCGTAAAATGCCATGAAGACAAACAGTGTCATGGCGACCATCCAACCGTTTCGCGGCAACGGGACTGGCGTGATCAGCGCGTTTTCAATTCTTAGTGACGCTGTGCGCGAGGCATCGAGGTCGCCAAACGGGTTGGAGAAAAACGCTACGACTTTGTTGGCAGGAACACAATTGTCACGGGTGACCTCGATCGGTTTTGCAGCAGGATCGTCGGACCGCACCACCTGACTCGCCGCTCTGAAATCTCCGTACGAGTAAATCACCACCAGAGAGGTTGGGCGCCTGGTTTCGGCCATGCTGGCGTTGCCGGTTGCATGGAGAAGCTTGCCGGCAAGTTCTCCGTTGTAGAGCAATGCAAGTCTCTGGTCTGGATTGACCATGGATTGGACTGCGCTCTTCGTGTCCACGCGTTGGCGTTCGGTTCCGAGAAAGAGTACACCAGTGCAGATCAGCGACACGATAATTCCTGCGGTGCCTATTCCGAGCAAGAACTTACGACCCTTACGGTCGACTAATACCACGCCGCCGAAGGTCACGGCGAAGTTGATGATGGTGAATACGACGTAACCCCAGTGCGCGGCGACGTCGGAGAGCCCACTCTGCAAAAGAATGTTGGTGTTGTATGCGATGATCGAGTTAATGCCCGTGGCCTGATTGCAGGCGAGGATGATACACGCGAGCACGAACGGGATCACGTACTTGCGCCGCAAGAGCGATTCAGCCTTCGTTCCGTCGGCGCTTTTCCCCTTTTCCGCAGCGCTGACGTCTTGCATCTCCTTGAGTTCGAGATCGGCTTGCGCGGTCGTGCGCGAGCGCAGAAGCGCGGCGTATGCGGCGTCTTTCTTACCGCGACGTAAAAGCAAACGGGGCGACTCCGCGACCATGAAGCTGCCGATGACGAACAGAATCCCCGGAGGCAGCGAGACCCAGAAAATGCCGCGCCACGCTGTGTCTTTAAATGCAAGAAGTCTGGCAGCGTCGCCCAGTTTCGCCACCTGGTCGACGCGGAAGCTAAAGAACACACCGACAACTGCAGCCGTCACGATACCGAGGGTCAGCAGCCATTGGAAAATACCGGTGCCCTTGCCCCGATTCGATGCAGCCAAACACTCGGCAAGATACAAAGGAACCACGACGCCGATCAGCCCGGCACTGACGCCCTGCAGCAATCGCCCAAGAACCAAGGGTCCATAACCGTGAGCCAGGGCAATCATCGGAATACTGACGACAAACAGGACACCGCTGACAGTCATCAGAAACTTGCGGCCCACCCAGTCCGCCAGCATGCCCGCAAACAGAGTGGAAATCACGCTGCCGAGCAGCACAGCCGCAACCACGATGGATAGTTGGCCAGCATTTAGACCGGAGGTCGCTTCGAGATAAGGCAAAGCCCCGGCAATGATTCCAACATCTACCCCGTAGAGCAAACCGCCCAGGCCCGCCACTACGAGCAGAAAGCGGTTGTAGGAAGACTTCTTGTTATCGACCACGGCGGTGGTGCTCATCGCAATCTCAGCAGCCATAGATTTTCTTTACTCGATATACGGAGGTTAACCGGCAGTCCGGTCCTATGGGACGCAGACGATTGTAGCCTGCCGGCAGGAAACCGAGACAATATTGCTTCATCCATGACCTGCAACCCAGGAGCCACTGGCTTTGCTTCCCCTCCGGCAAAACAATCTTTTGGAGCCGCTTTGAAACGATCCACCGGCTGAGAGTCACTACCTCTTAGCAGTTTGCTTGGGGGGTGTTGTATGGCGCGTTCTGTTGCGGTTCTGGTTCCGCTGTCGAGGCCGGCGGCGTTCCTGCCTGATGCCTGGCGGGTTCCACTGCTGGGGTGGTTGTGGGTACTCTTCAACATATCGGTGGTATGGGTCGGGATCACCTTCGAGAAGACGACTCTGTGCGCATTAGTCGCGGGGAGCGTCGATGGCATGGTGATCGCCATAATCGCAGTTGCCAAAGCGAGTGAAAAGTTCCAGGCCGCGGCGACTGGCCTGCTCGGTGGCTTGGGTCTCAACAAGGTTGGCGCCGACACCAACTTTCTGAAGACGGCGGCCAATGGTATCCACAACGCTGTGGACACTTTCATGGACGCTGTTATCGGCCCTTGCCCAAATTGCGAGGAGACGCACCAGAAGATTGCGGGAGCCTTGCTTCTGATTATCTGGACCGCGATCTTTGTCGTCTTCGCCTCGTTGATCGGGGAATGGGTAAGAGCTTCGAGGTCGGCGAATGGACCGAAGCAGAACGAGGATCATTGATTGTTCAACGTGTGCGGAAGGGATTGAGTTTTTCACGAAACGAAATCCAAGGTCGCTGCACTATCGAAATGAGTGGGAAAGGTCGCAAAACTTGGCGACTGAACGACCACGAAATCCCGACAGGGAAGAGCCCTAAGCAGCCGGGGGGAAGCTGGGGTACTTCAGAACGCCGGAGCCTAAGGGGGAAGAGGCTCCGGCGCTCTTCGGGATTTTTACGCTCCCAGTCCCTGCCGTCTTCTTTGATATAGACTCCTTCGATTAGCTCGAGCCTCGGAGGTATTCCATGCCATCCACGAACAACCTCTCCTACAGCAAGGCCGGGCTTTCTCTGACTGAATCGTTTGAGGGAGTGCGCCTGACCGCATACCAGGACCAAGTGGGCGTGTGGACGATCGGCTACGGGCACACCGGTCCCGATGTTCATGCCGGACTCACGATCACTCAGGACCAGGCAAATGACCTGTTGATGGGTGACGTTAGCCACGCGGCGGCCGCCGTGAATCGATTGGTCACGGTTCCGTTAACTCAGAATCAGTTCGATGCCCTTGTGGACTTTGTTTTTAACGTAGGGATCGGCAATTTCACAAGTTCAACGCTCTTACGGGAGCTCAACGCCTCCAATTTCACAGACGCAGCCGCCCAATTTGAACGATGGTCCCATGCCGGTGGCGTGGTGGTAGCAGGATTGCTGCGCCGCCGCCAGGCTGAAGCAAAGCTCTTCCAGAATGACATGCCAACAACGGAAGAAGCTTAGGGAGATCGCCTCCAGGAAGATCACGAACCTTAGCCGAGCAGAAATTCCGCTAGCGAAAGATCCGAAGGGCAATGATGACGACCGTGGGTGCCGTCCTTCTTGCAAGCGAAACTAGTTCCATGAGCGTGTACAACCAATCTGTTCCGGGTCTGGATAAATCGCTCATCCCTTGAAAACAGGCCGGCGCTCCCCGCCCGGTTAGACGGGGAAGCCGGCTCTTCGCGGACCACACACGCTGAAGCGCAGTTGCGAGAGCTGTCATTTTCCACGCTCCGCGTTTCCGGAATTCTTCCAGTCACCGATTTCACGCCGTGCGCGTTTGAAGCGCACCAGGGCCGTGTCGACGGTGATTCCGAGGATGGCCGCGATTTCGGTGATGGTGTGTCCCTGAATCTCCTTGAGCAGAAAGACTTCGCGGTAGGCTCGCGGAAGCTGGAAAGCGCGTAAAAGGAGGCATTGGAATGCACCCGGTTCCTCCAGCTGTGAATGAACTCTGCGGGTCTCGAGCGGCAAACGTCGCATCACGGATCGACCTCGGACTTTGGGACTATGTTCCATCGACTTCCACGGGGATAGTGCAGCGTCTGCCCGCTTCGTTACAGGGCAATTAACCGTTTCCCATCCCTTCGGCGCGGGTGCTACACTAGCTGCCACTCCAGCTGCCCGCGAGGGAAGTCCTTGCAATTCCAGAGCTTTGACGAATCCTACGTGGAGCGTCTTCGTGCCGGAGACTTCCGCACGCAAGAGCACTTCGTTGCCTACTTCAGCGAACTGCTCCAGCTCAAGCTCCGCTCGCGCCTGCATTCCCCACAGGCCATCGAGGACGTGCGGCAGGAAACTTTCGCACGGGTCCTGGCGGCGTTGCGCGGTGGCAAGATTCGGCAGCCGGAACGCCTGGGTGCGTACGTAAACTCCATGTGCAACAACGTTCTCCTGGAGCACTATCGCGCGTCGCAGCGCGACAGCTCGATTGAAGATGAGGAAGACCAGGACTTTCCCGCCAAGGTAGTCGATCTTCTTGGAGCCCTCGCCGCCAAGCAGATGGAGGGGAAGGTGCGCGAGATTCTTGAAGAGTTGCCGGAGCGCGATCGCCGGCTGCTGAAGGAAGTCTTTCTGGAAGAACGGGATAAGGACGAAGTCTGCCGGGATTTTGGGGTTGATCGCGACTATCTGAGAGTACTGCTGCACCGCGCCAAGCAAGCCTTCAAGGCCTTGTATCTAAAGAACATGGCGGCGCGTCCTCCGGGCGTCGCGGCTGGAAGGCAGTGAAACGATTTGGCAGTGTGTATCACTACTCTTATGAGAGGGGATCGACCAATGGATCACGATCAAGCGGTCCGGCAGAAGGCGACTGAAAGATATCTTCTGAATGAACTCGATCCCGGCCTCCGGGACGAGTTCGAGGAACACCTTTTCGACTGCCAGGATTGCGCACTCGACCTACGAGCCGCGGCCATGTTCGTGGAGCAGAGCAAAGTAGTGCTGGCCGAGCCGCCGGTACCAGCTCAGGTTCGCGTGCCGTTCCCAGTCCCAGCAAAGGTGGGGTGGATGGGATGGTTGCGGCCCGCGTTTGCTGTTCCGGTTCTCGCCTTGCTTACAGTTGTTGGTTACCAAAACCTGGTTACCCTCCCGCGGATGACGCAGGCGATCAACAAGCCGCAGGTACTGCCGTGGACCTCGATCAACGTCAGCACACGCGGTGCCAGCACTCCGATTATTACTGCAAAGCCGGGAGAAGGCTTTCTGCTGTTTGTGAACACACCACCCGACCACACCGCGGGAAGACTAGAATGGTCGCTCACAATTTCGGCGGCATCCGCCGACGACACCTGGCCAATCCGGGTTCCTGGCACCAAGCGGGAAAAGGGTGTGTACACGCTGGCGGTTCGCGGTACCTCAGCTACGGGCCAAAGTTCGGAGATCGGTCGGTATCCTTTCGAATTACAAATCCAGCAGTGAGCTCGAGACTTAAGCTCAACGCGAGTGGAGCGAAGAAATGGCAAGCGCAGCTGAACCAACTCATTCTTTCCACGCTCAGGCTGAGATTCTCAGCGGACAGCTCCAGCATCCGCTAAACCAGACCATCCAACCGCAGGCCTACGTCAAGCTTCCGGAAGAGGGTGGCTATCGCTCCGAGCGGGCGGAGAACTATCGCCTGGAAGGCGTCCTCTCGTTCAAATCCGCCTACACCCAGGTCGCAGGAAATCGCAGTCTCAAGGGCGATCGCGGCTGGGTCACGCTCGTGACATCGGTCGTCGAGGGCCTCAACATCCTCGACGTCGTCACTGCCGACCGCGTCGTCGGACAAGCCTCGACCCATCACCCTTTCCAGGGACACGTGCCATTTTGAAGATCCTGCATTCCTCGGTCGGGTGCAGAAACAACGGGCAGCGATCAGCGGAGCAAAGAACCTTCCCGATTGGGCCCGCCAAAAGTATGATTGGAACTCGTCCGCGGCTCAGAAGGGTGAAGTAGAATGCTCGCTCGTCAGCAGCGTGGTGCACCCGGGGATGGGAACATCGTTTGGGAATGTGTTCGTCGTGCCGGATTTCGGGAAAATATTCTTAGCCGAGCTGACGCTGAACCGCCAGAACAAGAACGAGCCGCATTCGTATGCGTTCAATCTGACCATGATCCGGACGGAACTGGGGTGTATTGCCCATGGTACGACCACGACAATCAACTTCAGCGTAAACGGCACCAGCAGACCATAGTCTTGGACTCAGCCTGTTCTCGGATGTTGCTGGTCCTCGTTCTTCTTGGATTTGTGTGTTGCAGCCGTCCGCCCAATCCTCAAGTTGCATTCGACGACGCTCAGCGGACCTTTCAGCACGGCGATCTTATTCGGGCCGAGCAAGAGGCTAAGCATGGTTATGAGCGATTTCGGCATTCCGACCCGGAGTGGGCCTGGAGGTTCAGAAACCTTGAAGCAGAAACCTTGGCTTGGCGCGGTATGTACAAGAACGCTTTGGAACTGCTTGCGTCTCAACCTGCCCAGCTGACCAACCAGGACCTGAAGATCGTCCGGCTCGCCATGGAAGGTGTAGCACACGCTCGCCTTCACGATTTTGGAGAATCAGAAAAGGATCTCCGCGAAGCCGATCAGATGTGCTTACCGCCATCCGATTCCGCCTGTGGCAACGTGGTCCGTGGGTGGGGAGTCCTATGTTTGGAACAAGGGCAGTTCCTGAAAGCTCAACAATACTTCGAGCAGACGCTTACGTTTGCCCGAGCCCGGAGTGACCCGTTTCTGGAGGCAACCGCACTCCTCAACTTGAGTATGTCCGCCCTGCTGCAGGAGCATTTTGATGCAGCGCTTGACTGGTCCGCAGCCGCCTACCGATTGGCCCAGACTCTCGGTGCGGCAGATGTCGCGCAAGGAGCCAGGGGTAACCTCGGCTGGGCTCACTACAAACTGGGGGACTCGGAGAAGGCCGAAGAACTGTTCATTGAGGCCGAAAAGCGAGCGACTGAGCTTGGGAACGTCACCGACCAAGTTCGGTGGCTCACGACCGTTGGATACGTCGCACTCGATGCCCACAGCTTTTCGACTGCCCTACAGTTTTATCGTCAATCTCTTACCTTGGCTAGGGGAACGGATAGCAAAGAGGTAATTCTCGACGCGCTAATGTCCCTAGCACTGGTGTGCGAGCAACTAGGCCAGCTGGATCAGGCCAACCAGTATGCCGACGAAGCCATAGCCATGGTGCCAGCCGATGGCAATCGTCAAGACCTACTCTATCCTCTCCTGGTGAAGGGTCATGTAGCTGCGCGTGCGCACGATGTTTCCAAGGCTGAACAGATTTTTCGCCAGGTCGCGCAAGATCCCAAGAATAATGTCTCCTTGAAGTGGGAAGCCGAGCACTCGCTGGCCCGGCTCTACGAAGACGAACACCAGAGCAATTCTGCGGAACAGGAATATCGCGCGGCGCTATCCACTTTCGAAACTGCGCGCTCCGCACTCCAGAACGAAGACTCGCAGTTGCCGTTTCTTACCAACGCCTCCCGCATCTACGCCGACTACATCCACTTTCTTGTGAGTCAGGGCAAAACAAACCAAGCCCTGCAGGTCGCCGATTACAGCCGCGCCCGCACGCTGTCCGAGGGCTTGGGACTGTTGCGCAAGGGGACGTCGTTTTCTCCTGAGCCGGCTGACGCGCCACAAATCGCGCGGAGAGCGGGGGGGGCAATCTTTTTCTACTGGCTGGGCGAGAAGCAGTCCTATCTGTGGACGATCACACCGCAAAAGACGAGCCTGTTTACGCTTCCAGCCGCATCCGAGATTGACGCGGCGGTTAAGCGTTATCGAAAAGCGCTCACTGGACCGCAGGACGTTCTGGAAGCCGGCAACGCTGACGGCAGCTCTCTGTTCCGGACGCTAGTCGAGCCCGCACTGAAGTAGCTGCCAAAAAATGCGAAGGTTTTCATGCACGAACAGGAGTCCCGGCAAACTTCTTCTATTCGGCGACGCAGTGGCTCCGAACACCGACTATCCTCCATTGCCAAAGGCCGCCGCCGAGATGCAGATCATCGCGAAGCATTTTGCGCCGGCCCAGCAGCGAGTATTGGCGCGTGAACAGGCGACTCCGCCTGCTTATCTCGCCAGCAAGCCGGAGCAGTTCTCGTTCATCCACTTTGTAGCGCACGGAACAGCCAGCCGCTTGAGTCCGCTGGATTCGGCGATCGTTCTCTCCAAAGCCACCGCCGAAGATGACTCCTTCAAGCTCTATGCCCGCGACATTATCCATCAGAGGTTGCGAGCCGATCTGGTGACAATCTCCACGTGCTACGGCGCGGGAACTCGCGCCTACTCCGGCGAGGGTCTGGTTGGACTTTCCTGGGCATTTCTTCGCGCGGGCGCTCACAATGTGATCGGCGCGTTGTGGGAAGTCAGCGACGCTTCTACCCCGCAACTGATGGACCAGTTCTATGACGGCGTGAAGAAAGGGAAGAGTCCGGAGACGGCACTTCGCGAGGCCAAGCTGTCACTGCTGCGCTCGAACAGCGCTTTCCGCAAGCCTTTCTATTGGGCGCCGTTACAGCTCTACACGGGATCGTAGCTAGCTCACAAGCCGAGGGCGGGGACGCCCCTTCGACAAGCTCAGGGCAGGCTCTCGGGACAGCCGGCAAGATGCCGGCGCTACAACGCTTACGGCCGCGTCATCTCTTTTGGTCGCATCAGTCGATCGAACTCCTCGGCGGTCAGATGGCCGAGCTTCAACGCCGCCTCTCGCAGGCTGGTGTGATCGACGTGCGCGGTGTGGGCGATCTGGGCGGCCTTTTCGTATCCGACTTTCGGTGCGAGCGCGGTCACCAGCATCAGCGAGTTCTTGACGTACCAGTCGATCTTTGCGCGGTCGACCTCAATGCCCTTGAGCATGTACTCGACGTAACCGTGGCAAGCGTCAGTGATCAGCGTGACCGAGTGCAGAAAGTTGTAAATGATGACCGGTTTGAAGACATTGAGTTCGAAATTGCCCTGTGACCCCGCAAAGCCCACGGCTGCTGTCGCGCCGTGCACCTGCACACATACCATGGTCATAGCCTCGCACTGCGTCGGATTGACCTTGCCGGGCATGATTGACGATCCAGGCTCATTCTCGGGAATCGAAAGTTCTCCCAATCCACAACGTGGCCCCGAGGCTAGCCAGCGAATATCATTCGAAATCTTCATCAGCGACGCAGCCAGGGTTTCCATTGCACCTTGCGCAAACACAATCTCATCGTGCGCAGACAGCGCCGCAAACTTGTTGGGATGCGATCGAAATGGAAGACCCGTCAGCTCCGCGATCTTCTTCGCCGCTCGCTCGGCGAATTCGGGATGCGCGTTAAGGCCCGTCCCCACCGCGGTCCCACCGATAGCAAGGTCGTAAAGGCCGTCCAGCACCTGCTCCAGTCGTTTGATGTCCCGTTCCAGCAGACTGGCCCAGCCGCCAAATTCCTGCCCGATGGTCAAAGGCACGGCATCCTGCAAATGCGTGCGGCCGATCTTGACCACATCGTTGAATTCCTTCGCCTTGGCCGCGATCGCATCGCGCACGGTCCGGATCGCTGGAATCAACGCGTTCTTCACACGCTCCGCGGCCGCGATGTGCATCGCCGCCGGAAACGTATCGTTCGACGACTGGGACATATTCACATCGTCATTGGGATGGACGGGCTTCTTCGATCCCAGCTCACCGCCCGCAATCTCGATCGCGCGGTTGGAGATGACCTCATTAACGTTCATGTTGGTCTGAGTGCCGCTGCCGGTCTGCCAGATGCGCAACGGAAACTGGTCGTTGAGCTTTCCGGCGATGACTTCGTCGGCAGCCTGCACGATGAGCTTGGCCTTGTCCGCGGGCAACTTGCCGAGATCCTGATTCACCAGTGCGCAAGCTTTCTTCAGGATGCCGAACGCGCGAATCAACTCCGGCGGCATGGTATCGCGACCGATGTTGAAGTGCAGCAGCGAGCGCTGAGTCTGTGCCCCCCAGTAGACATTCGCGGGAACTTCAATCTTCCCCATGCTGTCGGATTCGATTCGCGTGCGGCTGGCTGGTCCTGCCAAAATTGCCATGACTGTACCTGATCAGAGCGTGAACGATGAAAGAACCCTGAATTATAACAAGCGCGCAGAGCGCGAGACGCGGGCGTAATTCCAGCATGCTAGAATCATCGGTTTCCAGTCTGTGTTCGCACCTGCGTTGCGGCGCAGTCTTCAACGAGTCCTCGTGCCAGATTTTCTTACCGCCGCAGACATCGAAACCTTGCCCAGGGCCAAGGTGCAGCCACATCCTGAAATGAGTACAGATGTGATCGTAATCGGAGCTGGGCCCACCGGACTGGCCTGTGCTATCGAAGCCCAGAAAATCGGCCTGGAGGTGATCGTGCTCGACAAGGGATGTCTGGTGAACTCGCTGTTTCACTATCCCGCGGGCATGATTTTCTTCACCACTCCGGAACTTCTCGAAATCGGCGATATCCCCTTTACCACGGCTCAACAGAAGCCGACCCGTGAAGAGGCCCTTGAGTATTACCGCAAAGTCACCGAGCACTACCGTCTCGATGTGCGCCAGTACGAGTGGGTCAAAACTGTGCTGGGCCAGGACGGAAACTTCAGCATCACTGCGACCGATCGCGCCGGTCGTCCGCATGACTACCGCACGCGCAAAGTGATCGTTTCGACCGGATATTACGATCTTGCCAATGAGCTGTGCATCCCCGGGGAAGATCTCCCCAAGGTTTCGCACTACTACGGCGAACCTCATCCTTACTTCGATTGCGATGTGCTGGTGATTGGCGGGAAGAATTCGGCGGCCATTGCGTCTCTCGACCTGTGGCGGCATGGCGCCCGCGTTACGCTGGTGTATCGTGGATCCCAGATCCATCACCACGTCAAGTATTGGATCAAGCCCGATCTGGAAAACCGCATCAAAAATGGCGAGATTGAAGCCTACTTCAACAGCACGATGCAGGAAATTGGCATCGATCACGTTGTCGTCAACACGCCGCGCGGCCCGATTCGACTGAAGAACGACTTCGTACTGGCCCTCATCGGCTACCATCCCGATTACGATTTCCTGCGCAGCATGGGGATTGAATTATCAGAACAGCAATGCCGTCCGGTCTGCGATCCGGTTTCGCTGGAGAGCAATGTGCCAGGAATCTACGTCGCGGGCGTGATAGTGGCCGGCTCCCGCACCAACGAAATCTTCATCGAGAATGGACGCTTCCACGGCAAGCAGATCGCGGAAGATCTCAAGCGTAAGCTGCGGCCGGATTCGTAAATCACCGCGCCGTGCGGCGCTTCACCGTTTACCCTAAGCATTCGCATGGAACCTCAACCTGAGCGTGCCGCGCCCACTGTCTCACTCCGCTCCTATGCGCAGTTGCTGCGTGCTAATCGCAACTTCCGGCGGCTGTGGATGGCGCAGATCGTCAGCGAGATCGGGGACTGGTTCTACACACTGTCGATCTACACACTGCTGTTGCAGTTGACTGGCCACGCGAGTTCGGTCGCGCTGGCACTCGTCCTGCAGGTACTGCCGCAAACGCTGATTGGCCCGACGGCAGGAGTGCTCAATGATCGGCTCCGCCGAAAGCATGTGATGATTGCAGCCGACCTCGTGCGCTTCGTCATCGTGCTGGCGATGCTGCTGGTGCGCTCGCGGTCCATGGTCTGGCTGGTCTACCCGTTGCTGGTCGCAGAGACGATCATGGCGGCATTCTTCGAGCCCGCGCGCAGTGCCGTGATCCCCAACATCGCAGCCCGCGGGGAAGTGCTCATCGCCAACACGCTTTCGTCGGCTACGTGGTCCGTCAACTTGCTGATCGGTGCTTCGGTGGGCGGAGTCGTCGCCGCCTTCTTCGGCCGCGACGCCGTCTTCGTGCTCAACGCGTTGTCATTCTTGGCATCGGCTCTATTTATCGGCGGAATGCACTTCGCCGAGCCACATGCAGAATCCGCGGCACCGCTGAAGGCCCGCGATCTGGTGGATTTCTCGCCGGTACTCGAAGGCATCCGTTACGTGCGCAATCACCGCACGCTGCTGCCGACTGTCTTCGCCAAAGCTGGAGAGCTGATGATCGGTCCGAGCTGGGTCATCTTCACGGTAATGGGCGAGCGTGAGTTTGCGGTGCACCTGCGCGGCATCAATCCCGCACGCGGAGCGATGCTCGGCATGAGCATCCTGCTGGGCGGGCGCGGCCTGGGTGCGCTCGTGGGGCCGCTTATTTCCGCTCGCTGGGCAGGCCGTAGCGACTATCGCCTGCGGCTCGGCATCTTGTTTGGTTATCTGACGATCGCACTGGGCTACGGATCGCTCGGCGCCAGCCGTACCGTCTGGCTGGCGAGCGCATGCGCCATGCTCGCCCACATGGGAGGCTCGACCGTCTGGGTGTTCTCCACGACGCTGCTGCAACTCCACACCGACGACCGCTTTCGTGGACGCGTCTTCGCCGCCGACTTGGGTCTCTCGATGCTGACCATCGCAGCCGGTGCCTATGCCTGCGGACGCTTGCTCGATTGGGGGATCTCGACGCGCGCCGTCGCCACCGGTACGGGACTCATCATGCTTCTGCCGGCAGTGTTGTGGGCCTGGTCCATGTGTGCGAGCCGCACTCGGGCATCAAGTGTGGTTTCGTGATTGCGGAACGGGTTCGCTGCTCTCGATTCCTACTAGCGAGAGCTCCGGGTCGGGCGTGCAAATGGATCGAGCGATTCCACAAGCTTCTGTAACCGGGCCCTACCCTCTTCAGGAACTTGAGTGAACTTGATTCCATTTCCAAACGCGGGATGACTGCTGACAACCACTCCCTTCGCCACGACCTTCTCGTGGCCAACCCAGAGCGTGATCTCTACTTCCTTCGAGACTTGCTGCGTAGAGCTCATCTCGACATAGCATCCGCCCAGGCAAATGTCGCCGGTCTGGGCGCGTACCGGCGAGCTCACTCCCGGTTGGCGTAACTCAACCGGCAGAGCGGCTTTGAATCGGGGATGCTGCCGCTGGTGCGCGTACGCCATAAGGTTCTGCTCCTGCCGAGAACAAGTTGCAATCGGAACGCACTACAGGTTGCAGTTTTGTTACCAACGGACACGCTCAACTAAGTGCGTGATTCGAGAGGGACATCGGTCCTGCCAGCAAGGTTTGGATTCTGCGAATGACAAATTGTGTCAATCGCGGACCCGCAGGATGTGCTCAGGATAGGCGTCGATCTGGTGCGGCAAACTTGTCAGGCTGTTTCGCTACTCTCCAAGGAGGCGGTCAATCTTTGCCGCCATGATGAAATCACTCTCCGTCAAGCCATCGATCTTATGCGTCCAGACCGTGATCTCAGCCTTTCCCCAGGACAGCAGAATGTCGGGGTGATGCCCCTGCTCTTCCGCCACCTCGCCGACTTTGTTTACGAAGTCGAGAGCCTGCTTGAAGTCGGGAAACGTGAACGCCCGCGTGAGGTGGTGCTCATTCACCGGCGTCCACTCGGGAACAACCTTCCGCAGACCCTGCAACTCTCTCCCCTTGATAGGGGGCACGCCACCCCGGCACGGAACGCACTTTTTGTCGGCAAGTTGTTCAGCCATTAGAGAACTCCAAAAGGCCAGTATATCAACTGCCTCACGTCCTGCTCAGCCGCGATGAAGAGCTGCTTCTGGCCTTCAACCCCAACGCACCTCCGTGGCACTTCGTCGATACTCTTTAGGTGCCATACCCAGGACACGCTTAAAAGCTTTGCTAAACGCCCCGTCAGAGTCGTAGCCAACAGACTTTGCTACCTCGAAGAGCTTCCTATCATCTTGCTCCAGCAATCCGGTCGCCTTATACATCCGCCAGTTCGTCAAATATTCGAGCGGCGTTTCCCCGACCAGTTCTTTAAATTTCAACGCAAAGGCTGAGCGAGACATAAGTGCTGCAGCGGCCAGCGTTCCACCGTCCACGGATTCTCGACCCTCTCGTGCATTGCTTTGAGTGCCGCTCCAAGTTTTGGATCGAAGATGGCGCGAAGCCATCCGCTTTTGAAAGTTTCGGAACTCGATGCTATGTGGGCACGGACACATTAGATGAACATAATATCCGCTAACCGGTTGACCATCACTTCCGAGCCAGGCGCCGGGTCTCCCGCCACGAGTCGCCGGTCGCGCCCGACGTTCTCTTCTTGCTTGCAGTGTTTGTGGTGTTCGGGCGTTTTTCTCACTGGATGTAAGGAAAGGAAGGGGCGAATACTGCTCCTCGCAGCTTCCGCCCAGATCACCGGCCACTCGGACCTGCTGTTTGACTTTGGCGAACGCGAAACCAGTAGGCTCAATTAGAAAAAAATGCGCTGGATAGCTCTACCATTTAGAGCTTCAGTTAGTGAGAACGCTACCCCGCCATTCCATTTTCTGCCAAACGGGCTCGCCTCCGGATAGTCTTATTCGTTTCCTCTCTTCTTTTTTCCTGCCATTTGAGATTGTGATGGGCACAGCGTACAGAATCGTAGGATTGTAGAGTTGGAGGAAACTTTTGATCAGCGAGCGAGGAAGAGAGAGTAGGGCAGAGGCTTTCGGGTTCTGCAAGAAACTGTTACGATAGCTTTGTAACGACAATTTGCTCAGTTTTTATTAGCCGTTTCGACCCGATCGGATGGCATCTGGGTCGTCCGGAGCAAATTGGGCAATTTATGCAATCGATGCTAACTCGCATAAACACTGGCGATTCCGCATCTTGTTGATTTGGCGAGTGGGGACGTAGTTCAGTTGGTTAGAACGCTGCCCTGTCACGGCAGAGGCCGCGGGTTCGAGTCCCGTCGTCCCCGCCATTCTTTTGAATGGTTTACAAAGGACCCCGAAGACCGATCTGGGTCCGTTTGGGTCCAAAAAGTCTTCCCATCTGCCGATTCGCTGTTTCGCCCCATCCAACATAACCGGAAGAAACGAACTTCTCGGGCTAGTGGATCAAGGTTGATTTGCTTCCCGACAGCACGCCCCCTGGCAGAATGGCATCCACGAGCTTCCCCTGCGCGAGGCGTTTGCTTTTTGTCGTTGCCTGGAGATACTTGTTGGTCA
>WNFA01008115.1_pt1 | contig 15558 bp, 14 predicted proteins | sample 5400481 | NCBI WGS metagenome assembly WNFA01 (sample SAMN13153340, study PRJNA577476) | soil metagenome | isolation source: 120 cm saprolite under Douglas fir tree site 2 hole 1 replicate 2 | place: USA:California | collected 2015-04-18
ACCGCGTGCCCCTGCCGGTCAAAATGCTCCACAGCCTCCGAGCCGATCAGCCCGCTCGATCCCGTAACAAGAATTTTCTTCATTGCCATCGCCGGCCACTCAATCTTTCGCTCGCGCCAAACAGTATAGATACGTCCCCTTCAGTCCGCGCATCCGCACATATGGGTAAGCCACCGCCGCCACCGGATAACACGCCGCCGCCTTCATCCGCCCAAGCGCCTCCACCACGCGCTGCCGCAAGCTTGGCTTCGCGCGCAACACCTCCGCCGCTGCCTCTGCATTCATTTGCATCACATCCCGAAAGCTCGTCGAAGCCGCGGGCGCAAGCGGCCGCGTCAGCCCCGTGCGCAACGCCATATTCATCATCACCGCCGTGTGCGCAATTCCCGCCGGTTGCTCCTGCACATTCAAAATCTCGAACCCGCGCGCCTCCAGAAATTTCCTCAGCGCCCCCGCGCTCCATCGCAAAAAATGATTTGGTGGATAGTCGAAAACATCCGGCCCCGTAAGCCACCGCTCGCGGTTCGGCACGCTCAAGGCGATGTACCCGCGCGGCCTCAAACACGATCGCACGGTCTCCACAAACTCCTCCGGCGCGGCCTGATGCTCCAACACCTCAAAAAAACTCACCACAGCAAACTTCGCCCCCGCATTTTGCCGCGCAAACTCCGCAACACTCAACGGAAACACTCGCGGCAATCCAATTTTATCCCGCGCGAACGCCGCCGCGTTCCGGTCCAGCTCAATCCCCGTAACCTCGTAGCCCGCCTCACGCGCGGCTCGCAGAAAATTCCCCGTGCCGCAACCAATATCAAACAGCTCGCCGCGCTTAGGCGCCAGCGGATCTGCCAAGAAATATCTGTGCCCCGGCTCGAGCGGCAGCAACTTCGCATCCCGCCCGCTGTACATCTGCTCGTACCACCCCGCATCCGGCATCGCCCGCGGATGCCAGTAATGCAGCTCGCAACCCGCGCACGCGTAGCGACAATACTTCCCGCAGCGCTCGACCGGCTCCATCGCCGCAACCGTCCCGCACGCCGGGCATCCAGTCGCCGCCGCCGTCGCCTGCATCACCTGATTCATCCACGCTCCCGCATCTCACTCACGAACGCTCTCACTCGCTCAAGCGCGCGCGCTTCCGCTCAGCCCCAGCCGCTTGCGAATCCCATGCGTCTTGTTCACGAAAATCTCCCAGAGCAACGTCCGCGCCGCCAGTCTCTGCGCCCGCAAAAACACCCGCCGTATCCGCCCATCCGCGCTCATCGCGTGCGTCGCGCTCAGAATCGTATACGTGTGCGGCTTCTCCGCATAGTAAACAAGATTCTCATTCGCTTCGGCCCCGCCGTACACCCCGCCCTCCTTGCCGCCCGGCACGTGGTTGTAGTCGTGCAATTGGTGAACGATCGGCGCAAAACTCGTCAAATCGATCACCGGCAATCCCTTCTTCCGCGCGTACTTGATGCACCACTGGTCGAACCAGACGCGCCCGATCGCCAGCGGAGGCACCTGCTCGTACGTCCCCCGTGGAAACACGAAAAAATCTATCCCCGTATGGCTTTCCAGTTGTCCTTCGCGAACCCGCCGCTCCTCCAGCCTCTTTTCCCACGCCGCGTCGAACTCCAGCGCTTCTCGAACCTCCAGATTCGTCCGCCGCCCCACCGCCACAAACTTCGAAAATCTCTCGCGCACCTTTTCCACCCCGGCCACGAACTGCTGCGGCAGGATAATATCCGCATTCACGTAAGCCAGCACATCCTGGCTGCCCCGCTCCTCCGCCCGCTTGAAAATATCCGCCAGCAAAGGAGTCCCGCGCTCGTTTCTCGCCACTTCCCGGATGTGAATCAGCCCCAGCTCCCGCGCGCATTCCTCCACACCCTCTTCGTGCCCAAACAAAATAATCTCCGGCCGCGCCTCCAGCTTCGTCCAGCTGGTAATCGCATTCCTCTGAATCACCCCAATATGCCCAACAAACGGCTTCGGCATGGCAATCAGCGTGAGTGAGGGTTTAGCACTTGCGTGAGTCGAAACTCTCACTGGTCCATCCAATGGCGTCGCTCATCGCCGCGAACGGCAGGAGCCAGCGCATCTTTTTTCAGGCCGAGTGCGTGCCGGATGGGTCGAGTGACATTAAGCAGCGGATGCCAAAGATAGGTGCGCCAGGCCGCGCGGACGCGGCGAGAAATTTTACGATAAAGCCGCTTAGTAGGCGCCAGCCAATAAAAGCGGTTCGGGACGATTCCAGAAGCTTCCAAGCGAAACCGGGCATCCTCGATCGTGCCCAAGCGAATCCCCTGTTTTGCCAATCGATAATTCAGCTCTGCTTCTTCGTCAGCCCAGACACCTGCAATGCCCTGCGGATGATAGCCGTAATCATGGTTTTGATGGACAACACAGACTACCTGCGAGACATCCACAACTGCCGCGCCGCTAGCATGTGCCTTGCCCACAAGCCAGTGGTCCCACCAGATGCGTCCGATCACTAGCGGAGGGATGTTCGGATAAAGGCCCTTGGGAAAGGCGAAATAATCGACATTATGAAAAAAACGTTGGCAGCCCTCCGTTTTAGCAAGAGCGACGACTCGCTCCTGCCAATCGGGATTCGAGAAATCCAGCGGCGCGGTGATATCGGTGTCCCAGCGGCGGCCGACCATAAGAAATGGATTGCGCCACGCGTTTACCTGCTGGAGAGCTGCGAGGAAATCGTGCGTGAGAATAATGTCGCAATTCACGTAGCAAAGAAGCGGGTAGCGGGCGATTTCCTGAGCCTGGCCGAAGATGGAATCGAGGCGCTTCGTGCCTTGGGAACTGCAGAGAACCTTCGGCACGTAGCGAAGACCGAGCTCCTGGCAGACGGCGGCGGTTCCCTCATCATCGCCGAAGAGAATAACTTCCGCATCCGGGTGGAGGAGCTTCCAACTCTTCAACGCATTCCTCTGAATCACCCCAATGTGCCCGCGAAATGCCTTCGGCGTTGAGAACAGTGTCAGCATGCTATTTCAAATCTCTAGGTACCGCGGAGGCCATTCGATTCCTGCTCGATAGTCCTCCCATCCAGCGCGTGAGATCCTCTCTCCTCTTGTGCCAACCGGAAAAATTCTCTTGTCCAACAAGCAAGCCGCCCAACGCGTCCACATGGGTGATCAGAGCCGTTCGCCAGGACTTCGACGGGAGTTCATATCGATACGACTTGAGAATATGCCGGAAAAAACGCACGCGGCCGGGTTTGGCCACCTTGAACTCTTCGCGGTCCAGAAGAATGCTCCAGCGGTCCAGGAGCGACCGCACGGGGACTTGCTTCCGTGTGTAGCCGTTCTCGGCCAGCCATTTCCTCATGGCATCGATCAAAATTCTCCACATCTCCACTCTTTTTTTTCTGGTTTCCAGCGGCAATTGTTGCTCGCCGGTTGTGTAGCAATTCTTCCCGTGGATGCGGTACACCGCCAGAAATTCGGGCAGGGCCTGAATCGGGGCCAGGAACGGGATTAGTGAAACCAGATAGCAGTCCGCAAGCATGCGGATGCTCTCAGGGATAGGTAGTAGCCGCTTCAAGATGCTTCGCCGGAAGGCGATGCAAGAGGTCGGTTGCGCCGTATACAGCAGGAATTTATCCGGCTCCCGCTGTGCGTCTCCCGAAACCGCTACAAATTCCCGGTCCCGGCGCTCACCGCTTTCCACGTACCATTCCTGCAAGGGGTGGTACACCATCCCCAAAGTAGCGTCCGCTTGAAAAACTTCCGCGAGGCGCTTCAGCTTACCCGGCAGAAAAAAATCGTCCGCGTCGAGCAGCGCGATCACTTCGCCGCGCGAACGGTCTATCCCGGCGTTCAAAGCGGCCGCTTGTCCTCCATTTGGCTGGTAGAAATACTCCACTCGGGAACCATACTTCTTTACTCGTTCTGCCGTGTCGTCCGTCGACCCGTCATCCACCACCAATACCTGCACCGCTTCCGGCCCCAAATCCTCCGCAAGCGCGCTTTTAATCGCCTGCTCGATGAATTTCCCGTAGTTATAAGTCGTAATCAGTACGGTGACGATGGGAGCACTCATAAAATTTCAGAAAGAAATGAATTTCCGCCCCGGTTTCTTCCCATACCCGATTGCACTGAAGTATCCAATTCCCGTGAGCTCAGGCTTGATCGTTTCGTTCCATGCCTTCATCACCCCAGGCTTGCTAGGCTCTACGTCATGGAAGGCTACGGTCCCTCCAGGGACAACGTATGGGAAAAAGCTTGCAAAATCCTTCATGACATCCTCATAAAGGTGCGACCCATCGATAAACAAAAAATGGATTGGCCGGCTCCAGCCCTTTGCCACCGTGGAGCTGACTCCAACGATTGGCTCGACGTACTCCGTGAGTCCGCATCGTTTGATATTCGAACAAAACTCATCATAGGAATCGTGGTGCGGAAGATCCGGCCCGCCATCGAACGGGTCAACTGCAAACACACGTTTGTTAGTTCCTGTGCAGCCGAAAGCCAGACAGCACGTTGACCGGCCCTTATAACTTCCGATCTCAACTAGATTCGCCCCATCGGGCAATGCCAGCGCCCGCCTGAACAGCCAATTCTCTTCACCATCAAGGAGCCAACCTTCAATCGGTTCAATCAGCGGCCAAACCCTGCGAAATTCCTTTTCTACTGGGCTTATGTCCCGCGCGATCTTCTTGAGCTTTAATGCAACTCGGGTCGTAAATGAAGTCCCCATGATTACCGAAAGCCTTTCACTCCTGATGACTCAAGAGCCTTGCGGCACTCGCCCGTTGAGCCCTGGGTTCGACTCAACGCCCTCTCTTACCTCAAAGCTATCGGGAATATTAAGAATCCCCGTCCACTCGTCGTAGGAACTCTGATGGCTTTCTGTCGAAACGACCATCTCCGGAGTGCAATTCCACGAATCCACAAGCTCCAAATCATCATAGAGTGTAACCAGCCAACTATAGCATCCGGGGCGAAGCGGCAGCATCGGAAAGGTGTGGCAAAATTCATGCCTTCCGATCCCTAGTTCTGTTTGATTTGGGTTTGTGGCCCAGATCAGCTGCTGCTCGTGGGTATATAGTGCGATTCCATGCCTTGCAGACTTGATCGGCTGCGCGACATTTACTGTGATTCTTACTTCCACAGGTTCGAGATCACCGAGCACATGGGGATTTTCACCCTGGCGATTGGCAATCTCCCATTTGACGAACTGGGCCTTGAAATTGGCCGGGCGGTTTGACTGCGTACTCTCTTGGTCTCCACGAGCCATAGCGGCTTCGTACGCCGAAACGACCTCGTGCGTGTTTCCATTGAGTCGAACGGAAGCCGCATCGATCCAGACCACGCGTTGGCACAAGCGCCTGATTTGGTTGAGTTGATGGCTTACCAGCACCACTGTCCGTCCGGCCTTCGCCACGTCTCCCATTTTCCCAAGGCACTTCTTCTGGAAATTAATGTCTCCCACAGCCAGCACTTCATCCACCAGCAAAATCTCCGGTTCCAGATGCGCGGCCACCGCAAACGCCAGCCGCACGTACATCCCGCTTGAATAATGCTTCACCGGCGTATCGATGAATTTCTCCAGCTCCGCGAACGCCACGATCTCATCAAATTTGCGCGCAATTTCCTGCTTGCCCATCCCCAGGATCGCGCCGCTCAAATACGTGTTCTCTCGCCCCGTCAGCTCCGGATGGAACCCCGTGCCCACCTCCAACAAACTGCCCACCCGCCCATGAATCTCCGCCCAGCCTTCCGTGGGCCGCGTGATGCGCGAAAGTATTTTCAGCAGCGTGGTCTTCCCCGCGCCGTTCCTCCCGATCAGCCCCAGCACTTCTCCCTCTTTCACTTCCAGCGACACATCCTTCAGCGCCCAGAAAGTCTCCTCTTTCGCTCCACGAAACGCCGATAGCGGCGATTTCAGCGCCCTGCTTAAATGGTCCCGCAGCAACCCGCTCTGCTGCAGCGTCCCTCGCTGATAACTCTTCCCCAGCCCTTCCCCGTGGATGACGACGTCTCTCATTTGCTGACCACTTCCGGTTGCAGCGGGCCGTCGGCAACTTGCGGTTCGGCCCCATATTCGTAACGCGCCCGATGGCCTAACTGTACTAATGGCTTCTCGAAATAAACCCAGGACAACCGGCAAAAGGCCAACGTAGCGACCAGCCCCAATGCAACGGCGCAAAAATCAAAAAATCCTTCAATGACTGGCGGCCGGCCCCGCAAAGAAGCGTAAACCGATTCCATAATCGGCATGTGAAACAGATACGCGCCATACGCGATGCCTCCGAGCCAACCCAACCAGCTCCAGCGCAGCAACCCGGCGATCCAGCCTGAGCGATTTGTCAGCGCATATACCAGGACACAAACATAAAACATCGCCAGCCACGTGAGCCCGACCATCTGCATCCCTCTGCCAATTGGCGCGGGTGAACGCAGGATGAGAACCGCATACCCTGCACTTAGGATAAGCAACGCGATCCGCAGAGCTGCACGGCCATTCGTGAGGCGAGCTCGCCACTCGGCATCACGCAGCGCGACGGCCGCCAGAACACCCAGCATCAAGGCATCCGCGCGGCACGGCATCAGCACAAAGCGGGCCCAGCTGTAATCGGGCCACAACCAAATCAACACGCAGCGCAAGATCGGTGCGGAAACGATAACGATCAGAACCGTCCTGACCAATTGCCGCAGGCTCAGGAATCGAATCAGTAGCGGCAGCGTTAAATAGAATTGTTCTTCAACCGCGAGTGACCACGTGATGTCGATCGCCCGCAATGACTTGGACGCCCATCAGCCATAAATGCAAATCGTTGCGCTCCCCCAGCCGCAACAAGTGAGCACAGCAATATTCCAATCCCCAGTGCAACGGCATAGATCGGAACGATTCGAAAAAAACGCCGCGTATAGAAGACCTGAAAATAATTTCGCGCCTCCTTCGCGTCCAGCAGGATCCCGCCGATCAGAAATCCGGACAACACGAAGAACAGGTCCACTCCGCTCCAGCACAATCGAAACGGCACAAAGAGATAGGCTAGCGCCGAACCCATCCGCGTGTGAACGGTCATCCCAAAATAATGAAAGAACAGGACCATGCCGATGGCGATTCCGCGAATCCCATCCAGCTCCGGAATGCGCCCGGAGAGGTTCAACGCAAGCGCCGCCTCGGCTTGGGCCACCCCGCCCGCCGGCTCGCTGAACTCTTCCCCGTGAATGACCGATTTGCTCATCCCTTATCCCAACGTTTTAATGTTTCAACGTCCCCTTCGTCAGAATGCGCGCTTACGAAACGCCATGTACCAGGTATCAGCCATGCCGCGAAGTATTCCCACTCTTCCTTCGAGACGTTCATACCAGCGATACGCATGCCGCCGCCAGGACCGGGCGGATGCCCCTCTGTAGCCCGAATCGTTGGACTCGAAAACGGATCGTTGTAAAGAAAAACCAAATTTAGACATCGCGGACTCCATCTCATCGTGCGTATAAAGCCGGATGTGTCCGAATACGCCCTTTGCGCAAGCGATTTCGTCTGGCATAGCCAGTATGCTCTTTCCCTTTAGCAGCCGCAGGCGATTCTCAAGCGACGCCTGGTTTGGAGACGAGGCGACCAATATGCCCCCCGGTCGCACCACCCGCGCGAGTTCGGAGAGCACAAAATTGAGGCGCTCCGTCGGCAGGTGTTCCAGCACTTCAGAGAAGGTCACCACCTGGAAATGCGCATCTGGAAATGGAAGTGGTTCACGGATAAGGTCCAAGCTCGAGTATTCGCAATTGTATTCTCGAAATGCCCTCAAATACTCTTCCCGCCCTACGTACGCCCGGCCAGGATGATCAACCCCTGTCCAGCGAACCCCCGGCAAGAACTTGGCCATCGGGAATAGCAGGTACGCGTAACCACTTCCAATTTCCAGCCCCTCGCCGCTTGCGCCGGAGCCCAGAATAGATTGCGCCAGAGAAACAATCATCGACACGCGCCTCACATCGGGTCTAAGGCTCCCCTTTGTATGCGCTTTGAGTTCCTCCTCCGAGATTCCCTTTGCCGTAAAGTCTCCGAATTCCCGCAGGCAGTTTAAGATAATCGGCTCGACAATTCCTTCAATCTCGGCTCTCCTCATCTCCCCTCCAGGCCTCAAACGCGGTCCGCCACCGCCCCTTCCATGCGATTAAAGAAAATCAGCCCGCCAAGCAGCACCGCCACCACCGCCGCCGCGGACACCACCATCACCGAGCCGGGCGGCTGCCCATGCCCCGTCAGCGCCCACCGGAATCCGTCAATCACCCCGGCCATGGGGTTCAAGCCATACAGCCAGCGCCACTTCTCCGGCACCAGCGAACTGGGATACGCCACCGGCGACGCCAGCATCCAGAACTGCACCGCGAACGGCATTACGTACTTCACGTCGCGGTACAAGGCGTTCAGCGCGGAGAGCCACAATCCCACTCCCAGCGCCGTCAAGACCGCCAGCAACAGCAGTACCGGCAGCAGCAGCGCCACCAGCCCCGGCCGCAATCCATACGCCAGCGTGAAGATCACCAGCACCACAAATCCGATGCAGAAATCCACCAGCCCGGAGAGCACCGCGGAAACCGGCAAAATCAATCGCGGGAAATACACCTTGGTGATCACCCGCTGGTTCTCGACCACCACGTTGGTGCAGGCCGACAGCGCCGTGGAGAAATACATCCATGGCACGACCGCTGCAAAATAAAACACCGGATAAGGAAGGCCCAGGGACGGCAGCTTCGCCAGCTTTCCGAAAAACAAGGTGAATACCAGCATGGTCAGCAGCGGCTGCAAAATCACCCACAGCACGCCGATGGCGGTCTGCTTGTAACGTACCTTCACATCCCGCCAGATGAAAAAATACAGCAGCTCGCGGTAGGCCCACAGCTCCTTCAGCCGCAGCTCCAGCCAGCCCCGCGGCGGCTCGATCCGCACCGTTGCCGCCGCTGCCCCGCGCCCGGAGAGCGCTGCAGGTATCACCGAATTGGAAGTTGCCGCTCCCACGAAAAAATATCCTCTCCAAAAAATCCACTCTCAGAGTAACAGAATGTAGGCGCCGGGCTTTAGCCCGGCTACGGCTGCGGGCTCTGCTTCATCTGTTCCACATCTTTTTGTTCCAGTTGCTGCATCATGTCGCGGCGGCGGAATAGATACGACCGCAACTGCGCGCTCAATTGCCGCGGCACAACCGTCACCTGGTTGTAAGCCGCTTCTCGAAACGAAATCGGCCCGCGCGCCGGAATTAGATGCGTGCCCCACTGGTAGATGAGACCCAGGTTCCAGAACACGAAAACCGCCAACAGCGCCGATGTCATCAACAGCGCCGCGCGCGGCCGCGCAAAAAGCCCCGAGAACGAATCGATCGCCGCCGCCAACCCCACGATAAACAGCGGCGTCAGCGACACAAAAAACCGGTTGCCAAACGAGGAAATGCCCGCCCAATCCGGATACAGCGTGAAAAATAGATAGAAACAGAACGCCGCCGCAAGAAACGCCATCCCCGGCGTTCGAAAACGCCGCGCAAACAGCATTAACCCCACACAGGCCACCAGCAAAAGCGGTGTCCAGGAAAAAAGCCCGTGGTTCGCCGAAAAAAGCACCGGTAAAAAATCCGGTGACCCCCAAAGAAAACTACGCAGAGACAAATAGCCCGTTTCGAACGGCCCGCCGTACACCACCCATCGGGACACAAACGTCGGCAGCATGAACGTGATGACCACGGCGCCAAATACCAGGTGCCGCGAAACAAGTTGCCCCGCACGCGGCGCCGCGGGCGGCTTCTCGCTTCGGAAAGCGCCGGTATAAAGCGGAATCGCCTCCACCAGAAGCACAACCAGCAGCATGACGTTGGCGTAATACACGTTCAGCAGCAGCGCGGTAGTCAATCCCAGAATCACCCACTGCCGCACCGTGCGATTCTCCCGCGTCCGCTCCCAATACCAGAAAAACAGCGCCGCTACGAACGCCGAATGCGCATGCGACCACGACGGATTGAAATACATATACACCGCAAGCGAACTTCCGCCCCACACCCCGAGTGTGGCGAGCAATGCCGCCCGGCCACCGACATATTTTTGCGCCAGCCGGAACGAAAGCAGCAGCGCCAGGAATCCATACAGCGCGGTGCCCAGCCCCATCGCATACCGGTAAGGCGCAGAAAACCCGTCCGCTGGAACCGATGATCCAAACGCTCTCGCCAGGAGCACTCCCCCGTGGGCCGCAACAAGAAACGGCGACCACAACATCGCCGGTCCCACGGTGAAATGATTTTCCAGGTGGCCGGTGCGCGTGCGGTACGCGGCTTTCGGCATCCCGTCCGGACCGATGCGTTCTTCCCGGAAGCTTTGATTTGCGAATTGATAATCGCGCGTGAAATCCAGATTATGCTCGATCAGCGGCGCGCGCGCGTACGCGTAGTAACCAACCCCGTCGCCTCGTACCCAGGGATTCACCAGCGGCAGGCTCAGCAGAAAAAGAATCAGCAGGACTCGTTCGAAAAACCCCTGCCGCTCTTGCGAATCGCCGATCAAGATGAACGCGCACTTCCTTCCAGGTGAAAGTGAAACCACTCCGCATCCCACGTTGCGGATAATAATGACCGGAGGAATCCCGTCGATTGACAGGAGTTTACAGGAAAGTCCGCGCTTAGTCTTGGAAAATTGGTTACCGAAGCTTCAATTAATCGCCAGTATGTAGCACCCTCAGGCGATCGAGCGCCTGGTTGCCGTCGTCGCGGCCGCTAGCGGCCCTTCTTTTTGCCGGAAGTACGACGCCACGCGGTCGATAATCTCCGCCAGGCTCGTCTGCGGGCGGAATCCGGTCAGGCGGTGCAGTTTGTCGATACACGGAACGCGCCTCATCATGTCTTCGAACCCCGGTTCGTACGCCTGGTCGTAAGGCACATGTTGTATCGGTGAAACGCTCCCCGTACGCTGCTTCACCAGCTTCGCCAGATTCTCGATCGAAACTTCTTCGGTATTCCCGATGTTAATAACCTCGCCGATCGCGTCCTCGAGCGGAAGCAACCGCAGCAGCGCCTCCACCGTATCCCTCACGTCGCAGAAGCATCGCGACTGCGTTCCATCGCCGTACACCTCGATCGGCCCGCTATCCAACGCACGCTTCACGAAATTCGGAAGCACCATCCCATAGCGCCCCGTCTGCCGCGGCCCCACCGTATTGAAAAATCGCACCACGATCACCGGCTGGTTCTTTTCCTTCCAGTAGGAAAGCGCCAGGAATTCATCCAGCGCCTTTGACGCCGCGTAGCTCCAGCGCCCTTTGGTCGTCGGTCCCAACACCAGATCGGCATCCTCATGAAACGGAACATTCGTGTTCTTGCCGTAGACTTCCGACGTGGACGCGATCAGCACCAGTTTCTTTTTCTTTGACGCCGCCTCCAGGATCATCTGCGTCCCGTTCACGTTCGTCTCGATGGTGCGCACCGGGCTCTCGACGATCAGCTTCACGCCCACTGCAGCCGCCAGGTGGATGATCGCGTCCGCATCATCCACAAGTTCCGCCAGTAGTTGGCGATTTTCGATTCCGTCCAGATGGTATTCCAGGTGCTCCGACCCCTTCAGGTGCCGGATATTCTCCATGCTACCCGTGGATAGATTGTCGAGCAGCACCACCCGGTCGCCCTGCTCCAGCAGCCGCTCCGCAAGGTGTGAGCCGATGAATCCCGCCCCGCCGGTGATCAGGTATCGCACGCCGTCTCCTCGCTCAAAGTTTGTCGGAATCGTCCGCGTCTTCGCTGTGTGCCGCCTGCTTGTGCGTCGCGGCCTCTTCGTGCCCGAGTTCCAGAGCTTCCTGAGGCCCATATCCATACGAATACGGATAGTAGCGGTAAGAATAGTAGTAGTCGGGCGCGCTCGCATCCACCGCGTTCAGCACCACACCCAGGAGGTTACTCTTCACGCTGACGAGCAAATCCCTTGTGCGTGTGAACGCTTCCTTCGGTGTCTCTCCGCTTCGCACCACCAGCACCACACCGTCCGCTTGCACCGAAAGAATCACCGCGTCCGTCGCAGCCATAATCGGCGGCGAGTCAATCACGATAAACTTGAATTTCGTCCGCAATTCCGCGATTGCGTCCGCGAGCTTGTGCGAGGATAGAAGATCCGCCGGATTGGGGGGCAGCGGCCCCGTTGGTATGGCCGCGAGATTCGGAATCGCTGGATGCGGCACCGTTACCAAATCAAGAGTCGAAACTCCCGCCAGATAGGAACTGAGTCCCGCGTATTTCCCGGAACCCAGATTCAACAATCTCCCGACACCAGGCTTGCGCAAGTCCGCGTCCAGCAGCACGGTCTTGTCGCCCAGTTGCGCCAAAGTCACCGCAAGATTCGCCGCCGCCGTGGTCTTGCCTTCCCGCGGTAGCGCGCTGGTCACCAGGATCACCTGCGGAGGATGGTCCGGCTGCGAGAGCAGCAGCGCCGTGCGCAGCGCCCGGAAAGCCTCCGACATCTGCGATTTCGGCAAATGTTGCGCGACCAGTTCAATCCGCTTGTCGTGGCCGTTGCGGCTGGCCGGGGATTTGAAAAACCCGTTCTTCCGCTTGGCCGTGGGGTCATCCCCAAACGCGGGCACCACGGCGAGAGATGGCAACCGCGCAAGATTCTCGATATCGTCCGGAGTCTTCACCGTGTTGTCCAGATATTCGCGCAGCAGCGCCAGCCCAATTCCCCCCACCAGCCCCACCAGAAACGCCAGGGCAATGTTTCTCCCCTTTGCCGGCCGCGCCGGATACGAAGGAATCATCGCCGGATCTACAATCCGTATGTTCGACGATTTCAGCCCCGCTTGGATCCCCGCTTCCTTCAATTTTGTCAGCAGACCTTCATACAAAATCTTGTTGGCTTCCGCCTCACGCTTCAGGATGTTGTACTCCACCAACTTCTCCGACATCGCGTTGGTTTCCGCTTTCTGCTGCTCCAGGGCGCTTCCCAGCAACTCCTCGCTCTGCTTCGCTTGCCGGTAATCGTTCTCCAGTTGCACCACGATGCCCTTGCGCTCCCGCGTCATCTGTTCGTCCAGATCCTTGATCTGCGCCTGCAACCGCTGCACCTTCGGGTAATTCGGCCCGAACTGGTTCAACGAGTCCGTGTATTGCACTGAAAGGTCGGAGTGCCTCTTCTGCATTTCCTGCAGCACGTTGTTGTCCCGCAACTGCGGCACCGCGTCCAGATCTCCGGACTTCGCGAATTTCCAGAGCGACTCCTTCTTCATCGTCTCGTTCTGGGCGTCCGTATATGCCTTGTTCAGATCCGAAAGCCTCTGGGTCGTTATGTTCTGCTTGTCATCCAGAGTCCAGATCGAATTGCGCCGCTCATACTGAATCCGGTCGTTCTCGGACTTCTCGACTCGCGTTTTTAGCTCCGTAAGTTCGCCGGACAGAAATCGAGAAGCCTTCGAGGTCGCGTCGTAACGGCTTTGAATATTCTGGTCGATATAATTATTCAGGTGAGCGTTCAAAATCTGCGAAGCCAGCGCCGGATTCGTGGATTCGTAGCTCACTTCCATCAGCCGGCTGTTGGGAATGCGCTTCACCGACAGGCTGCCCAGGAATGTCGCGATCTCCGGCGGACGCTTCTGGTTGGCCAGGCTCCCCGTCGCTATCGCTTCCGATGGCGCGCCGCCGCCCGAAAATTCCGGAATCCCCGCCAATCCTGCGGTGCGTATCGTTTGCAAAGCCAGTGTTTCGCTGGTGAGTATCTTGGACTGCGTCTCGATATAATTCTCGAGATCCATCATGAAGTCGTAGGGATCCGACCCCTGAAACGGCAGATAGTTTGTGTTTTCCCGGTCTATTTCAATCTTCGCCGAAGCCACATACACCGGGCGCATCCGAAACGTTGCAATCGAAACGATAGTCACCACCGCCAGCAAGAACGACAAGATCAGCCACTGGTGCTTGCGCAGTATCAGCAGGTAGTCGTAAAGGTGCGGCTCCCGGGGCGAGAGGTCGAAAGCGGTTATCGGCCGGTTCGCCCGCAATAACTCCACCGCCCCATTTCGTTCGGGGTTTACGGGCGTTAATTTCATGTCTTCGGACATATCCGCTTTCTCTAGTGATACGCGAGCCTGTAGATCGACACCGCACTGCCCAGCGCGACTCCCAACTCAACCGCGCGAAGCAGCACTTCCTTGGTGCGGTCATCCGGAATGTACAGAATGTCGCTCGCCCGCATCGCTAAGTCTTCCGACTGTCGCTGTAACACCTTCTTCAAATCCACTTCTGTTTCCGTCTGCTTCCCCTTGTCGTCCCTGCGGATGATCACTGCATGGCCCACCTTGGCAATCTTCGTGAGCCCCCCGGCCAGCGAGAGCACTTTAAGCGTAGTCAGCTGCGTGCGATCGTTGGACACCACAAAGCCGCCGGGTTTGTTCACCGCGCCGAGTACGTACACGATACCCGCATGCGGCACCGTCACGATATCTCCGGCTTGCAGCGCAATGTTGTTGCGCGTCTCGCCCGTTTCCAGCAGTTCGTTCAGATTGATTGTGATGAGGTTGACCGGTGCGGCGGACTCGGCAAACGGCTCCTGCTGCGTTACCTTCGGAACCTCCGTTGCCGGTGCTTGCGCCATCTGCGCCGCCGATGGGAATGCCGCGGCGCCTCCACTGGCCGTCCTCTCTTTTTCCGTTGCGGAACCTGCCGTTGGAGGCGCATTCAATTCTGGCGGCTCGCCGGTGCCCGGCGCAGGCGCCGCAACTGCTGCGTTCACATCCGTGATTTCCACGAAGGTCGCTGAATGCTGGCGGGCGATGATTACCGTATCGCCCGCGTCGTTCGATATTCCTCCCGCTTGCGCCAAAGCCTCCAGCACCGTCACCGTACGATCCGCTTCATACACCATCGGGTGCTGGACGGCACCGACGATCGTGATCGGCTTGCTCTTGTGCTCTCTTACCGTAACTCCCACTTCCGGGTGGCTCACCAGTCCATTCACTTCCAGGACCTCCGCAATTTTTTGTTCCGCCTGGAGTTCCGTCAATCCTGCAACCCGCAACCGAACTGGAACAAGTGGAATGCCGATTGTGCCGGTCTGGCTGACGCGCACATCGCGCGTCAGATCTGGAACATCAAATACCGAAATTCCCAGCAGATCACCGCTTCCAATTATGTAGTCGTGCGGAGCCGTCTTCGCCCCATCGGAAAGCGATTTGATCCGCTCATTCGCTTGCTGCGGCGTCTCTTTGACGGAAACGTCTTGCGCGTAGACTCGCGGGGCGAGCAAAACGAAACTCGCAAGAATGGCACAGCGCAAAAGCTTACGCTGGCCCAGTGTGGACACTTGGACCGTCAAGATGAATAACCCCCGATACGTAGTATACCGTCTGTCACGCCACTCCGACCGTCTCTTTTCGCTTTCGCACACGAATTGGGCCGGATTCCGTAGCTGTTGTGGGCGAGGACTGGAGGCGGGCGGTTGCCAGGTGAGCCGCCACCAGGAACAACAAAGCGTTTGCCGGGATACGCAGATTAAAGTCTACCAAGCTATGGACCAGCAGTCCGCCGCAACTCACGAGCCCGGAAAGGTTTAGTGCTGAGCCGAAACTGCCGCCCAGATCTGCCAG
>WNFA01002357.1_pt1 | contig 15548 bp, 13 predicted proteins | sample 5400481 | NCBI WGS metagenome assembly WNFA01 (sample SAMN13153340, study PRJNA577476) | soil metagenome | isolation source: 120 cm saprolite under Douglas fir tree site 2 hole 1 replicate 2 | place: USA:California | collected 2015-04-18
GGGCCGCCGCGGTAGAAATGGTTGCGATCGATGAACGTGCGACTGTGCGAGATATAGGTGTTGTGGTTGTAGATGATCGTCCTGCCGCGCCAGTCGGCGTCCCAGTGGTGCCATCCCCAACCGAACCCCGCGAAGAACCCGACCCCGAAACCGGCTCCGAACGAGATTCCCGGGCCGACGGCGTAGAGCCCGGGGAATGCAACCCAGCCCGGATAGACGGCGAGCGGTGGGCCATACACGCTCCACGGGTCGTAGGTTGGCACGTAGACGACCTGCGGGTTTGCCGGCTGGATCACGACGGTCTGGCCTTGCGTCGCAACGGTCTCCTGGGGCGTCGTCTTGAGGTTCCCCGCCTGCTGCGCGCGCTTGCGCATCGTTTGGACCGCGTCGAGCACGGCCTGCTGCTGGTTCACATAGGCGTCGCCCAGCGCCGATGCCCAGGAAAGGTTCTTGTCCATGCTTGCCAGGACCGAGGGAAACTGCGTGAGCGCCTTCACGCTCGGATCCCAGGACATCTGATCGACCGCCTGGGCCAGTGGTTCCCCCTTCAGATCCGAGTGCTGCTGCATCCAGCGGTCGGCTTCGACGATCTCGGTCGGGTACGTGGAAGCCGCGAGGACCTGCGCAACCAGAGCGTCCGGATACAGGGCGATGGGCGCCACCAGCTGCTGCAGCTGCTCGGGAGACTGCTGGAGGACCGCCTCTCCTTCCACCGCGCCCGCCGCTTGCGGCGTTGCCGAGGCGTGCGAGCAAGAGAGGAAGCACACGACGGGCAACGCCCAAAGCAATGATCTCATCAGCATCTCCCGGCGCCCCGCAGGGCCGCTCACCCCTGCATTTGCAGCCGGCGCGCCAACGGCTCGGGCTGACCAGGTCCCTCGCGCGATCGACTGGCGAGGAGCATCTGCTGTCCGGGCGATCGCCAAGGGTGTCGGCGCGTCGTCGCAAATCGATCAGCTGACGACACCCCGGGCTCCGGCCCCAGCGGATCCATTGGTGGCACACCGCCTGTGGTGGCACACCGCCTGCACATCAGGAGAGGGCCGCCCGCTTTGGCGGCCTTCACGAACGGAGCACTCCATGAGGACCAGCGTTTCCCTGGCTGCGCCCGCGGCCATCCTTGCGCTCGCCGCGTGCGCTTCGGTCGACGTGCGCACGGTGACCAGCCCCGACGCGAACCTGGGAGCCCTGCACACGTTCAACGTCATGCCGAACCCCGAGCGGCCACCCCAGTTCGCGCCGTCGGCGAATGATCCGATGCTGGTGAACTCGATCTCGAACCGCGCCTTGCGGGCCGACCTGGTCAAGGGCTTCGAGAACCGCGGCTACGCACTCGCCGACAATCCTGACTTCGCGGTCGCGTACTACGCGAGCGCGACGCAAAAGCTGGACGTCACGTATTGGGACTACGGATACCCGTTCTACCCAAGGTGGTGGGGTGGGTGGGGCCCCGGCTGGGGTCCCTACGATTCCACGGTGACGCAATACACCCAGGGGACCGTCATCGTCGACGTGATCAATCCGAAGACCAAAGAGCTTCTCTGGCGTGGAAGTGGAGTCGCGACGGTCTCGGACGACGAGGCGCGGTACGAGCAGGACCTCTGGAAGACGGTCACTGCGATCCTGGAGAAGTTCCCGCAAGCGCGACAGGGCTCGTGAACGATTCGCTCCAGATCGCGATGAGGCGGTGAGGACCGCGAGCGACCTTCAGCCCGCGATCGGGGCCATTCGAGGCCCCAGAGCTCTCTGCACCGCCTTCAGCAACGCCTCCTCGCTGAAGGGTTTGAGCAAGTAATCCACCGCGCCGCCGCGCAGGGCTCGCGAACGCAGCTCCTCATCTCCATGCGAGGTGATGAAGATGATCGGGATCTCCGGATGGGTCGCCATGAGAGATCGCTGGAGATCGAGACCGCTCATTCCCGGCATGCGGACATCGAGGAGCAGGCAGTCCGTCCCGCCCGTGCGATGCGAGCTCAAGAACTCCTCGCCCGAAGCAAAGACGTCTACTCCGAACCTGACCGACCTGAGCAAGCCTCGAAGGGACTCGCGCACTGCTTCGTCGTCGTCGACCACGGAGATGAGAGGATTGTCAGCCAACCAGGGCACCGTTCGCGGTGGTCCGATCATCCGACTTGACGGCGCAAGATCAAGTACACTTCGCATAGGTGGCCGTGGCGCCGGTCCTGTGGCTTGTTGTCGCATCGCCGGCGGGGAGGCGCAGGACGCGGCGGGAGGGCGGAGGCGAGCCCCCTTGCAAAAAGCGGCGGCCCGCGTCAGCGCAGCGCTCGCCTCTCCGCGAGAGCGGCGGCGAGATACACTCGCGCTGCATAGAGATCCGATCGCTCGAGCGCCTCGCGCGCCGCGTCCACGTCGATGCGCGTGCGGCCGGAGAGCGCCGCCTCGGCGCGGCCCAGCTCGTCGTCCACGCCGTCCGAGTCGCCCGTCGCGAGCACCGCCTCGGCCTGCCGCAGGGTTTCCAGCGCCTGCACGGTCGCGGCATGCTGCGCGGCCTCTAGCTCGGCCTCGTCCTGGCGCCGCAACTCTTCGTCGGCCGATTGCCGCCGCACCGAGGCCAGCTGCTCATCGATGTGCCCGAGCCGCTCGTTTTCCTGGCGAGACTGCGCGACCAGTTCCTGGAGAGCGGCCAGCTGCGCGTCGGGAGCCGGCGGCGTGTCCTTCGTCGGGACCGCCTCGGCTTCGGACGGCTCGTAGCTCACCGGCTCGGAACGCGGCAACGACGTTCCGCCTTGCGGCTGCGGCGATCGTTCATCTTCGGGCGGTCCGGGCAAGGCGCTCGGCGCCGGTCCGAGGCTGCTGCTCGACGAAGCCGCCGGCACGGCGCTCGAATGCCCGCTCACGTCCTGCTCTCGCGACGCACTGGCGAGGGCGAACGCCGCCGCCAGCGCGGCCACCGTTCCGGCAAGCACGGTCTTCATGTACGGATTGATGACCGCCGCGGTGCCGCGATGCGCCGGGATCGGCCGGGCGGTCCGATCCCGGCGACGAGGGGCCTCGGACCGCCGACCGGTGCCGCGTCTTTGGAAGGCCGCGACGACGTTCCGCAGCTACGGCAGCACGAATCCGGGGAAGAACCGCGGCTTCAGCCGGACGGCATCGGGCACCGGGAACGGGAACCCGACGACGACGGCGCGGCCTTGCACCTGATTTTGCGCCGTGCAGTCGGCGGTGCACGGTTTCGCGGCGGGCGCGATCTCGGTCGCGTCCTCTCCCATCACCTGGCCCATCCGCCCGCCGTTCGCGACGCTCCACTGCGAAACGCCGCCGCAGTGGCTGACCGTCCCGGGATGGAACGGGTTGGGAATGGCGTTGGCGCAGTCGGTGGCGATCCGGCTGGCGGACTGCGGGCTGTCGCGGCCGACGAACTTCTCGGAGAAATCGTTGGCGAAGTTGACCCGCGCCGTCACCGTCACCGTGCCGTCCGGGTTCGCTCCCTTGCAGGCCACCAGCGTCCCATCGGGCAGGACGCCCGAGCAGGGAATGTTCTCGCCCAGCCGATCGCGGACGTTCGGGTTGTCGAAGTAGAAGACGTCGTCGCCGAGCACGTGCGTAATCACCGTCGCCGTCCCGTCGGCGCGCTCCGGCTCCATCTGGAAGACGCCGCCGTTGGCGCAGTCCTTGACCTGGATCTTCATGGAAAGTCCCGGGCCCGTGCGCGAGATGACGAGCGATTCGCCGGAGCTTTCCACCGAGACGTCGCTGGTCAGCGACAGCTCTCGATGATCGGGAATCTTGCTGGCGAAAACGATCGTCGGCATCTCCCCGGTGATGTCGAGGGGGTTCGGCGCTCCCGTGAGCGTCCAGTCCCGCACCCCGAAACTGGCCGAGTCGACTGTCAACACGACGTACTTCCCCTTCACGAGGAAGCTGCTCCCGACCGTTCCGGCCGGAACCGTGGTCTTCTGGCTGCCGGAAAGACCCAGCACGGAGAACCCGCCTCCGTCACACCCGGCCGACGAGGCGGCAAAAGCTACCTGCGGCGTCAAAAAGAACGACAACGCGGCCCACGCCCCCGCTGCGACTGCGTACCCGACCATTCGCTTGCTCATCCGTGCCTCCAGGGTTTCCCCCACGCGCATGAGACATCGGCGACGCGGCCGGCGGGACAACTTTCTTTTGGGATAATGCGGAATCGCGCCGCTGGGGTTCCCTGCTGGGACCGAGCCGGCAGGGGCCTGATCAGCGCGGTGAGCCGTCCACGACCCCGATCGTGGCCATCATGCCTTTGTCCTCGTGTTCGAGGATGTGGCAGTGGAACACGAAACGGCCGAGCTTCGGTCCGTCGAACCTGATCATCACGAACACGCGCGCTCCAGGCGGCAAAGGGTAGTTGTCGTGCAGCACGTTCCGGTTGATTGGCGGGGCGAGCCCTCGATCGCCGAGACACTGGGCGGCCGACGGCCGGCCGCCCGCCGAGAAATCCGCGTCGAGGACGACGAACTTGGTCTGGTGGATGTGGAAGTTGTGGCACTCGTCACTATCGTTGACGAGCAGCCAGTACTCCCGCGCGCCGTAGGCAGCAGTCACGTTCGGATCGCCGTCCATCTTGAACGCGGGGTAGAACTTTGCGAAGTCCGCGGGATTTGCCTGTTCGCCAGCGGCGGCCCTCCAGCAGGGATCTTCGAGCGAGATGGAGGCGAGCCCGGACGGGCGCTTGTCCGGCGCTTCGACGCGACCCTCGGCCAGGAGATCGGCCACGGCAACCGGTTTTCCCGCCTGGTCCAACATCCGGAAGTTCTCGACGTGGATGCCGAACAGCTCGCCCCCGTGCTCGCCGAAATCCCGATTGTTGAACCGGATCAGGCGCACCAGGTTCGAATCGACCCTGAAGTCGGCGGGACCCGCTTGGTACCGGCGGTAGTCGCAGGCCGCGGACCCCACAGACGGCGGCGGCGCGACCCGGCCGGCGGGCGCTGGAGGGGAGGGTGGCGTCTCGGGGCTCACCGCTGCGCTCGGTACCCGAGGCGCCGGCGCCGGAACCGATCGGGTCGCCGCGCTTCCCGGCGTCGCCTCGAACACGACGGACGCCAGATCGACGGAAGGCCACTGGTCGCCGCTGTCGGCATCGATCCCGGTCGCGACCCCTGCCGTGCGCAGCCGCGCCTCTACCCTCTCCGCGGGATCGACGCAGTCGCGATGGGCGTCGGTGCCCGCTGCGCCGGCCTGGCTGCTGCAGCGCTGCACGAGCACCTCGACGCGGGCGCCGGGCATGAGCACGATCTCGGTGTGCCTCCGCCTCGTCCAATCGGGCGGGAAGGCCGCTCCGTCGAGCGCCCGCACCTCGAACGCGAGACGCCTCGGGATCCGCTCGAGGGTCTCCAGGCGGAGGCGATAGGTCACGTCGGCGCCGATGTTGGCGAGATGCCACACCTCGGCCTGGCCAGCCTTGACGGTGATGCGGGGATGGACCTGGCCGGAGACGGTGAAGATCCACCGCTCGTCGGGATGCTCCTTGTGCCAGCACTGGCCAGGCGCGGCCATTCCCTCGACGTACGCCAGCTCGCCGTCGCCGGAGCCGCTCACCAGCTTGCCGCAACGATTCTTTCGCGCATCGGTCTGGTCGCCAAAGGCTTCGCTCGCGGATCGATCGCTGGCATCGGGGCGCAGCGGGAACTCGATGAGCCGGAACCTGGGTTTGCCTGGGCCGCCCTTCAGCTTCGAAACCTGGATGTCCTTGAAACCCAGGTATCTGATCTGGAACAGGTGACCGGCAGTATGCGCCCGCCGCTCGGCCTCGAGCTCCTCGCGTTGCGCTTCTTGGTCCCGGCAAGCGGCCAATCCTGCAACGTCGGGAGAAGCGGTGATGCGACAATTGACGTAAGCGGTATCCCAGAAGCTTCCGATCGACAGCAGTCCCGAGAGGCCATTCGATACCTGTACTTCCGACAAGCCGTGCGGGTGCGGGTGGAACCAGTACATCCCGCTCGGATGGTCGGGAGCGATCACGTAGCTGTAATGGATGTCGCCGTTCTCGAAGCGCACGAAGCCCCCTGCGGGATCCAGCGAACAAGGATCTCCCGCCGAATCGGCGCTGCCCGGTGCTGGAGGACCGTGTGCGTGGCCAGCCGTACCGGCACCCGCGGTGGACGCCATCACGAAGATGCAATCGCCGTAGACGCGACCGGCGCCTCCGAGTGTCGGCCCCTTCGGTGAGACGAGCACGCCGTGCGTGTGCAGGTTCGATATGGTCGGCTGGCTCTTCCCCGCGACGTCCGTCGTTAGCAATTCGTTGCGGTACAGGATTCGCAGCGTGCTCCCCCGGTCGACCGAGATGACGGGCGGCATCAGCTCTACGCGCGCCGGCCCGGGGCCCGCGGGTGGGAACGTGGTCCCCCTGCGGACCTCGTAGCCGTAGACCTGCTCCACCTCTCCTAACCCTGGAATGGACGCCGTGCCCCGGCGCGCGCGCATGGTCAAGTCTCCTCCCGGCGCGCGGATCTCGACGATCTGCGGATTCTTGAACTCGTCCCCGCTGCCCGGTCCGGCTATCAGAACGCACGCCGCGCTCACCACGAGAAAGCCGGGTCGCATCGGAACCTCCGGACCATCTCAGCATAGTCCGCCGCCAACCCGCGGGCGACTGATTCCCGGCGCTGGTCGACGCGAGGCGGTCTCCGGTCGGATCTGTGCCTCGCGTGATGTCCCGGTACGTAAGATGCCGCGACCATGAGTGCGACGCTGCAGGGCCGAGAGTTGGTGGTGCTGCGCGAAGGCCGCAGGATCGTCGACGGCGCCTCGATCCTGGTGCGGCCCGGCGAGGCCGTCGCCATCCAGGGTCCGTCGGGCAGCGGCAAGAGCACGCTCGCCCGCGCGCTCGCGACGCTGATCGAGCCGGATGCCGGGACCGTGCTGCTCGACGGCCACGATGCGCGCGAGATCGCGCCCACGCAGTTTCGTACTCGCGTTGCGTTCCTGGCCCAGCAGCCTGCGATGTTCCCGGGGACGGTGCGAGACAACCTCGAGGCCGGCCCCGCGCTGCACGGCAAGTCGCTCGGCGGCACGCAAAGGCGGGAGCTGATCGTTGCGGTCGGGCTCGATGAGTCGATTCTGCCGCGCGAGGCGGCCACGCTCTCGGGCGGCGAAAGGCAACGGGTCGCTTTGGCGCGCGCTCTCGCCAATGCGTCCGAGGTGCTGCTGCTCGACGAGCCCACCGCGGCGCTCGACCCCGACGCCGGCGAGCGCGTGGTCGCGCTGCTGCGCGCTCTCTCCGGGCGCGGGCTGTCGGTGGTCATGATTACGCACGTCGAGGCGCACGCGCGCGCGCTGGGCGGAACGCGCTACCGCTGCGAGCGCGGGCGGCTGGCGGTGGATACATGACGAACGCGCACATCTCGTTGCCGCGCCTCTTGCTTTCGCTGGGGCTGATCGCGGTGGCGATCGCGCTCTCGCGCAGGAGCCGCCTCGGCCTCGAGGGCGACCTGATCTGTGGCGCGCTGCGCGGCGCCGCCCAGCTCATCGCCATCGGATACGTGCTGATCTTGCTCTTCAACCATGAGCATCCGGCGTGGGTCGTCCTGCTGCTCGCGGTGATGCTGATCGCCGCCGCCGCGACCTCTGCCCGGCGGGTCGAGCACGGCCCACCGGGAAGCGTACTCTTTCCGCGCGCGATCGCCGCCATCGGCGCGGGCGCGCTGGTTGCGCTGGTGCCGGTCTTCGCCGCCGTCGTGCCGCTACACCCGTGGTACGAGGCGCGCTATGTCGTTCCCATCAGCGGGATGATGCTCTCCAACGCGATGAACGTCGTCGCGCTCGTCTTCGAGCGGATCTTCGCCTCCGCGAGCAGCGAGGCCGATCAGATCGAAGCGTTGCTCGCGCTCGGCGCGACGCCGCGGCAGGCGCTCGAGCCGCAGGTGCGCGCCACGCTGCGCGCCTCGTTCTTGCCGACGATCAACGGCCTGCTCACGGTCGGCCTGGTCGCGCTCCCGGGAATGATGACCGGGCAGATCGTCAGCGGCACCGCACCCGAGCAGGCCGTCCGTTACCAGATCGTCATCCTGTATCAGCTGGTCGCGGTGGCCGCCGTGTCTGGACTCGTGGCGGTGGCCTTCGCGCGCCGCCTTCTCTTCACCGCACGGGCGCAGCTCGTGGTGCCCCCCGCGGCCGGGACTTCGCCGCCGCGGCGGCGCTCGTCCGCGCGGAAGCGGCGCTCGTCGGATCGCGGGCGCTTCGCTCGATCCGGCGCCGTAATCCTCCGGCGGTAGGAAATCCCGACCGGCCGATAGGAGGGGGAAATGGAATGGAAGATGGTCGTCGCACTGATCGTTGCAGTCGGCTCGCTGGCCGCGACCGCGGCGCGGGCACAGGACAATGCCGCAGGTAGGGGAGCGACCGCGACGGAGGGGCAGACCGCGACATCGGACCCAGACGCGTCCGGGACGGTCGTCGATGAACCGGCCACGGTCGACGGGGTTCCCGTGGCGAAGCCCAATCCGATGTCCGACTTCCTCAAGCGGGCCCGGCAGCTCGAGGGCACCGAGGTCGAGATGCCGCTGGTGGATGACTTCCGGACGGACGGCACGGGGACAGACGGAGAGACGAAGTGATGCGACGGCAGCAGGCTGCGCGCGCGCGGCGTCCCGCCGGCTCAGGAGCGGCGCAGGCCGGTCGCATTTTCCAGAAGGACGTCCCGGAGCGCTTTGGCGCGGTCCTGCGAGACGGGCGCGCGGATGCTCCGTCCTTCCGGCCCGAGATCGCTGCCCACCGTCACCGTCGCCCCTCCGATGTCGCGATCCAGCTCCTTGACGTACGCCAGGTTCACCAGCCAGTTGCGGTGCACGCGGAAGAGCGCCCGGCCGAAAGACGCCTCGATCGCAGCCAAGGACAGATCGATGTCGAACCTGCCCTCCGGCGAGTGCACGAAGGTGAGGCGGTCCGCCGCCTCGAACGCCCAGATCTTCTCCGGGTCGAGGAAGACGAGGCTCTTCTTCCGGCGCGCCACCACCCGGCGCACGGCCTGTCCCCTGGGCTTGCGGCGCTCGAGGAGACGCCGGAGGCACTGGTCGACGCGTTCATCGGTGTACGGCTTGAGGATGTAGTCGAGGACGCCGAGGTCGAACGCTTCCAGGCTGTATTCCGGCGAGGCGGTCGCGAGGACGAACATCGGCGCCAGCGGCTCCCCAGCCATCGAGCGAATCAGATCGAGTCCGGTGCGCGAATCGCCGGTCGCAGCCAGCTGGACGTCGACGAAGATGACGTCCACCGGCGAACCGGCCAGCGCCTCGCGAGCCTCGTCGAGAGTGGCGACCGCGCCGACCACCTCTGCGCGGCCGCTGCCCTCGAGCAGCTTGACCAGATAATTGCGCGTCGGCCACTCGTCCTCGAGCACCAGCGCCCTGAGGACATTCGTTTCGCTCATGGTGCGCTCCCTTGCTCGAGCGGCAGCTCGACCACCGATCGCGTCCCGGCCGGAGAGGACTCGAGCCGCAGGGTGGCCGCGTCCGAATACCGGAGCGCGAGCCTGCGGCGCACGGAAACGAGGCCGAACGCTCCCGGCCGGGTCGCCCGATCCGGCACGCCAGGGCCGTTGTCCTCGATGATGCAGATGAGCTTCGGACCGTCGCCCAGCTCGGTGCGCACGGTGATCTCGCCGCCGCCCGCGCGCATCAGCGCGCCGTGCTTCACCGCGTTCTCCACCAGCGGCTGCAGCAGAAGCCGCGGCAAGAGCGCCCGCCGCGTGCCACCGCCTACCTCCCAGTGGAAGGCGAGATCGCCCGCATGACGTACTTCGAGGATGTGGGCGTACCGGCGGAGCCATTCGATCTGCTCGTCGAGCGTCTGCATCTCGCCGTCCGACGACACGGAATCGCGCAGCAAGTCGCCCAGGGCGCCGAGCAGCCGGCGCGCTTCGCGAGGGTCCTCGGTCACGAGACCCGCGATGGCATTGAGCGTGTTGAGGAGGAAGTGCGGCTCGAGATGCGAGCGGAGCCGGGCGAGCTCCGCCTGCGTGCGAAGCTTGTCGGCCTCGAGCGCGCGCACACGCGCGTCCTCCGCGACGATGGGTAAGACGAACGCCAGCGCCCAGAGGGCGAAGTAGGTCAGCCCCATTGCGAATCCGACGCGGAGCACGTCGCCTTCGCCAAACGGTTCGTGGTGCGGCCGCAGCGGCGTAAGCGAGAGAGTCGCGACCCGCGTCGCCCAGAGCAGTCCGGCGAAGAAGAGCCCGGCCGTGACCGCGCCCACGAACAGCGGGGCGAGCACGCCGAAGCGCTTTCGCGACGCCCAGCGGAAGATGGCGAACGCCCAGACGATCAGCAGGGGCAATCCGACCAGGAGGGCGATGGCCTTGGAGAGGAAGCGGCTGGCATCCCGGGTCCCGAGGTACTCGGTCGCAAGCTGGAGCAGCGCGATGCCGGCCATCACCAAGAGGCCGAACAGGCGCCCCCGCTTCGGATCGGTCGTCTCGAACGGGCCGTCCACAGGGCGGATTGTACGCCTCCGGGCTGGTCCCCGGCGCAGGGTGCCTGGTTTCCCGAGGGTGCCCTTGCAGAACCCCGTTCGTCGGATGGCTGCGGCCTTTCGTCGGATTAGCGCCAACCCTCTGTGCCGTCCGGGCTAGCGTCGTCCCATGCGAACGGAGAGGCAGCTGGCCGCCGTCCCCGATGAGTCCGTACCCGACCGCGCGCCGATCGGACGGCTGGCCGCCGCGGCCCACGAGCTCTGTTCGATTCACGAATCGGATCAGCTCACGGCGGCGATTCCGGAGCTGGCGCGGACCGTCTGTCCGGGTACGGCAGCCGCGCTGCTGCGCCTGGGCGCGAGTGGAACGATCGAATTCCTCTCCAGCGCAGGTCCGTTCCAGACGCAAAGCGATGGCCTCGCGGCGTTGGCTCGAGCCGTGCTCGATTCGCAATCGAACGGTACGAACGGAGCGCGCCGTCTCGCGGTATTCCCGCTGGCCCACGGCGCGCGGGAGCCCGTCCTCGCCGTCGAGAGGAAGCCTCCGGGTGAGTCCCTGAACGAGAGCGAGGTGGGGCACCTGGCAGTCTATGCGTCCGTCGCCGGCGCGGCGTTTGCCCGGGCGGGCGCTACCGCCGCTTTGCGCGAGACCGTCGCGCGCGAGGCGGCCACGCTGCGAGTGGTCCGCGACGGCGTCATCGCGCTGGATCGGTCCGGAACGGTCCGCGCGCTCAACCAGTGCGCGGCCACGGCATTGGGAGTCAGGCGAGACGAGATCGTCGGTCGCGTGCTGCGCGAGGTGCCCGGCCTGACGCCGCTTGCGTTCGCGCTGGCCGGCGCTCCCGAGCTGGTCGCCCACCCGATCTCCCTTCCGCGCGGACGGGTTGCCATCCGACCGCAGGTCCACCCCGGTGGCGTGGTCGCCACCATCCGCGACCTCGCCACCGAGCCGGCGGCCGCGCAGCGCGCCGGACGCGCCGTGCGCTACACTTTCGAGCACTTCGTCGGCAAGCATCCCGCGCTGCTGCAGGTCCTGCAGGATGCCAGGCGGGCCGCGGAGCTGGACCTGCCGGTGCTCATCTCCGGCGAGAGCGGCACCGGCAAGGAGCTGCTCGCGCAGGCGATCCACAGAGCGTCGTCGCGCGCGCTGGCCCCGTACGTCGCGATCAACGTCATCGCCATCCCGCGAGACCTTCTGGAGAGTGAGCTGTTCGGGTACGAGGGCGGCGCTTTCACCGGGGCGCGAAGCTCGGGCCGGGCCGGCAAGTTCGAGGAGGCGGGCCGCGGTACGCTCCTGCTCGACGAGATCGGGGACATGCCGCTGGAGATGCAGGGCAAGCTTCTGCGCGTCCTGGAGGAGCGCGTGATCCAGCGCGTGGGCGGCGCCCGGGACCTGCCCGTGCTCGCCCGCGTCATCGCCAGCACCAACTGCGATCTGGAGCAGGCGGTGAAGGCCGGCCGCTTCCGTCTGGACCTCTTCCATCGTCTCCACGTAGTGTCCCTGCGCTTGCCGGCCTTGCGCGAGCGCAGGAGCGATGTGCCTCTCCTGGTCGGGCACCACCTGCGCTTGCACGCCGAACGCGTGCACGGCAGCGCGGTCGCGATCGAGCCCGCCGTCCTGGCCGCGCTGGAAGCACACGACTGGCCCGGCAACGTCCGCGAGTTGCTCAACGTCCTCGACAGCGAGCTCGCCTTGCTGCCTGCGGGGAAGAACAGTCTCTCCGTCATTCCCAGGGCGCTCCGGCGGCCGGCCGCCGCATCGTGGACGGATTCGCCGGGGGCCGCTCGCCCGACGGAGGGCGAGGCGGTCCCGCTGTCCGAGATCGTGCGCAGGGTGTGTCGAGACGCGCTGGTCCGGCACGGCGGCAACGTGGCCTGCGCTGCGCGGGCGCTGGGCATCGCGAAGGGCACGCTGTACCGGAAGCTCAGGCGGTGAGAATCGGTGCCGGCCTACCGGGCCGATACCGAAGCCTTGCGCGCCGGTGGGGAGGAAGCGACGCTCGCCTTCTCGATGTGGGAGAGCAGGACGGCCACGTCACCGGCTCCGAGGCTGAGGTTGGGCATGCGCACGTTCTTGTATTTCGCGAACAGCTCCACGGCGACGGAGTCGCGCTCCTCGAGCATCTTGTCGGGCTCGATGATGTAGCGGCTCACCCAGGAGCGGTCGCGCCGCCTGGTCACGTTGGCCAGGTCGGGACCGATGCCGTCGCCCTTGCCGATGGTGTGGCAGGTCGCGCAGCGGCTGCGGAAGAGGTACTCCCCGCCGTCCACCTTGGGGGGCTCGCGCAGGACCGCGTAGCTCTGGCCCGGCTCCTGGTCCTTCCACCGGAGGAAATTACCGATCTGCCTGGCGAGGAAGCGGGGGTTGTCGACCGCGGAGTTGCGCATCCATTGGCCGCCCGGCTCGTTGCCGATCATCAGGCTGGGCATGTGCCCGTCGCGGTTCGCGGCGTCGGTCAGCGAAGCCAGGCCGAGCTTGTTGCTGATCAGCTTGATGTCCTCTTCCTTGCCTGTGAGGAAAAGCCAGCCGGGTCCGATGTGGTACTTCGCCATGTACGCCTTCAGCACTTCGGGCGTGTCGTTCTTCGGATCGATGCTGATCGAATAGAAGAAGATGTCCTTGCCGACGCGGTCGCCCATGATCTTCTGCAACTGGGCGAGCTTCGCCGTCTCCAGCGGGCAGCTGGCGCTGCAGTGGGTGTAGATGAGGTTGATCGCGACCGCCTTGCCCTTGAGCAGATCGTCATAGAAGCGGACGACCTTCCCATCCTGCGTAGTGAGGGAGACGTTGGGGAAGTAGTCGGCTCCCCAGGGGCCCGCGAAGGCGGCTGCCGGTCCGAGCAAGGCAGCGGCAAAGGAGAGCAGGGCAAGTGCCATGATCCTGGCGGTCAGTCGTGCTCGCACGGTGTTCGCTCCGTTTCTTCGGTGAAGCGGGCGGGCGAGCCGATTTGCAGCCGGCTCGCCCGCCCGACGGTCCACTTCGACGATCAGAAGTTGCCGATGGTGCCGCTGGCGCTCGTGATAGCTCCGGTCGTGGTGTCGTAGGACACGTTCAGCGTCGCGACCGCCGTTCGCGCCTTCAAGTACCCTCCGGCAACGTTCTGGTAATAGGCGAACGTAGTCTCGATCACGTCGTTTGCGACGAGTGGCCTAGTCAGGTTCGCCTGACCGGAATTGACGTAGGCGATCTTCGAGGTCTGCCCGACGCAGGAGAGCCCGCGGGCATCGAACGAGAAGACCACGCTCGGCGGCATGATGGGGTCCTTCACGGCCACCGCGCTGAGCTTCAACGGGCCCGTGCAGGTCACCGTCTCCGCAGCACCCGACGCGACCGTCTTGGTGCCGGCCGGGGCCGGCGTGCCCAACGTGCCCGACACCGGGACCGAAAAGGTGGAGGAGGCTGTCGCCTGGGCGTGGGCGGGAGTTGCAGCCAGCAGCAGGCCGCCTGCCGCCCCTCCCGCGAGCCACAGGACGGCAGTGGACAAGAACCGACGCGTCTTCATGTTTCGCTCCGTGTTCAAGCAGATTGGTTCGATGATCGAGAAAGTGCTGATCGTCATGGTTTCGCTCCGCGCCGCTCAGAAGGCCGTCGGCAGGATGTCGTCCGGAGGAACGAAGGTCACGCCCTGCGGAGTCGAGATCGGCGTGGGCAGCGGCCGCAGGAACGGGGCCCCGCCGTTGTCGATCTCCCACCGCATCAGCATGGCGTTGTCCTCGTGGACGGTGTTGTGGCAGTGCTCCATGAACATCCCGCCCCAGTCGCGGAACTGCATGGTGATCGTGAGGCTGCCGCCCGGGCGGAGCCGGTACACGTCCTTGCGGCCCTTCTCCCAGGCCGGGACGGCGTTCGGATCGCCGTTGCGATCGAGGATCTGTCCTTCCTCGAAATGGATGTGGATCGGGTGATCCCATCCGCCGCCGCCGTTCTTCAGGACCCAGGTCTCGCGGCTGCCGAAGCCCGGCGCCGCGCTGATCCGGCCGTAATCCGCGTCGAGCATCGCGCCCTGGTTGTCCGTCTTGACGCCCCAGGGACCGACGAAGGCGGTGCTGCCCGTGGTGGTCTGCGTGCCGCCGCTGCCAAACTCGAAGGTGCGCGTCCGGGCCACCGGGATGGCGCTCAAGTCCGGGTTGGGGATCAGCGTGGCGGGAACCTGGCTCACGTCGGGGCTGGCCGGCGTGCGGACGATGCGGAACTCGAGGAACTTCCCGACCACCGGATCGGCGGAGTTGCCTGCCAGCGCATCCCTGAGCGACAGGTCCTTGTCCGGCCTCTTCCCGTTCGTCTGCTGGGTCAGGTTGACCCACGACACCGTCGAGCCCACGGCGTAGCGGGAGAAGTCGATCACCACGTCGTACCGCTCGGCGATGCCCTGCTCGTCCAGCTCGGTCAGCACCACCGGGTTGGGCAGCAGGTTGCCGTCGTTCGCGATCTGGATCATCGGCGAGCCGTCGCTCAGCGCGAGCTTGAAGAAGCGGGAGACGGCGCCGTTGAGGATCCGGAAGCGATACTTGCGCGCCTCCACCTCGAAGTACGGGTTGTCGACCAGGTTGACCGTCATCCGATCGCCGAGGAACCCGTCGAAGTTGAAGATGTTGAAAGCGAGCTGCCCGTTCGCGTCCCACGCTTTGTCCGCCAGCACGATGTTGACGTCGTAGTCGAGGTTGCCGTACGACTTCGCGCTCCCGCTGGGCAGCTGGAGGTTCACGCCGTCGTTGATCGCTTCGTTGCCGCGGTCCAGCGCGCTGTAGATGTTGAACATCGCGGCCATGCCCTTGTACACGTTCTGCGAAGTGAAGCTGAACATGTGGTCGTGGAACCAATGGGTGCTCATCGTCTCGTGCCAGTCGCCCGGGATGTTCACCTTGCCGCCGGTGTCGTCGGGGGTCGCGGCTTTGGGATCGGTCGCGCCGGTATTGATGGACCTGAATCCCCCGAGCACGATCGGCCAGTGGTAGTCGTAGAACTGGTTGGGGAAGAAGAAGGCCCCGGTGAAGCCGTCGTTCTCGGCGCCGTGGTGACCGTTGTGCTCGTGGGTCGAGATCGAGTGGAGCCCGAACCCGCCGTTCGCCTTCGGGTCCACCGGGAGCTTGTTGTGCTCGCGGAAGAGGATCGGCTCGGCGTACCGGCCGAGGAC
>WNFA01005184.1_pt1 | contig 15543 bp, 12 predicted proteins | sample 5400481 | NCBI WGS metagenome assembly WNFA01 (sample SAMN13153340, study PRJNA577476) | soil metagenome | isolation source: 120 cm saprolite under Douglas fir tree site 2 hole 1 replicate 2 | place: USA:California | collected 2015-04-18
TAGCGATGCAAGACGCTGAGGGTCAGCGCCGTGTCGTCCGAGTCGGGCCGGAGGCCATTCATGGACACGCCGACGCCGTCGTCGGTGAGCGCCTGCGCGAGGTAGCGCACCAGCGGCTGCGCTTCAGCCGGGCGCTGGTCGGCACGAGCCAGGTTGTAGAGCACCCAGGCGATCTCGAAGACCTCGAAGGGCGCGACGGTCGGCAGGCTGCCGTCGCCCCGATTCCGCAGCAACATGGCGATGTACTCGTTCGCCTGCTCGTCGCGGGTCTTGAGCATGAAGTACGCGGTCGCCGAGGGCGAGTTCGCGAAGGAGCCGTTGGGGGAGAGCTGCTTCCGGGCGGCCTCGATGTCCAGCCGGTTGCCCAGGTATTCCAGCGAGTGCAGCAAGGGCGTCGCCACGTTGTAGACGAGCCGGGGCGGAATGTGCCCGATCTTCGCGTCGCGCTGGGCGGAGATCCCCATGAAGCGCTCGTAGGGCAATGGGAGCTCGCGAAGCTTGGCCGCGTCGAGCATCGCCGGCAGCACCAGCTCGAAGCCGGCGAGGTCGGGGCCAGTCTGCCAGTTGCCGGTGCCCTCGTGGACAAAGCGCAACGCATTCACCCGCGCGCGGTGAGCGGCGCCATCCTGGAGGTTCTGCGGGAGGTCGGCCAGCGCAACCAGCGCGCTCAGGGTCGAAACCAGCTTGTCCTTGGGAATCGGTAGCGCCGTCCCAAAGCTGCCGTCGGCGTTCTGGCTGCCAAGCAGCCAGGTCAGCGTCTGCGGATAGGCCATCGCGTTCGGATCCCCCGGCTCACGCAGGCGGGAGACGAACGCGGTGTCGTAGGCTGCCGCCGAGATCTCGCCCTGCTGGAGCAATGCCAGCAACTGACGCGTGGCTGCGGGTAACGGGAGCTCTCCCGGCCGTGGCAGAACGACCTTGGCTGTGTAGTGGATGTCGTTGATTTCCGTAGTCGCGACCCCCTTGATGGCGCTTGTGGTGTGCGCCTACCGGGAGGCTACTGCCGGCTCGTTGCGGGAGACGTTACGCCCCAGTCGCTGCGAGGGCTGGCGGACCCGTCGGTAGGCGTCACGGGGCCGTGTTCGCCCGTGACAGGCCCATGACCCTGGAAAGCGGTTCGCGTCCCCGGGCGTTGTCCGAATACGGGTCTTGCGGGACGGGCCCGAAGAGAGGGACGGGTGTTTCGGCCGACCCTGCCGGCCGCGGCCTAGCGCGTCACCGGTGGGCGAACACGCGATAGAACCTTCGCGGTAGACCCGGGGGGTGGTGGAGCGAAAGAGACTCGAACTCTCGACCTCCGCAATGCGAGTGCGGCGCTCTGCCAGCTGAGCTATCGCCCCGCGGAATTATAGGAGGCTTGAGCGCGCGGACAGCCCCGATCACACCGGGTGCCGACTCGCCCCGGGCCAATTCTGAGCCGGCGCTCGATTAGTTGAAATGTTTGCGAACCGGCCGCGACGCATAGACTAGCCCTATATGGCGCTTCGGCCCGACCAGACGCCACCCCCGCAGACCCCGAAAAGCCCTCGCCCGACGGGCTCCTGGGTTCGGCTTGCCCTCCTGGCCGGCCTGCAGCTGATCACGCAGATCGACAACGGCAACGTGGTCGACATCACGATCCAGGGCCAGGGCGCGCAGGGTGATCTGAAGAACCCAGCCTCGAACAATGGCGTCAGCAACACGCAGTTCACGGCGACCCTCCCGGACAACGTTGGCCTGCCCGACTCGTCCTTCTACGCGGCGCTGAAGAGCAACAACGTCGCGACTACGGTCAAGCCAGATACGGGTGGCCTTGGAAGTTTGCTCATTAGTTTCCTGCCGTTCATCGTGCTGATCGCGATCTGGATCTGGTTCATGCGACGGAGCGGTCAGGCGGCGCAGGGCATTTTCAGCTTTGGCCGCAGCCGGGCCCGCCTGCAGGATCCAGCCACCCCCAAGACGACATTCCACGACGTCGCCGGGGTGGAGCAGGCGCAGTTCGAGTTGCAGGAGATGGTCGATTTCCTGCGCGACCCACAGAAGTTCCAGAAGCTCGGCGGCCGGATGCCCAAGGGCGTCTTGCTCATTGGCCCGCCCGGGACCGGCAAGACGTTGTTGGCGCGCGCCATCGCGGGCGAGGCGGGTGTGCCGTTTTTCAGTATCTCGGCCTCGGAGTTCGTCGAGATGTTCGTAGGCGTCGGCGCGTCCCGTGTCCGCAGTCTGTTCGAAGACGCGAAGAAGCACTCTCCCTCGGTGATCTTTGTCGATGAACTGGATGCCGTCGGCCGCCAGCGCGGCGCCGGCCTCGGCGGGGGCAACGACGAGCGAGAGCAGACGCTGAACCAGTTACTGGTGGAGATGGACGGGTTCGACCAGCGCGAGGCCGTCGTCGTCGTTGCGGCCTCGAACCGCGCCGATGTCCTCGATCCGGCGCTGCTGCGGCCCGGCCGGTTTGACCGGCGCGTGGTTGTCGACCGGCCCGATCGTCGCGGCCGCACCGCCATCTTGAAAGTACACACGCGGAGCGTGCCACTGGCCTCGGACGTGGACCTGGAGATCATTGCCCGCTCGACACCCGGCCTGGTCGGCGCAGACCTCGCCAACCTTGTCAACGAAGCGGCGCTGCACGCATCGCGCACCAGCAAGACGAGCGTCGACATGGAAGACTTCGAAGAGTCATTCGACCGGGTGGTCCTCGGGTCGGAGCGAAAGATTTATCTCAGCGAGGCGGAGCGTCGCGTGATCGCGTACCACGAGTCGGGTCACGCCCTGGTCGCCTGGTATCAGCCGCAGTCCGACCCGGTCCACAAGATCACGATCGTCCCCCGCGGCATGGCGCTTGGGGTCACCCAATCGATCCCGACGGACGATCGCCACAACCTGTCCGAGGAGTATCTCGAGGCGCGCATCGCGATGGCGCTCGGTGGGCGCGCCGCCGAACAGCTGGGACTCGGATCGATCACGACCGGTGCGCAGAACGACCTGGAGACGGCCACGGAGCTGGCGCGGCACATGGTCGTCAGCTGGGGCATGAGCAAGAAGATGGGGCTGTTCTCGTTCGACGATTCGCCGCAAGCCGTGTTCCTCGGCCGCGAGCTGGCCGGTAGCCCGCACATCAGTCAGCGAACGGCGGCCATCATCGACGAGGAAGTGACCCGTCTGCTTCAAGAGGGCTACGACAACGCGGAGAGCATCCTGACCGCGAACCGGGCCAAGCTGGACACGCTGGCGGCCGCCCTGATGCAAGAAGAAGTGCTGGACGAAGACCAGATCGCGCGGCTGATCGGGCCGCGGGCCCTCGAAGGCGGCATTGCGTCGCCCAAGCCCTGGAAAGCCGCCGTCAACGACGCGGGGGAGCAGGTCTAGGCGATGGTTCAGAAAGCCCCCCACCCTGACCCTCCCCCCGGAGGGGGGAGGGAAATTGCCCCGGACTCTTCGGCGGACGAAGCGGGTCCTGGGGGCTCGGCCCTGCGGCGGCTTCCGCTTGTGCCCTTGCGTGACGACGTCATCTTTCCCAAGCTGATCGTGCCGCTTTCCGTGGGCCGCCGGACGTCGATTGCGGCGATCACGGCCGCGATGGACAAGGACAAGCAGGTTCTGCTGGTCGCGCAGAAGGACCCCCAGGTCGACGACACCGTCGAACAAGACCTGTACGCCATTGGCACGATTGCGGAAATCAACGGCATGCGACAGACCCCGGCGGGCGTGCAAATGCTGGTCGCCGGCGCCCAGCGGGCGCGCATCGTCCGCTTCGTCCAGTTCAAGCCCTTCATCGAGGTCGAGATAGAAGTCCTGGCTGACCAGGTGGGCGAGGGCCTCGAGATGGAGGCCCACATGCGTTCGGTCAAGAGCCTGTACGAAAAGTACGTCGAGTCCGGCGCGGGGGTCGCCCCCGAGGTAGCGGCCACAGTGTCGAAAACGGATGACCCGGTTTATCTGGCCGACCTGGTGTCGGCGGCCCCGGACCAGACGCTCGAGCAAAAGCAGCACATGCTGGAGACGCCCAACGTGCTCGAGCGGCTAAGACTTCTGGCGTTGTTCCTTAGCAAGCAGGTCGAGATCCTCGAGCTCAAAGCCAAGATCCAAAACGAAGTCCAGAGCACGATCGGCAAGCTCCAGCGCGATCAGATCCTGCGCGAGCAGCTCAAAGCGATTCGCAAAGAGCTCGGCGAAGACGAAGAGGGCGCCGAGTTGCATGGGCTACGGGAAAAAATTGAAGCAGCCGGGATGCCGGACGCCGTAAAGGAGCGTGCCCTCAAGGAAATCGACCGGATGCAGAGCATTCCAGCGGCTTCCCCCGAGGTCGGCATTATTCGAACCTATGTCGACTGGCTGATCGCCCTGCCCTGGGGGCCGCCGCCGGGCGAGACTTGGGACATCAAGGTGGCCGCGAAAGTCCTCGACGAAGACCACTATGGCGTCGAAAAAATCAAAGAACGGATCCTGGAATACATGGCGGTCCGCCAGCGCTCGCAGAGCCTGCGGTCGCCGATTCTCTGTTTCGTCGGACCGCCTGGCGTCGGCAAGACCAGCCTCGGGAAGTCGATTGCCCGAGCCCTCGGCCGCAAGTTCGTCAGACTCTCGCTGGGGGGCATCCACGACGAGGCCGAGATTCGCGGGCACAGACGGACATACATTGGCGCGATGCCCGGACGGATCCTTCAACAGATGAAAGTCGCCGGCACGCGCAACCCCGTCTTCATGCTGGATGAAGTCGACAAAGTCGGCGCCGACTGGCGCGGCGATCCGTCGTCAGCGCTGCTCGAAGTGCTCGATCCCGAACAAAACAAAGACTTCTCGGATCACTATCTCGAAGTCGCGTATGACCTGTCCCAGGTTCTGTTCATCACGACGGCCAACGTCGTCGACACCATCATTGCTCCGCTTCGCGACCGCATGGAGATCATCCGGCTTCCGGGGTATACCGAAGACGAAAAAATGCATATTGCCCAGCAGTTCCTGCTGCCGCGCCAGTTACGCGAGCACGGCCTGACGGACGAGAACCTGGAAGTGCCCGAGTCGACCCTGCGGTTACTGATTCGCGAGTACACGCACGAAGCCGGGGTACGAAACCTGGACCGCGAGATCGCCAACATCGCCCGCAAGATTCCTCGTCGCATCGCCGAAGGCCAAACAGAAAAAGTCATCGTGCAGCCAAGCGACGTCATGGGCTACCTGGGGCCGCCGCGATTCGAGTTCGGCGTCGCCGAGCTGGAAGATCAGGTCGGTGCGGTGACCGGCGTGGCCGTCAACGAATATGGTGGCGATGTCATGACCGTCGAGGCGATCTTGATGCAAGGCCGCGGTGAGTTCGCGCTGACGGGGCAGATCGGCAAAGTCATGGAGGAGTCGGCACGCGCTGCCGTCAGCTATGCGCGGTCGCACGCGCTCGAGCTGGGATTGAAGCCCGGCTTCTTCGAGGATCATTTTTTCCATATCCATGTGCCGGCCGGCGCGATCCCGAAGGATGGTCCCTCGGCGGGAATCACGATGGCGACGGCGGTCGTTTCCGCGCTGACCGGCCGGCCAGTCCGCCGCGAAGTGGCGATGACGGGCGAGATCACACTACGGGGCAAAGTGCTGCCCATCGGCGGGCTCAAAGAGAAGCTGCTGGCTGCGCATCGGGCCGGCATCAAGATCTTCATCCTGCCTGAGAAGAATCGCAAAGACCTCCACGAAGTGCCCGAGGAAGTCAAGAATTCGATGGAGCTCGTGTTGGTCAAGCACGTCGACGAAGTGCTGGACAAGGCCCTGCTGCCGGCGGCAACGCGGCCGCCGACACCCGGCCTCGGGTTCCGGCGACCCCTCGCCGACTCCCAGCCTGGCACGGTCAACTAGCTTGCTGGGCCGCTGGCCCCTGTTGGTTCTTTTCTTGCTGCTGGCCGGATGCAGCCTGCAGCCCGACGTCTCGCAGGCGGCGCCCAACGGCCGAGTCGGCACGGCGGCGCCGGGGCTTTCGGGCCAGACGCTGGATGGATCGGCGCTGACCGTCGACTTCAAGGCTTCCAACGCCGTCCTCGTGTTCTGGGCCGCCTGGTGCGGGCCCTGTCGGAAGGAGCAGCCCGGGTTGAACGCGCTTTCGGCCAGATATGCCGGCCAGGGGATCAAGTTCTATGGCGTCGACATGCTGGACCACGATCGGGCGCTCGCCCGCGCCTTTTATAGCGAATTCAACGTCCCCTATCCCAGCCTGTATGACGCCTCCGGCAGCCTGACGGCGGCCTACGAAGTCGACTCGCCGCCGTCATTCGTGCTGGTTGACCATCGTGGTGTCGTCGTCGGTCGCTATCCGGGGGAGGCCTCGCAGGCCCAGCTGGCGAACCTAATCGATCAGAAGCTGGCTACTTCGTCCGGCGCTGCCACCGCGTCGCCTTGAGCATCTTCTTGTGCTTGTGTTTGCGCATCTTCTTCCTGCGCTTCTTGATTACCGAGCCCAATCGGCCCGCCCAGTGAAAGCTCGCATGTGCCGGAACATTGTAAGGGAACTCGGGGTTTAGACTAATGCAGGCATCGAGCCCAAGGAGTACCTGATTGCATGAGTGAAGCCGTAATCGTTGACGCCGTCCGGACGGCAATCGGCCGGCGCAGCGGCAAGCTGAGCCCGGTCCGGCCGGACGATCTGCTGGCGCTCACCCTCAGGGAGCTGGTCACCCGTGCTGGCGTGGACGCGGCGCTAGTCGACGACGTAATCGCCGGCTGCGTTACCCAGACCGGCGAGCAAGGCATGAACATCGCCCGCGCCGCGGCCTTGATCGCCGGCTTCCCGATCGAAGTTCCCGGAACGACGGTGAATCGCTTCTGTGGCTCCGGCCAGCAAGCGGTGAACTTCGCCGCCCAGGGCGTCCTGTCGGGCGCCCAGGACATCGTGATCGGCGCCGGCGTCGAAAACATGTCGCGGGTGCCCATGGGGTCCGACGCGTTCGGCCCCGGCGAGGGCCCGGTCAGCCCCAAGCTTATGGATCTCTTCGAGATCATCCCGCAGGGCAACTCAGCCGAAATGATCGCCAAGAAGTGGGGCTTCTCCCGCGAGCAACTGGATGAGTTCGCTTTTCAGAGCCACGCCAAGGCCGGCCAAGCGATCCAGGAAGGTCGGTTCACGCGCGAGATCTTCCCGGTCCAGGTCAAACAAAACGGCACGAGTTACGAATTCAACGTCGACGAAGGCGTGCGCATCCCACCGTCACGCGAAAAGATGGCGCAGTTGAAGCCCTCGTTCCAGGACGATGGCGTGGTTACCGCCGGCAACTCCAGCCAGATCAGCGATGGCGCCGCGGCGGTGCTGATCATGACGAGACAAAAGGCTCAAGAGCTGGGGCTCAAGCCGCGGGCGCGCATCGTGGCGCAGGCGATCGTGGGCTCAGAACCGACCATCATGCTGACCGGCCCCATTCCCGCAACCCAGAAAGTCCTCAAGAAGGCCGGACTGCAGCTGAAGGACATCGATTTGTTCGAAGTCAATGAGGCCTTCGCGCCGGTCGTGCTCGCGTGGCAGCACGAGACCGGTGCCGACATGGAAAAAGTGAACTACAACGGCGGCGCGATTGCCCTCGGACATCCACTGGGCGCCAGCGGCGCACGCTTGATCACGACGCTCTTGCACGAGCTCGAACGCCAGGATGCCCGATACGGCTTGAGCACGATGTGCATCGGCTATGGAATGGGCATCGCGACGATTATCGAAAGACTCTAGCTCGTCTTCTCGCGCCGATCCGGAAAGTCGATCGGCTGGCTCTGGCGGCGCCGTTCGACGACGCCGCTGAGCACGAACAAGAAGATGACCTGCACGAGAAAATAGAGCGCCACGATCAGGTCGATCACGGTGGTCAGGCTGCCGCCCGTTTCGCGCATGTTGCCCACGGCGAGACCGAAGAATAGGAACGAGCAGAGGTACGTGATCAGGGCGATCGCGTAGATCGCGTTCTTCCAGATCCCCCGATTCGCCAGCGCGCGACTGAACCAACCCGTGCTGGCTGCAGGGTCCGGAACCGCTACTGGTGCTGGCCGGTCTATTGACATTTCCATTTGTGGCCTCTCAGTTGGGCGGACTCTCCGGCTGGACACGCGCCGGGCAGTGGCGTGGCGCCGGGGCTGAGCGTGGTTGTCCCGTCGGGCGCGAGCGTGGAGGTATCGGTGAGGTGGTTGAGCTCGTAGCTGACGTCGGTGAAGGCACCCTGGAGCTGGGCGCCCGCCAGGATGACGACCGCGAACGAGATGGTGGCCAGCAGGATGAGGAGAAATGCATATTCGATTAGCGCCTGGCCAGCCTCGTTTCGCCGTCTCTTCATGACTTAAACGACGGTAGCACCGGTTTCCATCCGGACCATCCGCCGTTCGACCCTTATTGAGAAGCGAGCGACTAACGTTTGCCGTTACGGCAGCCGATCGAAGCCCGCGCGCAGCTGCTGATAGCTGACCGTAAGGCTTTCGTTAAGGACTTTTGTGTCGGCGACGATGGGCATGAAATTCGTGTCACCGTCCCAACGCGGCACCACATGCTGGTGAACATGATCGGCGACCCCCGCGCCGGCGGTCTTGCCGGCGTTGATGCCCAGGTTGAATCCCTGCGGCGAGAGCACCTGGCGCAACACACGAAGCGAGCGCTGCGTCAACGCCATCACCTCGTTTGCGGCGGCTGCCGGCAGGTCTTCGAGATTGGCAAGGTGCGCGTTGGGCGCGATCATCAGATGTCCGTTGTTGTACGGATAGCGATTGAGGATCGCCAGCGCCAGCTCGCCGCGGGCCAGCACGAGAAGCTCGGCATCATGAGACGGATCGGCGGCGGCCGCCTCGCAGAAGAAGCAGCCCGAGGGTTTGGGCCCCTTGATGAACTCCAGCCGCCAGGGCGCCCACAGGTGCTGCATCGTCTGCATCATAGGGCGCGTTCTCGCGGATTTCGCCGCGACAGTTACACAAAACCGTGTATACTCACAGGCATGGCGCTAGCGACGCTGCTCTCGATCCGACGAGTTCGCTAAACTTGACCCTCGACCCGCGCATGTGGGGCCGTGGCGCAGCTGGGAGCGCGATTGCATGGCATGCAATAGGTCACGAGTTCGAATCTCGTCGGCTCCACCATTCCTCTACTGACATGGCCAGAACTGTCGCCCCCGTCTACGATCCGCAGGCGATCGAGCCCAAGTGGCGCGAAGCCTGGAAGAAGGCAGGCCTCTTTCGGGTCACCGAGGACTCGAGCAAGCCGAAGTTCTACAACCTGGTCATGTTCCCCTACCCCTCGGGGCCGTTGCACATGGGGCACTTCCGGAACTATGTCATCGGCGACGCCTTTGCCCGCTACAAAGTCATGCGCGGCTTCAATGTGCTGAACCCGTTTGGCTGGGACGCATTCGGGCTGCCGGCAGAGAACGCCGCGATCCAGAGCGGCATCGCGCCGAGGGTGTCGATCGAAGGCAACATTGCCATCTCCAAGCACGAGCTCGAGATCATGGGCGTGCTCTATGCCTGGGAGCGCGAGGTCACCACCAGCAACGAGGACTACTACCGCTGGACTCAATGGCTCTTCCTGAAATTCATGGAGATGGGCATCGCCTACAAGCAAAAAGCGTGGGTCAACTGGTGTCCGAAGGACAACACCGTGCTCGCCAATGAGCAGATCGTCAACGGCGTCTGCTGGCGCTGCGGGACCAAGCCGACGAAGATCGAGCTGGAGCAGTGGTTCTTTCGAATCACGGCCTATGCGCAGCGATTACTCGACGACCTAAAGAAGCTCGATCGCTGGCCGGAGCGCGTCAAGGTGATGCAGGCCAACTGGATCGGGCGCAGCGAGGGCGCCGACCTCGACTTTGCCGTTGAAGGCGACGGCCGCCTCCAGGTCTTCACCACCCGGCCGGACACGGTCTTTGGCGCCACATTCATGGTGATCGCCCCCGAGCACCACCTCGTTCATAAGATCGTCACGCACAACCACCGTGGCAACGTCGACGACTACATCGAGAAGACCAAAGGCGAGACCGAGATCGATCGCCTCTCGACCGAGCACGAGAAGACAGGGGTGTTCACGGGCGCCTATGCCATCAACCCCTTTACCAACGAGCGCATCCCGATCTGGATCGCGGACTACGTCCTCGCAACCTATGGGACGGGCGCGATCATGGGCGTCCCTGCCCACGATGCGCGGGACTTCGAGTTCGCGAAGAAATATCAGCTGCCGATTCGTGAAGTCATCAGCCCGACCCCGAAGCCGTCCGCCCGAGGACTCGAGGCCGCGTTCGAGACCTATGACGGCTTCCTGGTCAACTCCGGTCCCTATAGCGGACTCAGCGTGAAAGACGGCATTGCAAAGATCATCGCTGAGGCCGAACGCCGTGGCATCGGCAAAGGCACCGTCATCTACCGGTTGCGCGATTGGTTAGTCTCCCGCCAGCGCTACTGGGGCGTGCCGATCCCCATCATCTATTGTCCGGACCATGGCATCGTCATGGTGCCCTACGAGCAGCTGCCGGTGCGCCTCCCGATGGAGGTCGAATTCCGCTCCGATGGTCAGAATCCGCTGTTGCACACGCCCTCGTTCGTCGACACAACCTGCCCGAAATGCGGGACAGCAGCGCGCCGCGAGACCGACACCATGGACACCTTCGTCGACTCATCCTGGTACTTCCTGCGGTATGCCGATCCCAGCAACCAGGCGCTCCCGTTCGACAAGAGCAAGGCGGACCACTGGATGCCGGTCGACCAGTACACCGGCGGGATCGAACACGCCATCCTGCACCTGCTCTACTCGCGGTTTTTCGTGAAGGCGCTCTTCGACGCGGGGATGGTGTCGGTGGAGGAGCCGTTCATGGCGCTGTTTACCCAGGGGATGATCCATCGCAACGGCGCTGTCATGTCCAAGTCCAAGGGCAACGGCATCACGCCCGACTACATCGTCGAGAACTACGGAGCCGACACCGGGCGCGTGTACGAGCTCTTCATCGGCCCGCCCGACCAGGACGCCGAGTGGAACGATCGCGGCGTCGATGGCGTGGCGCGCTTCCTGAATCGCGTCTGGCGGCTGGTGCTCGGCGAGGAAGACGAGGTCGTGACTGGAGCCGGGGCGGTCTCGTCCGCTGACCTGACGCGAAAACTGCACGAGACGATCGACAAAGTGACGCGCGACGTCGATGCGTTTCATTTCAACACGGCGATCTCGGCCTTGATGGAGTTGGCCAACCTGATGCAGGACTACCTGCAGGCCGGTGGCCGGCGCGACGAGACCTGGGAGGCCGCCGCCCTCGGCATGACCCGCGTGCTCGGGCCGTTCGCGCCGCACCTGGCCGAAGAGCTCTGGCAGCGGCAGGGGGGAGAGGGGCTGCTCGTCTTTCAGCCCTGGCCCGAGGTCGATGCGTCGCTGCTCCGCCGGCCGCAGGTCACCATCGTCGTTCAGGTCGACGGACGGCTTCGCGACCGGATCGAGATGCCGGCCGGCGCCGACCAGGCCGACGCCCAGGAGCGGGCGCTAAAAAGCGCCAACGTCGAGCGCGCGCTGAACGGCCGGCGCCTCGCGCGCGCCGTCTACGTTCCCGACCGGCTGATCAACCTGGTTACCGAGTAGGTCATCAGCCCTGGTCCCACACTAGGCGTCCGCATGCGCGTCAGATTAGGTCTGGGCAAGCAGACAAATATGTGGCGCACCGGCGTCCTTGGCTGGCTCTACCGGCATGACTGGCACCTTGCCGGTCTGCTGGCCGTCGCGATCATCGCCACCGGGGGCTTCCTACTCTGGCCTCGGCCGGTCCCCGTGGCGATGGCACCCGCGGTCATCTCGGCGGACGACGTCGAGGCGGCCCAGGAACGGACGGTCATCGTATACGTCACTGGCGCCGTTCGGAACCCTGGCCTCTACACGCTGGTGGCGACGCTACGCGTAACTGACGCGATCGTCTCTGCCGGGGGGCTCACGGAAAACGCCGACCCCGATTGCCTGCCCAACCTGGCGGCGCATCTAAAAGATGCCATGCAGATCGCGGTGCCGTCGGCCGGTCACTGCGCCAAGGCAAAGAAGGCCAAGCTCGACATCAACACGGCGACGCGCGAGCAGCTGCTGCTGGTGCCGGGGATGGATCCGGCGCTCGCCGACGCGATCATCACGTACCGGCAAAACTACGGCAGGTTTACCGCGCTGACGGAGCTCAAGTCGGCGATGGGATTGGACGCCGCCACGTATAAGCAGCTGGCCAAGACCCTGACTGTGCCCTGAAGACAGGATCCCCGCCCCGACCCTCCCCTGCAATCTGGGAAGGAGATCGATGGCCGTGGTGGGGCCTGGCCGCCGTGCTCACCGCGTGGAGCATCGGCATCATGGCGGCCGTGCTGCTAAGCCCACTGCGCGTGTGGTTGGCGCTGGCGGCCGGAGTCGCCATGGTCGTTGCCCTGATCGATCGGCACCTAGCCTTGGTGGCCGGCGCCAACGGACGCGCTCCCACCCGACCTCGCCGGCCAGAACGTCTCTGTCTCGGGAATCGTCGACGACGATCCGGTCGAGCGCAAAGCCAATCGGCGACTGACCGTGCGGCTGGATCATGTGCTTACCGGCGCGGGACAGACGGCAGTTGGCTTGCGGATCGAGGCCACCGTCTACGGCATGACACCGGTCGGCTACGGCGACCTGGTGCTGATCAGTGGCGAGATCTTGCAGCCGCCCCGCTTCGAGCAGTTCGATTACCGCGCCTACCTGTCCGAGCAGGGCATCGCCGCTGTGATGCCGTCGGCCCGCCTCGTCCGGGTGACCTCGCACGGCGGCGACCCTCTGCACGCCACATTGCTCGCGATCCGGCATGCCGTGATCGACGCGGTGGATCGAGCCCTGCCAGAACCGCAGGCCGCCCTGCTGCTGGGCGTCGTCTTCGGCTACCGTGCCGCGCTGCCTCCCGTCCTGCAGCAGCAGATGATCGCCAGCGGACTCATCCATATCGTCGTCATCTCCGGATTGAAGGTCAGTCTGCTTGCGCGGATCATCCACCAGGCGCTCGGTCGATTGCTCCCACGAGCCGCGCCGCTCATCGCCGTCGGCGCGATGGCCGGCTACGCACTCCTTGCCGGAGCGTCAGCGGCGGCCTTGCGCGCGGCAGCCATGGGAATCCTGGTCGTCATCGCGGGCCGTTTGCGCCGCGATAGCCATGTCTTCCTCTCGCTGGCCCTGACGGCGGCCATCATGCTCGGCCTGAAGCCGGCACTTGCGGCCGATGTCAGTTTTCAACTGTCATTCGCCGGCACCATCGGGATTGCGGCCTTAACCGACCGGATCGCGGCCCGCTTCGGTTGGATACCGGCCGTGCTGCGCGATCCGTTCGCGGCGACCATCGCCGCCGAGGCCGCCACCTGGCCCCTGATGCTCGCCAACTTTCATCAGCTGTCGCTGATTGGTCCGGTGGCGAACGCGCTTGTCCTGCCGCTGCTCCCCGCGGTGATGGTGGTTGGCGGCGCCGGCGCGTTGCTCGGCAGCCTCCTGGCGGCGGCGGGATGGCCGCTACTGCAGGCGGCCGGGTTGATCACCAGCTGGTACGCGGTGGTGATCGAGAGGCTGGGCAGCCTTCCGGTCGCCGCGATCGCGATGCCGTACTTTCCGGGACGCTGGCTCGCTGCGGCCATGGTCGTCAATGGCGGTGTGCTCGCCGGCGCGAAGCTGCGCCAGTTCTTCTGGCGACAGCGAGTCTGGGCCGTGCTGGGTGCCGCCGGCATCGCGACCATGGTCCTGCTGCTAATCCGCCCCGACGGACGCGTGCATGTCTACGCGCTCGACGTCGGTACCGGGTCGGCCGTCCTGGTGCGAACCGCGAACGGCAACCAGCTCCTGATCGACGCCGGGCCCGATGCGGACAAGCTCGCCCAGGCTATGGGGCGCGAACTGCCCCCGACGGCGAGGACGATCGACGTCTGGCTCATCACCGGGGGCCGGCGGGTGAACATCGGGGCGGGGGCGGCGCTGTTGGGCCGCTTTCGGATCGGCTCGATGGTCATCGCCGACCCGGATCCGTGGAGTGCGACGCTTCGCGCACTGGTGCAACAGGCGCAATCTGCCGGCATCGCGGTCGTCTTAGGGAACCAGCCGGTCGCATTCGACGGCGTGACGATGAGCCTGGCGAGCGACGGACGCAGCTGGCTTATTACAGACGGGCAGGCGCGCCTCGCGGTGGTGCCGCCCGAGACGAGCTGGGAATCGCTTCCGGCCGGCGTCAACGGCGCGGTCTTCACCAGCGGGGGAGTAGCCCAGTGGCAGGGCCCGGGTCAGGGATTCAGCGTCATCCAGGTTTCATCGAACAGTCGCGACGGCCTTCCGGTGCGCGCCTTTCTCCGCGCCTTGACGGGAGCGTCGATCTATCGGACCGACCGGATCGGCACCGTCGAGCTGATCGGGACCGGAGGTGCGTTCCGTTTCCCGCCCTAGCGGCTGTTAAACCGGATCAGGCGGTGTGAAGTTCTTGGCGATGTCGGCGAGGTCCTCCATCTTCCACTCGAGCCTGCCCGCGCTGAGGTCGTCCACCACGCTCTTCACCCATTTCAATTCCGCAGCCGTCACCGCCCGGACGTACTCCGTTTCCAGGAGGAACAGGCGCGGCGGACCGGACTCACTGTGAAGCTCACGATCCAGCTCCGCGAGGCTTTCTCGAAGGAGACGGATGGTCTTGTACAGCGTCGCCCGCTGGCTGACGTCAACGACCCGGTCTTTACCCCAAGCCTTCATCCGGCTCTGGATCGCGTAGGGGTGGAGCGGGCCTCCACCAAGCATCCCCAGCACCGTGAGGTTCAGCGGCGTGGGCCGGATTTTGGCTCTCGCTGGCATTCCACGTCAACCGTATCACAACCTAGTTCCATTGCGGCTAGTTGATATAGAACTAGTTGTCATGCTACTATGCTCCCAGCAAACGCAAGAGGAGGCCAGACCAGATGACAACCAGTTCGGGCACGACCACATCGGAGAGGCTGCCGGAGACCGAGGGAACGGTCAAGATCCGAGCCCACCGACAATCGATCCGCCGCATGGGCCACTGGACCACGGCCAGCCGGTTCGACGTGCGCGCCTCACAGAGCAGCGTCATCCTCGAGCTACGCTCGACGCGCATCGAGCCCGGCGACATCGAGGTCAACCTCGACGTTGACCACTCGATGGTCAAGCTCCTCGTGCCAGATAGGGCGATCGTCGATGCTGACGAGCTGCGCCGCGTCGGCCGCTGCGGTTTTAACGACTGGAGCGGAACTGGAGAACCGACCGGACGGGTGATCCGTGTCGTGGGTGAAATGCGCCGCTCGGAGCTTCGCATCAACCGGGGTGGCATCGCGATCGTCTCGGCGATGCTCACGGGAGAGTACCTGGCAGACCTGCGGAGTGCCTTTCGCACAAACCACATCGCTTCGTTTAAGGACATCCAGGCCGCGTATCGCGAGGGCCGCTGGACGACCATCGAAGACCCAGGGCGCTCGGCGTGAGCTCGCTGAATCGGAGACGACATCCGCTTCCGGAGATGGAGGGGATGACCGCCCGCTGGTACGCGCGGCAGCGCGGGACGCCCAGCCAGATCGCGACGGTGAACCGTCAGGCGGCGGAGCTGACCGGGGCGTTGCCGGGCGGCG
>WNFA01006907.1_pt1 | contig 15543 bp, 12 predicted proteins | sample 5400481 | NCBI WGS metagenome assembly WNFA01 (sample SAMN13153340, study PRJNA577476) | soil metagenome | isolation source: 120 cm saprolite under Douglas fir tree site 2 hole 1 replicate 2 | place: USA:California | collected 2015-04-18
CGCCGGGACTGATGTTAGCGAAAGTGTGCTCTCCCGGGATCAGCAGAGCGAGTTGAACGCTACCAGCAGACGGCACCGGCAGGGAGAACGATGCACGACCTGCCTCAATTCTCAGCGGCAGTCCGGCGTCGAGCGCAATGGAAAATTCCGAGGCTCCAGGAAGCAAGGCAGTTTGAATGCCATTTTCCTGCTGCATCGGCACGCCTTTGCTAGCCTGGTGAGCATCGAAAATTGTGATCCCATTTGAAAGAGGAACCTTGCTCACACCCTTGCGGAAGACTTCGCCTTCCAATTGCACGGTGCCGAGCACGACCTCGTTCTCGACTCGCAATTTCAGGTCCGCATGTTTGATCGCGTAGGGAAGAGGAGGAGTGTCGAGCTTCTTCGGAGGTTTTGCCGCGAGTTCGACCAGCTTGTTGTACTCATCGAGCGTGAGGGTTACGTTACCGGTCTCCGGCAATGGCAAGCTGACTTTGTCTTCTGCCAGCAACGTGCCAACCAGGATGCAGCAAAAAATCCATAGGCTCGTTCTCATCGCGCACCTCCCTTTTTCTCGCGTTGGAAGCTGACTTCTGCGGCCGGGGCCTGGTTCTGGGCGGTAAGCTCGGAAACAAGAAATATCGACGGCCCAAATGCAGGGAATTGAACGTTGACGGGAAGAATGCCGGTGACCTTGCCGCCAGCAGATTTTGCGCGGAAGGAATCGAGCAACGCTTGCGTGGCATCTCGCTTGTCTTTACGATCCTCCGGGGCCATTGGTTTCGCAGGCAAAGGTGAGGCGATCCCTGCCACAATCCCTCCTCCGACTCCCCCTGCGGCAGGGCTGAGTATGGTCGATGTTGGATTCTCGTACGACTGCGTGCGAAATGGACCCGGTTCCGCCGTCACCCGAAACAGCGGTGGATAGTACAGAAGCAAGCCCGTGCGCGAGACTGGCAAGTCGAGCGCGGGCAGCGTGACTTTCGCGCGGCCTTTTTCCTGCCATGCAGCCGCTCTGCTGAGATACAGAACTTCGACCACGAAAGCGGGAGAATCCTCTCCGCCTCGCGTCTTCTCCAAAGGAAGCAGCAGGCTGCCGTCGGGCGATTGGCCAGGCCGGACGGGCTTGCCCGCCAGTGAGGCGCTCCAGACTGTCGAACCGGACGGCAGTGTAATCTTCACAAAGTTTCGCTGATTGTTCCGAACCGCGTAACGAGCGCGCACCAGCGTCTTGCCGTCGATGCTCAACAGCACTTGATAGCGAGCCTCCTCGATGTTCGCCAGCAGGACAGCTTGCTGGGTATAGCGTGCGATGTTGACGTTGAGGGCCCGCGCCGTGCCTGCGTCTCCGGGGCGTACGCGAAACGCAACCAGGGAAGGAGATTGGCGACTGGCCACCATGTCACCCAGGTCGGTGGCGTCGGCATCCTCGAGCCCCTGAGACTTCAGATCCTTGATTTCTCCGGCACCCAGAACTTCCACCGCGACGCCTCCGGTATCACGTTCGGTGTTGAGCAGGCGAAGCAACGGAATCTCGATTGGTCCGTCACGCGAAAGCCGGGCTTCTCCGTTAATGACGAACCGAGCGCTCTGCTCGAGAGGCTCGAGAAAGGTTACTGTGAGTTCGCCGCCTTTGATGTCCCAATCCGCTACCATCGCGCCCGAAACCTGATTGACGGTGATCTTGTCCGGTACCTGGAGCTTCACAGAGCGGGCCGCGCCCTGCACGATGTCGAGGTTCACTTCCGCATAGATCGAGGTCGAATCTTCGCCGATGCTGGTCAGTTGAGTGAGCGAGCCGCGGAGTCGCAAGGGTTGATCGACATGGTGATCTTCCGTCTTCTTCCGCCACGTGAATGTGAGCGGCTCGTTACCGCGGCCGTAGGCGAGCCACTTGGTCTCGCCGGTCGACTGCGACTTCTCCGACAGCAAGCCTCCCGCAATCCTGACATCGATGTCCTGCCGGGCGAGCTGCACCGATGCGCGAGTGACGCCCGATTCGCTTGAGGGGAGTGAAATGCTTTCGTCCCCAGCCGTAGATGTGATGGGGACGTTGACGTCCAACAGCACGACGGAACGCCCAGCATGCGACAAGAGCACCGAGAGTTGCGTGCCACCTTTTCCGGCCGCGCCCGAGACCAGCGAGACTGGCTTACCGTCGAGCCGGGCTTCACGCACCAGCAATCCTGAGGGGATGGGCACGCGCACCCATCCGTCTTTGAGAACGTCTACAGTGAGGCTGGCACGGCCTGCTGCAAGGTCGCCGGTGATGTGCAGATCATAGTCAACGCGCGTCAGCGTGGCGTCGATGGGCGGTGGTTCAGGATCATGTTCCACGGGGTAGGCTTTCGCGCGAAGCACGCGATACTCGTCGATGGGAATTACCACCCAACCCGACGAGCGCGAGGATTCCTGACCGAAGGCCGGGCCTGGTGCCATTGGCAACGCGGCCACCGCAAGCGTGAATAGGCCCAGCAACGACAACGACCGATGCCATCGAGTGAGAAGCTTTGGGTACTTCATAACTTTGCTCCTGAGTACGTCCAGCAAGTGAGTCTGATTCTTGATCGCCAAGCGGTGGCGGGGAACCACCGATGTAAGAATGCTCGGACTGAGGGAAGTTGCGCTCAATTTCGGGCGGTCCGCCCATGCGTAGGTGAATCGCGGAGCACCGAATGGAAATTGCCTAGGATGCTCAAATGTAGGCAAGATTCGGGTCACTCGGGACCGACGGTAATAGTTACCTTCAGGGTGCGACCAAACCCCAGGCGCGCATCGTATTGTGTGCGGGAAGTCGAGTGCTATGATTCCCCGCTGACAGAGTTCGAACAAGGCCGGTCTTGCCCTCTCTTACTCCGTGAAAATGCGAGCTCCGTGAAAACGCGAGGCGTGTAAGCTGCCTCATGTCGTTAAAATCGTCAGCACGCCCTAGTCGGGAATGGAGGCACATGACGATTGTGCTCATCGAAATGGCTGAAGGAATGTTGCGCAACGGCCGGGGCAAAGCCTGCTTCAGAAGGTTTCTTACTCTGGCCTTGGCGTTGTGGATCGTGCAAAGCGCGTTTGCTCAGTCGCACGGGAACTCTGCCGAAGCGTCGATCGCAACCGTTCATGTTGATGCTACACCGGGACACGCAATCAATTCGTTCGATCCCGATAGCGCCTTGGGCAGCTCCATCGATGTGCTCTCCCACTACGACATTAATAAGGTCTACACGCCACACATTATTCAAGAAGCCCTCTCGGCGGGCTGGGGACCGATCACTTACCGCAACAATACTGAACTTCGCATGGCCGCCTGGCACTGGACAGAAAACGGAATGTGGAGCGATGCTGTGCATCGCAGTGGGTATTTCACGGGCAGCACAGAACTGAAGGAACCGACCCGTTACATTTTTGCTTACGCATTACCGCATCGGGGATTTGCCACCAGCGGCGATCGTCCGATTCAGGGTCCGAATCTCAGTTATTGGAAGAGCAATCCCTACCTGACCAGCAAGTTCACCGGCGAGGGCGACGTTCTGCATCCGCAATGGGTCGTCGTGGACATGCCAGCCGAAAAGCCGGTGAACGCCATAAGGATCGCATGGGCCAGCCCTTATGCCGCCACTTACCAGATCGAGTATTGGAGCGGCACGGGTGCACTGGACTTCGATGGCGGACCTAAGGGCGAATGGAAGGTGTTTTCATCGGGCGCTGTGAAGAACGGTAAAGGTGGCACGGTTACGCTGAAACTCTCTGACAGCGGAGTTTCCACGCGGTACATTCGAATTCTGATGACCGAGTCGTCCAATACTTGCGACGAGCACGGCTCCGACGACGTGCGGAATTGTGTTGGTTACGCGATCCAGCAGATCGAAGCGGGCACGATGGATGCGAATGGGACCTTCGTCCAGGTTGCGAAGAGTCCGGGCGAGAGTCGAACGACCTATTGTGTGTCCTCCATCGATCCGTGGCATTCCGACGAAGACGTGGACGATGGTGGAGGGTACCAGCATAGCGGCTTCGATCTTTTCTTTACCAGCGGCCTCACCAACAATCTGCCGGCGATGATCCCGGTCACCATGCTCTACGGCACTCCTGACGACGCGGCGGCGCAGATTGCATACATCGAAAAGCGCGGATATCCCATCGGTTACATCGAAATGGGGGAGGAGCCTGACGGCAAGCACGCCATGCCGGAGGACTATGCCGCGCTTTATCTGCAGTGGGCAACGGCCATTCACAAGGTTGATCCCAAGCTAAAGCTCGGAGGGCCAATTTTTGAAGGCGTAAATGAAGACATCCGCGTGTGGCCCGACGCGCAGGGTCGCACGTCCTGGATGGGCCGCTTTGTAGACTATCTGAAGGCGCACGGGCGTCTCTCCGATCTGGCTTTTGTTTCGTTCGAACACTATCCCTTTGAGCCGTGCGACATCACCTGGAAAACGCTGTACCGCGAACCGCAGCTGATGAAGCACATCCTGCAAGTTTGGCGGGACGATGGCGTGCCGAAGGACGTGCCGCTGATGGTTACCGAGAATCACCTTGCCGCCGCTCTCACCGAGCCGATGACGACGATCTTTGCTGCACTATGGCTGGCCGATAACGTCGGTTCGTTTTTTGAAGGAGGAGGCGCCGCGTTTTATCACTCGCCAATCCAGCCCCAAGGCGTGCAGCAGACTTGCCTGGGTTGGGCTTCATGGTCGACTTTTGTCTCGAACGAACGTTACGAAATCAAGGGATACACTTCGCCTTACTACGCGGCTCACATGATCAATCTCGAGTGGGTGCAACACCGTGCGGGTACTCACGTTATGTTTCCGTCCTCGACTGACATTAAAGACAGCGAAGGAAATTTGCTGGTGACTTCGTACGCTGTCCGGCGTCCTGACGGGAACTGGTCGCTGATGCTGGTGAATCGTGATGAGAGCAATCCGCATACGGTGCGGGTCGCGTTTGAGAATTCCAAGAGCAAGGCTGGTGCGACATTCGCGGGATCTGTCAAGTTCGTGACGTTCGGCAGCGAGCAATATGCGTGGATCAACGATGGTCCCAGCAGTCATCCCGATCCGGACAATCCGCCCATTGCCAGGACCGTATCGGCAAACTCGCAAGGTACGTTCACGCTGCCGAAAGCGTCGATCACGGTGCTGCGAGGCAAGGTCTCCGATGGCAGGGACTGAGATTTCGTCGCAGGTGAACGGTCATTTGCAGATGGAGACGCCGTAGAGTGCGCAGATTGTTGCACGATTGACTCCTGCTTAGGTCACTGTAAGCTAGAACGAATCCGTTGATTTGGATACGTATGGGCCGCGCCTTCGTTTTAGGGACCTTGGGGATTGTTTTGCTGAGTGTCATCCTGGATACAGGATGCTCTGGCGGCGGCACGTCGGCGCCTCCTCCCCCTGCGAAGACGCTGATTTCCATCACGGTCACACCTGCTTCGCCCAGCATCGCAGCCGGAACGACACAGCAGTTCACCGCCACTGGTCACTACTCCGACAACAGCACACAGAACCTGACAAATTCCGTCACGTGGAGCTCTTCGAGTCCAGCCGTGGCAACTATCAGCAACTCCGCAGGCAGTCAGGGCTTGGCGACTGGAGTTGGAATTGGAGCAGCGACGATTACCGCCGCTTCGGGTTCGGTCACAGGGTCCGCCACGCTAACTGTTACGGCGACGGCATTGATCTCCATCTCGATCGGGCCATCCGGCCCTTCGATCGCACAGGGAACGACACTGCAGTTCAGCGCGACAGGTAACTACTCCGATGGCAGCATACAAATCCTGACAAGTTCTGTGACGTGGAGCTCTTCCAATCTCGCTGTAGCAACGATAAGTAACTCTACGGGCAGTCAGGGCTTGGCAACTGCCTTGGGTACCGGGCAGACCACCATCACCGCGACGCTCGGATCGCAAATGGGGCAAGACAGTCTCTCGGTGAATCCGCCTGTGAATGCACCGAATTGGACCCAGGATGGTCCGGTGGCGAGGCACTCCCATTCTGCAGTGTTCGATCCTGCCACGGGGCAGATGATTATTTTTGGGGGACTACAGACCAGCACGAGCGCAGAGCTCAGTGACCTATGGCTCGTGAGCACAGGGGACGACAGGCACTTGAAGGCTACAAGCATGACGGCGACGTCGGGCCCGTCGGCCAGGTTTGGGCACGTGGCGACCTACGACGCGACCAGCAACCGCATGACACTATTTGGCGGAGGCTCGGGACTTCCGTTGTCTTGTGACAATGACGTTTGGATCCTGGAAAATGCTAACGGTCAAGGAACCCCGACGTGGCTTGGGGTGAGCCCTTCCGGCGCTCCGCCAGCCAGGATTCGCCACAACGGGGTATACGACCCAGGCACAAATTCGCTCATCGTCTTTGGCGGCAATGACTGCGGCACAAGATATTTCAATGATGTCTGGGTTCTCAGCAATGCAAATGGGCAAGGCGGCACGTCCGTGTGGACGCAGCTTTCTCCGTCGGGCTCGGCCCCGCCGGCTCGCGAAAGCACCAGCGCCATCTACGACTCCGCCAACAACGTCATGACCATTTACGGAGGCGACGCCGGCGGCAATCCCTTTGGGGACATATGGATTCTCTCTCACGCGAATGGCATGGGCGGCACTCCCGCTTGGACGCAGTTGTTGCCAACGGGTACGCCCCCGGCGGCACGGGCCGGGCACAGCGCGATCTACGATAGTTCCAGCAACCGCATGGTCGTCTTCGGAGGCTTTAACAGTACTCAAACGTTCGGAGAAACCTGGGTGCTGACAGCGCCGAATGGAGTCGGGGGCACGCCCGCGTGGTCACAAATGACGGCCACTGGCACGGCCCCCACACTCGGTTTTCACAGCGCCGTGTATGACCAGCAGGCTAATTCCATGTATATCTTCGCTGGCACCAGCACGACCGCAAAGCTCGAAACGTCGAACCACACTTTCGTTCTCAGTGCGGCAAACGGTTTTCCGGCCGGAACTCAGAACTGGGTGGTCAGTGGACCGCCGGTTCGGTATTCGCAGTCCGCATTTTATGATTCTTCCACAAACAGTCTCTTTGCATTCGCCGGCCAACACTCCACGACCGACGTGAACTTCAACGACTACTGGCGAAATTCAGGAGTCATAGGGGACTCCAATCTCAATTGGACAAACGTCGTAACCTCGGGAACCAAACCCACAGAGCGCTTCGGGCACACCGGACTCTATGACAGCGGAAGCAATCGCATGATGGTGTTCGATGGCGCACTTGGTTCTGCCGGCCCCTGCGCCAATGATTACTGGATTCTGCAACACGCCAATACTTCGGGAGGAACTCCTACCTGGTCATCGATTGCAACGTCGGGTACTCCGCCTGCAGCTCGTACTCGTCACGCCTCCGTATATGACGGGACAACGAATTCTTTGATCATCTTCGGAGGCTTCGACTGTAAGTCCAGCTACTTCAATGACGTGTGGGTCCTGAGTAACGCAACCGATGTGGCGGGAACGCCGATGTGGACACAGCTTACGCCCACGGGAACTGCACCCAGCCCCCGACAGAGTAGTTCTGCCGTCTACGATCCAACGACGAATTCCATGATCGTGTTCGGCGGCGACGGTGGCAGCACACCCGACGGCGATATCTGGGTACTCTCGAACGCCAATGGTTCGGGCGGCACGCCGGCGTGGACACAACTCACCGCTGCGAATAGCGGACCGGTGTCCCGCTCTGGTCATTCTGCAATCTACGACGTTGCCAACAATCGCATGACAATTTACGGTGGGTTCGATGGAAGCAACATCCTCGCCGATGCCTGGGTACTCTCTGGGGCTAATGGTCAAGCGAGCGCGTCGGTGTGGATACCGCTTAGCCCTTTTCCCACAGGCTCGCCCCGGCGTTTCCATAGTGCCGCATACGACCCGGTCTCCGACCAGATGATTATTTTTGCTGGGATGAGCAGCCTTTCTCCGTTGAAACCCGATGCGAATATGCTTTCCTTGACCGTTGCGAATGGACTTCCCTGACTTCCGGAATTGTTTAGATCGTGGTCTGGGCCAGCGCTTGAGGATATACAGGCGGCTCCTGGAAGAGGTGTGGTACTATGCCGGGCAAGTTTAAGGTCATGGGAGGCTAATCATGGCGACCACGCTCCGGCCCCTCAACACAGGAGAACTGCTGGACCGCACGTTCTTCCTCTATCGCAATCACTTCATGTTGTTCGTGGGGATTTTCGCTCTGCCCCATCTTTGTGTCCTCGGGTTCCAGTGCGTGGCGCTCGCGTTTCAAACCCCTGGAACCCGAATTTCCCAAGTGCTCATGACGCTCTTTTGGAGCTTGGGAGCGGTTCTATTGACGATGGTGGTTTCTGCCGCGTCTCAAGCCGCCACCGTGGTCGCAGTTTCGCAAGTTCACCTCGATCGACCCGCTAGTGTGATGGACTCTTTCTCGAAAGTGAAGAATCAGATTGCCGGGGTGATCGGTCTGTCCCTTTCGGTCGGATTCCTCGTGGGCCTGGCTTGTCTTGCCTTACTCGTACCGGGAATCCTGCTCGCCATCCAATGGTCGCTGGCCGTCCCCGCAAAAGTTCTGGAGAACAAGAGTATAGGAGAAGCAATGTCGCGTAGCTCCGAGCTCACCAAGGGAAACCGGGGCCGCATCTTCGTCATGTGGGTATTGTTCTTTGTGTTGAGTATCGGAGTGAGCCTGCTGCTGCAATGGCCGATTGAACTAGCCGCGGGAGTGGGTGCGCGAAGCGCCTTGCGGCATGTCGGAGTCGGATGGCAGGTAGCGTCGCTGGTCGCGACTTTCATTTCGGAATGCCTGGTGGGTCCTCTGGCGACCATCGCGTTCTCCCTGGTTTACTACGACGAGCGTGTGCGCAAGGAGGCATTTGACCTGCAGTTGATGATGACCACGCTGGATGCACCTGCGCTGCAAGGAGCTCCAGCGTAAGCAGGCGCATGACAGTAAGGCGCACTTACATTCTCGCTAGCCTTCTCATCGCCAGCTTTTTCTGCCGGGCTGACACGGGACCGGGCAACGAGCTTACGGTCGCCGAATACCGCGCGGAAGTCGACCAGTTGCTCGACGCAACCCAGCAGCTTGACAGCTCCGGACGCGCCATTCCTCCGGCACTGCAAGGTTTACCGCAAAGCTGGAAAGTGCGTACGGAGCAGCAGACCTTCGAGATTTCCACGGAAGGTCTGCGTCGAGATATTTGCCGGTTCGAGCAGGAACAGAATCACAACAACGCCAGCGCAGTCCGAACGCGGATTCAGAGCCTGCGCAATGATCTGGACGGGTTCGAGACATCTCCCCAGGATGTCGCGAGCAAGCGAGAGCATCTCGCTACTTTACTGGCTCGGCCCGAGTTCCGCGACGTGCGCGGACCTACATTCGCCGACCGGCTTAAACAGAAATTGCTGGCGATCTTTGTGAGGATGCTGGAGTTCCTTTTCCGCTCGTCAGCTATTCCTACGATCAGCAAGTTCCTGGTGTACGGGCTGATCGGGCTTGCGGTATTGACTCTGGGATATCTGGCCTACCGGCAGATTAAGTCGGCGAGCGAGCAGGAAAACGGATCGGGCGCGCACTCCCCGCGAGTATCTTCGACTGCTATCCAACTCGAGTGAGCACCGCGAGACTTTGGTGGCGCTCACCGAGGTCTTTGAACTCACGTGGTATGCCAAGCGCGAGGCCGACGCCGGATCTTTCTCGCAAACGATACAGGCGTTGGAAAGGCTGGGATGCCACTCAAGCTGAGTCGCAAGGACCGCAAGCTTCTGCTGGGCGCGGGATTCGTCTTCGTGCTGCTCATCGTAGGTGCGCTCGTGTTCGGCTCCGGCGAGCAAGGGCAGGCCGAATACCCCAGCAGCTACTCGAGTGCTTCCGGAGGAGCCAAGGCGGCCTACCTGCTCCTCTCTGACACGGGATACAAGGTTCAGCGTTGGGAAATGCCTTTGAGCGACCTTCCGGACGCCGCGGCGAAGACGCTCATCCTGGCGGAGCCGGGCGAGGCGCCGACTCGCGAAGAGCGCGACCGGTTGAAAGCATTTGTTTCCGAAGGAGGGCACCTCATCGCGACAGGAATGTTTGCCGGGACATTCCTTCCGGAGAACGATTCGGTTCCTGACATTCTGTCTGGGATGACGTGGAAAACGGCGTCGTCTCTTTCGCCGTCGAGGATCACACGTGCCGCTCCGCGGATCGTGTTGGCTCCGCGGGCCTATTGGCGATCTGGCACAGCGGCAGATTCGCTGTATGGTGATGGCGATCGCACGCTGGTTGTGAAGTATCCGTTCGGCAAAGGTGAAGTATTGTGGTGGGCTTCGGCTACGCCCCTCACCAATGCGGGCCTGAAGGAAGAAGGCAACCTGGAATTCTTCCTGGCATGCCTGGGCGATCAACAGAATGAGATTCTCTGGGACGAATACATTCATGGGTATCGCCAAACGCTGGCTGAGTCTGTGGCACACTCACCGGTGAAGTGGCTCTTCCTGCAACTGGTTCTGCTGGCGGTAGCAGTAATTGCGACGTTCTCCCGCCGCAGTGGCCCGACCTGTATCCCAACGACTGAAGTCCGGTTGTCGCCGATTGAATTTGTCCAGAACCTGGGCGGGCTTTACGAACGTGCGGGAAGCGCCTCGGTTGCGGTCGACATCTGTTACCGGCGGTTCCGTTACTGGCTCACGCGACGACTAGGTGTCGCGGGCAACACCTCAACGGAGGAACTGGCCTCTGCAGTCCGCGATCGATTGGGCGTTAGCAATGATCCGTTCATCGCGACCCTGAGGAAGTGTGAGGCCGCAAGCTCGGATCCTTTTCTGCAGGGTCCGATGGCGTTGCATCTTCTGCAAGAACTCGACAGGTATGCAGCTCAACTAAACCTGTTTCATGGCATTCGGAAGGAGAAGGGCTGATGAAGGCAGTCCCACAGCTGGTGCAGCAGATTCGCGACGAGATGGACAAAGTAGTGGTCGGCCAGGAGCAACTCCGAGATCAATGTGTGATGGCGCTGCTCTGCCGGGGACATGTTCTGCTGGAAGGCGTCCCGGGCATCGCCAAGACTTTGACGGTCAAGACGCTCTCACGGTTAATGAGGCTGGATTTTCAGCGGATTCAGTGCACCTCTGATCTGATGCCGGCTGATATCGTCGGTACCAACGTTCTGAACATGGCGACCAGCGCATTCGAGCTTCACCAGGGACCGGTGTTCACGGATTTGCTGCTCGTCGATGAAGTCAATCGCATGCCTCCACGGACGCAGGCGGCTCTGCTGGAATGCATGGAAGAACACCAGGTAACGATCGATGGAAAGGGCCACCAACTGTCCCGGTTCTTTACTGTCTTCGCGACGCAAAATCCGGTTGAATTCGAAGGAACGTATCCGCTTCCGGAGGCTCAGCTTGACCGGTTCCTGTTGAAGCTGCAGGTCCCGTATCCCGGTTTGCAGGACGAAGTGCGGTTACTTGCGAATGTGAGGAAGCACTGTTCAGCTACATCGTGCAGATCGCACGCCGGACGCGGGAATGGCCTTCCTTGTCGCTCGGAGCAAGCCCTCGCGCAGCCGTCAGCCTCATGGCGGTCGCGAAGGCGGTGGCGGCGATCGATGGACGAGACTATGTAATTCCGGACGATGTGAAGGCAGCCTCGCGGCCGGTGCTTCGTCATCGGATTGTTCTGAAGCCGGAGGCTGATCTGGAAGGCATCACCCCCGACCAGGTTTTGGAGGATGTGCTGCGAGCGGTCGAGGTGCCGAAGTGAGCGATCCGGACAAATTGGTTCCCGCGGAGGTCGAGGCGGCGACCCAATCCTACAAGCGCTTTGGTGTAGCATTTGGCGACCGTTTCGTCATGCTGCTTGTTGTCGGCTTGGTGTGGCTTGCTCCGGCATTTGTCGATTTGCGATTTGTCTACGCGTTGCTTGCCTGGGATGGGTTGGTGGTTCTGGCCTGGCTCGCCGATCTGGCGCAACTGCCGAAGCCGGCAGAACTCAAGGTAAGACGTAGCTGGCACTCGCCGGCAGCGCTGTCGATCCCATCGAACGTGGACCTCTCATTGATCAATTCCTCAGGCAAAACTGTGCGCGCCACGATAGTCGACACCGTTCCCGTGCAATTGAGGAATGAGCCTCCAACCCTCGCGGTCAGAGCGGGGGCTCGGAACGAAGCGACTGCGACGTATAGCGTCTGCCCAGTGCAGCGAGGAGACGCGAACCTCGGCGACTGCTATGTGCGTTACCAGAGTGTTCTACGCATCGCGGAGAGATGGGCTCGGGCGTCCCTCGAACAAACGGTGCGGATTTATCCGAACCTGGAAGAGGCGAAACGGCATTCCATTTACCTCGTGCGCAGCCGGCAGATTGCTATGGAGAAACGTCATTCCCGTGTGCGCGGGATCGGCCGCGAGTTTGAAAGCCTGCGCGAATACCAGGTAGGGGATGAATATCGGGATATTTGCTGGACCGCGGCCGCCCGGCGAGGAAAGCTGGTCACCCGTGTTTATCAGATTGAACGCAGCCAGACGGTCTGGATCGTTATCGACTCTGGACGGTTGATGCGGGCGCGTGTCGGAGACTTCAGCAAGCTGGATCACGCCGTCAATTCCGCGCTGAGCCTCGCCCAGGTGGCGTTGTACTCGGGAGATCGCGTAGGACTGGTGGCTTACGGTCGCAGAATTCGTCAGCAACTTCCAGCTGCCAAAGGCAGCGCTCATTTGAGGCAACTCATCGAGCAACTTGCGCTGGTCCATGAAGAGGGCTCCGAGGCCGATCACTTACACATGGCAGGGCGGCTTTTGACGGACCAGAAACGGCGGAGCCTGATCGTGTGGCTCACGGATCTGGCAGAAACGGCGATGACTCCAGAAGTCATCGAGGCTGCGTCGATGATGATGCCGAGGCATCTGGTCCTGTTTGTGGTGGTCGGACAGCCGGACTTAGGGAAATTGGCGGCCAAGAATCCACAAAGTGAAACAGAAATGTATCAGGTGGCGGCGGCGCAGGAGATGGTTCACCGTCGGGAGCTATTGCTGGCCCGCCTGCGGGAACGCGGCGCTCTGGCCCTGGAGGTAAGCTCCGGAGCGATCTCTCCGGCTCTCGTAAATTCGTATCTGCAGATCAAGGAACGGAATCAACTTTGACCTGACGTGGGCTCCCGTGAGAGTCCGAACAAGTAAGCTGCCAACAGCACGAACAGCGCCCCTGCCATAGAGAACTTCAATGAAATGGGCAGTCCCGTGGGCGAGACGAATGCCTCGATCAAGCCCGCAATGATCAGGATGGGGATCGTCCCCAGGACCAATTGCACGGCTTCCAGGCCGGCGCGTGCCAGGGACTCTCGGCGTGGCAATACTCCCGGAAACAGGAGACCTTGCGCGATCCGCAATCCAGCTCCGCCTGCGATGAAGATGGCAGGCAGTTCCAGGACACCGTGGGGTGCGACAAAACTCCACAGCTGCAGGCTCATCCCCGAGAGCCCGCACGCCATAGCGATAACTCCCATCAGCAGGCCATTGAAGGCCATCATATAAATGCTGCCAAGACCATCCGTGATCCCGAAGACAAAGGTCGTGAAGCCCACGCTCATGTTATTGGTCATGATGGCGCTGGAGGCCAGTGGCTTGATTCCCACGATGGAGTGCGTCCACATCTGATGGCGATCGATGGTCTCCACCATCTGGGGACCCAGGATTTTCACTTTGAAGTCAGGATTTTGATAGGTCAGTACGGCGCCGACCACACCCGCGACCGTGAAGATCAGAACCGACAACAGGCAATGCTTCAGATTCCGGCGGAAGGTCGAGGGATAGGTATCCCAGAAAAAAGAAAATATCGCCGCAGGACTCGCCTTGCGGCCAGAATAGATGGTATTGTGAGCGCGCACGAGCAACTGGTTAACGTAGCGGGCGAAGTGCACGGAACCACGATCTTCACGAATGGCGGCAAGGTCGGCCGCCGTCTGGCGGTAAAGGAGACTGAGTTCCTGCAAGTCGGAGCGGGAGAGCGACTTCAAACCGCTTTTCGCGCTCTGGTTCAGCAGCGTTTCCAGCTTGCTCCAGTGTGGCTTGCGCTTTTCCAGCCAGCGGGTGGAAATCATCGTGGACTCGATTGATCAACTTAGCATCGATACTCCCGAGCAAATTGCCCTGGAGTTGCCTCTGGCTGGAATCGGAAGCCGGTTCCTCGCCGTGGCAATCGATACTCTAATCCAAACCGTTGTCTATCTCATAGTTGGGTTCATCTTTTTATTTACTCTGCCCGTTGGATCCTCCGTCTTCACCTTTGTGCCACGCTTGTTGGGACCAGCCTTGGCTGTCTTCGTCCTGTTCGCGATCTACTGGGGCTACTTTGCCTTCTTCGAAACTATATGGAAAGGACAAACGCCGGGAAAACGATATGCCGGCATCCGCGTGATCAAGGAGTCGGGCAGGCCGATCAATGCCTTCGAGGCAATCGGGCGGAACTTGATGCGTGCGGTGGACGGGCTACCCGGAATTTATGGGTTGGGCTTGGTCTGCATGATGTGTAACCAGCAGAGCCGCAGGCTGGGCGATTTTGTTGCAGGGACCGTGGTCGTGCACGAGAAACCTACAGAAGATGTGAGGCCGTCCTGGAATACCTCGGATCAGGGAGGCGCGACGGTCCCGGGTTTGGTGCAGGTCACGGCAGAGGAACTCGTGCTGATTGAGACTTACCTGCACCGGCGATGGGACCTGGATAAGTACGTTCGCCTGAACACAGCCATTCAGATTGCCGACCGGATCAAGGCGAAGACAGGGTTACAGCCTCTGCCCCACCAGCATGTTGACGACTTCCTGGAAGAGGCAGCGAAAAAGATTCGAGACAGCACTCAATTCCGCTGACGGGCTCCCAGCGTGGCAAGAGCGGGTAGCGTATCATGCAGGTCAAGTGCGTTTATTCTTCTAGATTCTAAGCGCGCGGAGTTGGGCTATTCTGTGTGCCTGGCTCCGCGGTCCTCCCTGAGGGATCCGTGCTATGAGCCATCTCTTCAAAGGCCGGTGGATTTCTATCTTCGTTCTCCTTCTTGCCCCCTCCGCGGCGGGACAGACGGCGCGGCTTCAAACAAGCGAAACTGAGATCGTCATGGAAGCAGGAGGCAGTGGTCCGGGCCTCGTGAGCCTGAAGGTACCCGGGCAATCGAAATGGGAAAACAAAGCCTCCGAGTCACTCATTGAATCGGTCGAAATTGCCGGCAAGAAAATGCCGGTCCACTGGCAACTCGACGCCAATGCAAGTCGAAGTGACGACAAGAATGTATCCTTCGTTTACGAATCGGCAACACCGCATCTCCGTCTCACCTGGCGGTGGCGAGTCCCAGCAGCATACGGTCCGATTGAACATCAAATCCGCATCGAGAATATGGACTCACAGGAACTTTGGATTCCGATGCAGGACAGTCTCGCCTTTAATTGGCAAATCGATCCCCAATCGAGGCTCGACCATCTCTACGTCGAAAAAGGTGCGAACAGTCCGTCCCCAGTGGGCACGCATCAGGTTGGCCTGACGGAGGGCTACCACTGGACTGGGACTTCCAGTACCTACGGCGATCTTAGCGACAAGGAACCCCGCGAGATCATTC
>WNFA01002359.1_pt1 | contig 15542 bp, 25 predicted proteins | sample 5400481 | NCBI WGS metagenome assembly WNFA01 (sample SAMN13153340, study PRJNA577476) | soil metagenome | isolation source: 120 cm saprolite under Douglas fir tree site 2 hole 1 replicate 2 | place: USA:California | collected 2015-04-18
TGCGCGTGATCGAGTATCGTCTCGAGCCACACACCGCCGAGCGACTCGCCGAGTTCCCTGCTTCTCAGACGAGCAACCACCCCGATCCCCGTCAGCTGCATCGCTTGGTGACGACCTTGCTCGACCCGCAGCAAGCTCCGGCCCTTGAACTCATCAACTGCTATCATGAGCGCTGGGAGATCGAAGCCTGCATCGATGAGCAGAAATCCCATCTGCGTTTGAGTGGACAGCCGCTGCGCAGTAAGGATCCTGGTCTGGTGCGCCAGGAACTCTACGGGCTGCTCCTGGCCCATTACCTCGTGCGCTGGTGGATGCATCAATCCGCCTGCGAGGCCGACCTGGACCCCGATCGTCTCAGCTTCACGCATGCCGTTGAGGTGTTGGACACCGCCTGCTATGAGTTTGCCCTGGTCCCGCGCCAGGAGGTCCCTCGGCTGCAGGAGCGCCTGCTGGCGGATCTGCGCGAACCGGCCACCCTGTTGCCCCCACGCCGCCTCCGCTTTTACCCTCGTGTTGTCAAGCGCGCTTATTCCTCGTTCCATCGCAAGCGACCGGGGCAGCAGGGATTTACCCTCAAAAAGCAGAGCTTCCGCGACATTCTTCTTATTTAAATGGCATTGACCACTAGTGCCTACCTTCCATCGCCAACATTCGTCATCGCCTAGTATATCCACCTTTGACCAGAACTGTTCTGGTGTTACGTGACCAGTCATACCACCTCCTTTAGTTGTAGGAACCCAGCATGATAGTAGTCCACTGCTCCTGCAACGTGCTAACATTCGGCGTCTCGCCACCTGTGATATCTGCTTCCGCTGCAATCGCTTCAGCAGGCGAACCTCCGCTGAGTGGGTTCTGGGCTCTCGCCATACCGTTAGCTGTCATCCTGCGAAACGCCCAGATGAAGCCGCCAGCTAATGCCAGAGTCCAAACCCAAGCACCGATAGTCTCCTTCGTAGCTTTGTTCATGAGCGCCTCCTTGTTCTGGTGGTTACACTATTCGACAACTTATTGATACGGCATACTGCATCGTGACAAGACTTCCCTGCGTTATTCATAGCTATGGCATATGCCTGCTTGGGACTTTTACCCGCACGAATTTCTGTGCGAGTATTCTGATTGATAACCGCCTTAGAGCGGCCTTTCTTCAGTGACATTGGTTACACCTTTCTATAAGCCCGTAGGCAATAGTTCATCGATGATCTGTTCAGCGGATAATCGCCTAATCCTCCGCTTCTGAGCCACCTTATCGTCGTACTTGATATGTATGGGACACTTCACCCATTCGTACCTCACCTTGTGGTCTGCGAGTCTATCTGCAATGGTCAGCGACTCGGTTGGCACGAACCTGATTGTCATACACCTGCACTCGTACCGTATGGTGAGAGCAGTCCAGATGTCGCGCTCTTCCTCAGGTGGCACGACTACAGCGGAATTGGTTGACTCTGCTTGCATTCCGATGGTAACACCTGCGAGTGGATTGCCTTCAGCTAATACTATGGGCTTCTTAGGCCTTGCCATTGTTCACCTACTTTTTTGCAGACTTCTTGCGGGCTCTTGTACTAGCGCCAGCGGTCTTCGACCTCCTGGTAGCTGCACTACTGCGTCCAGGTGGCTTCCTACGAGTTTCTCTTTTACAACTAAGATCGCTTGAAAGCCCCCGTCATTCATGCGGGGGATGAAAAGCGTTCCTCTTGGAGTGGGGTAGGGTGGAAATTGTTGACAATGCATGTTGTATCGTGCATACTCACCTACATGGACTATCAACACGAACAACACACGGTACACCTGATCGTGTACCACATCATCTGGTGTCCCAAGCGACGGCGGAAGGTGCTCATCGGGAAAGTGGCTGAACGCTTAGAGCAACTTATCTGTGAGGTAGCCAATGAGAACGCATGGGAAGTACTCACGCTGGCTATTCAGCCCGATCATGTGCACCTATTCCTGAGAGCTAATCCCTATACCTTGCCTACCGCTATAGCGCGGCTCATCAAGGGCCGTTCGTCTCATATGCTCAGGGAGGAATTTGCCCATTTGAAGCGCATGCCTTCTCTCTGGACACGCTCGACTTTCTACAGTACAGCAGGTAATGTGAGTGCTGAGGTCATCGAACAGTACATCGAAAGGCAGGGCAGGACATGAGCAGGAAGCCGAAAGGACTTCAGAATACACTGCAAGTACGGCTCTATCCAACGCCTGAACAAGGTCGCTTGCTCATGTCCCATTGCCAAGAGTACATCAGCACTATCAATGTCCTTGCCTCTGCCCTGGATGCTGATGTCATCCCCCATGGTGACACTTTCAGTACCAAGGACTTTGCGGCATCCCTTCCTTCTTGCGTCAAAAATCAAGCCTTGCGGGATGCGCGTTCTGTTTTCAAGCGATCCTTGGAACTGGACTGTTTGCCCCTGCTCAAGAAACCCATCTGTCAATGGAACAATCAGAACTGGCATCTTGAGCAGGGGACGCTCATCTTGCCAGTATGCTTGGACGGCAAGACGCAGCAAATCCAGATTGCTTGTGCTGATGTGGCACTCGATGGGTTCCCTGCTATCTTGCGCATCAAGAAGAAGCAGGGCAAGTGGGTAGCTGATATCACGATGACCATTCCCAAACCGAAGCCAGTCGAACAAGATGGAGTGATGGGCGTTGATCTCGGTATCAAGGTGCCTGCTGTGGCCTACGTTAGTGGGAATGGCAGTCGCTTCTTTGGCAATGGACGCTATCAGAGGCATATGCGACGTAGGTTCTATGCTCGGCGCAAGAAGTTGCAAAAGGCAAAAAAGGCACGTGCCGTCAAAAAGAGCCAGGGCAAAGAAACACGATGGATGAAGGACATCAACCACAAACTTTCCAGGCAGATCGTGAACCACGCACATGAACAGGGCGTAGGCACGATCAAGGTCGAATCTCTTGCAGGGATACGCAAGGGCACGACAAGCACAAGTCGTGGGGCAAAAGCCCGCAAAAACAACCGCATGAAAAATAGTTGGAGCTTCTACCAGTTGACCGCATTCATCACCTATAAAGCGGAACGGCTTGGCATCAAGGTAGAGCAGGTAGACCCTGCCTATACTTCCCAGGAATGTCCTGCTTGTTCGGCCCGAAATAAAGCACAAGACAGGACGTATGTTTGTGCAGCGTGTGGATGGATAGGGCATCGGGATATGGTAGGGGCAATCAACATTAGCCGTAGGGCTGGCCTATCTGATAAAAGGATAGGTGCCGTTGGAGCATGAGGCTCGGCCAACGGACGGGCGGCCTGAGACCGCCCCGAACTGTGAAGCGATGATCCCAAAGGCGAAAGCAACTGTGGGGGAGCCGATCAGAACCCCCGTCCATTTATGGCGGGGAGTCTCAGCAATAACCCTACCGAGCCAATCTGTCTTTGGTTTTGCTTTAGTAGTCTTTTTCTTTCTCAGTGTTGCCATGTTGTTACCTCTTTCTGGTGTACTATTAACCTATTGTTCGGACATCCCTACAAGTTACTTTCTACGGAACATATCGCTCAGCACTTTGATTAGACTGGCACCGGCTCCTACCAGTGTTGCACCGGCTACGACTGCAATTGCGTTATCTTCGAGCCATTCGGTTATGGCTTCTATATCAATCTCAGGTAGCCGTCGCTGTTGCTTGCTCCAGAGTTTGAGTTTGTATTGTTCAAACTCTGATCTGACTTGTTTGTACAACTCTTCGTAGTTCATAGGCTGTTCATCCATTCTGTACTCCTTTATCACGATCAATCCACCTTTGGCTCATCTCCTCGATACCTGGCCATCCAGGTGACGAAGTGAGTATCCGTGATATCTCGTCACCGATCAGCGCTCGTAGTAGCTGTTCAGCTTCCTGATAGTTGCCTTGACTGCATAGCCGCATAATCTTTTCAAGCGTGAAATCCACTAGCCTATCCTTTCTTCAATACTAGTTTAGCGATACATACCAAACACAGTATCAACCCATGGTTACACGTGTTCGGGCATATCCTATTAAGCCCTGGACAATAGAAGCGCAGGTGCTCTATGCAGGTGGGTTTGCTGCACTTGGTGCAGCATGCATCTGTCTTGGTTGAGCATATATGACAGCCACACTCGTCGTTATATAGTTCCGATGCGTCGAATACTGACTCTAACTCAGGACGCTCTAAGATTTTCGTTGTTATACTGGCCCTTATGTTCATTGATTGCTTCTCCTTGTGATCTAATGTACTATTGTTACGATGACCATACAAGTTATTGCGTATTCACCTCCCTCTGATGTTCAGCCTTTAGTGACCAGTACCGATCTGGATATAGGCTGAAATATCGCTTTAGCTGTGCGAATATCTCCGCCCTCTCTTTTAGGTATATGTAACATTCCCTACAAACACCATTCAGAGCAACCCGATCTCCGGTTGTGTGACTAACTACGCTGATTGTTACGCTAACGTCAATCCATGCTTTGACGTGGCACACAGGGCACTCTCGCTTCTCCATCTCACATCACCTCTGACATCTTCAATAGTAGCTGTCTGGTTACTTCTGCATCAGTCCCTGCCCGATGGTTAGATGCTTCTATCCCGAAATGTTCACAAGCATCCTGCAATCGGTAACGGCCCTCAGTGACAATTGCCATGTACATACGCATCAAGCAGACTGGTTCATACATTGGAACTGCGAGATGGTAGTATTCTGCCTCTTCATCTAGGATGCGCATGTCGAAAATTGCGTTGTACATTGCTACTTGCTTCCCACTGATAAGTTGCGCAATGGATACCCACACCTCAGGGAATGATGGAGCGTTAGCTAACATATCATTTGTTATGCCTGATTTCTCGGTTGCTTCTGTAGCTATACGCGCATTGCACTGAACGAGCGAATGGAACAATACTGTTCCATCTAACCGCAGTATTGATACCTCAACCATCTCCTCGCGTTTACCACCGGCTCCTGTCGTCTCGCAGTCAAGGATGAGAGCATCATTCTCGACAAGATCATGGGCTAACTGCAATGCCTCTATGCAAGATTTCTCTCGCTCATGCTGGTATCTCTCTGGATTAGCAAAGATGAAGTCGTATAACTCGTACTCGTTCATCTGAACAACCTTGCCATGACGGTTAATCAATACCCAGTCTTTGTCTCGGTAGGGATTGCTCCAATAATAGCCATTCTTTCTGAATAGTCTGTTACGCTCGTTCCGGTCAGTTTGGTGCGACGGCGGTATCTTAGTCAGTCCATTTTCAATACTCGATATTGCCTCGTGGAGAGAAACTACACTGTTATTCCGGTCATATAACTGAAAGTTATTCTCATAACCGCCTCTTCTCCAATGGAAGCCATATTCTCGTAGCATTGTATTTTGCTTTTCACGATCTTCTCTTGAGCGAGGCATATGTTGCTGTTCCCGCTGCCTCTCCTCCCGTTCACGACTGCGTTGTTCCCTCTTGACCTCTGCTTTTCGTTCATTGACCACAGGAAGGCAATCGTTACATACCTTACGACGGTAGCCAGGGCCATGAATAGCGAACTCGTCGATGGCTTTGGCCTGGTTGCATTCCTGGCATACTCTATCGTTGCATGTATGCTCAGGTTGATTAGTTATGTCTCTGAGACATTTAGAGCAGATGTTTGTCCAGTTCATCCTACTGACTCCAATCGTTGCTATACCAACCGTTCAGCGTTGCCTCATTTTGTTGATGTCGTTCATAGTTCTCGACATCGATTTGGTATGCTCGTATCGCTCCGTCTACTGTGTTGGTATCCATTTGTTGATAGTAGTACACCTCTTGTTGACGTTGCAGTGCCAGTCTTGCTCCACCAGCCATCGTAGCATAATGTCGTAACATATCTGCAATCACAGCAGCTGCAACTACCGCAACTACGACACCGCCAACTATGAGTAGAACCCTCATATCGTCGGGGTCGATCTTAGTCCCAACTTGCCCATGCTCCCCTGGTGGTGTTACTGGTCGCCTCAATAGGTGAGTCACATTATCGGGTTCACCCTCGATGTGGTTAACTTCAACACCAATCCTTGAGAGTATACTTTTGCGTATGTCCTCTGGTTCTCTCATTGCGGCTGGTTCTTTTCGCGGAGTTGCTTCCATTTGTTTGTCATGGTTTGCTGTATGTCCTGTACCTACAAAATGACCTGGCCCATGAAAGCCTCCACACTGTTCACAATATCTAGGACGAGGCATTAGAATAACCCTCCCTCCTCATGTTCTTTGATAAAGATTTGGTAGCCACCAATATTATCAGGGTCTATCGGAAAGCCACTCCTGTTTGATAGTTCAGAGAGAAACTCAGATACGGACGGCTCCTGAAAGAACCACTTTCCGCCTGAATACTTCTCATACAGTTCATTCAATGCATCTGCTCGTATTCCATCATTGTGGGAAGATGTGAACATAGGAACCATGACATTGAGGTCTTCATCCCATATCCTTATAATGAAACTGTCACCCTTATCTCCCTTATATTCTGTTATCCAGCGTTCTACTTCTTTCTCATCCTTGGTAGTGATGGTGGTTACACCATATAGTTCGCTATAACTTTCACGCTTTTGTTTGCTCCATTTCTCCTCGTTCATTGACTCGAGGCCATCTCCAGGTTTATAGGTCATTTTAGTCTCCCTCCGAACTACTCACAGTCTCATCATATCGACCTTTCCACTCGTTGTACTTCTCAACAAAGTCCCTCATCTCACCGCCAGTCTTAGGCCAATGCCAATCGCCGCTGGTCTTCATTATTTTGTGATATTGCTTTACTGTGATGTGCTCTTTCATTCTGAACGAACCTCGCTTGCCATCACACTCTGCATCGACACTTTCATGGTATGAACGTGTCCAAACGCAATCAGTGGATAATGCCACGATATCGTCATACGGAATATTGAAGTCCAATATGAAGTTAGCCAATCTAGCCCTGGCATTGCCCCAAATTGCGCCAGTCCACTCTGGATGGTTGAATGCCTTGTCATAGTCCGATGGCTCATACCTACGTCGGATAGTTCTGCTACCAACACTATCGTCCTGTGCGATTGTCGTCCACTGTCTTGGGTTAGTAGGAGGTGGCTCGTGGTCATATATAACTCTATCCTCAAAGTTGCGCAGTCTGTGCAGTGAACCGATAGCTTGTAGCATAATAGAGCGTATCGCATACCGCATCAGTTCTATTATCTCACTATCACCGCCTAATGACTCACGCAGTTCTACAAGCTTCCTACCCCAAACTTCTAACGGGTTAGTCTGTTTATTAGGGAATATTATTCGCTCTAATATCTCTACTTCCCAGTTGTGGTTGATTGCTGTTGCTATCTCTAATGCAGTTGCCCAACTCTCAAAAGTTTGTCCTGGCTCGTTGGGGTATTGCCAATTGTAATCCTTTGATCGCATTGCAGCTTTGAGTAGTCCAATGTGGTTCCATTCAGTTGGTACTGTGGCTTGGACTCTGTAGAACCCTGGTACGTGAGGATAAACCTGACCTGCACGTGGCCCTGATCTGATTATCACGTGAGCGAACTCGTTGACATTATCATGGACTGGTTCCCCAGTTGGTAGATTGTTCAAACATGCAGCATACATCCATATACCGTCATTCAGGTACAATCCATCTGGTAGTGTATCGTGTTTGGGACTCATGACCTGGATGCGGCCTTGCCCAAAGTTAGTTTGTACTAGTTCAAGCAGATCATCAGGCAATCTTTTGTACTCATGGTCAAATGGTAAAGAAGCACATAGTAATTCTCTACCGGCATTGGCTGGTGTCGAGTAGAATTTGAATGTCTTCAATTTGAACTTGTGTTGTAGGATTTCTTCCAACTCAAAGTACGCATTGCGTATATTAGCCAAGTTCTTGTACTCGCCAAAGAACTTACCAGTGCAATATAGATCGATTGTGAAGCCGCCCTTTATATATCTACTGTGTGATGTTTTCCAGCTAAATCTTGCCACTGTTGACCAGTCTTTGAGACTGCTATGAAAGTAACTCTCATTTGGACGGTTAGCTTCAAGCTGTCCAGACCGTATATACACGGCATCGTTTGACATACCCCTTGATTTAGCGTGTACCATAATCTTATCAAGTAGCTCACCAATTGGTACGTAGCAGTCAATTTTGCCAGACTTGCCACCAGCGAGAAAGACATCACCCGTTTGATAATCATACCAGTATACTGGTCTGTCACTGTTACCAACGAATGGCGGCCTCCTGGTAAGTGAATATCTATCGGTCATGCCATCCCCTCCATATTCAGCTTTAGTAGACCTTCATCTACTACATAGACTACGAAAACTGTCTCTTGATTTTCAACTGGCTGAAGTCCCTCATGTTGTGTTATCATCTCAGCCATAGGCCCCAGTTTCAACATCTTATGTACAGAGTATGATCTATTTTGCTTCATATCACTGACTAATTCTTTTTTAACGCTAAAGCGGTTATTAACTGTCGACTTCCATTCTGAAAATCTCACGCTATCTTCTCCAAGATTGCTAATTGCGTATCGACGTACTGCTGTACATCCCTTGGCATGGTTCGACGTTCTGCTATGACGCCTTTGAACGGCTCGACAATACGTGTTATCATCGAGCCCTCGATGTAACCTACTTCATAGTTCCGCAAGAATTGCTCGTCTCCCCCTGCATCGATGAATTTCTGCAAGCGTAGATTGAACTGGCATTGTTCGTATTGTTCGCGAACTTCATGGCGCAGGATGTATCTTTTCACTGAACGTGGAACAATCATCCACCTACCACCTGGTGACTTCTTTGCTTTCAGTTCACCACGACGGCATAGGTCGGCTACAATCTCACGCTTTGTCAAGATGCGGCATTCTCTTGCAAGTAACACGTCACATATACTGGCATCCGGCTCACGGGTTAGGTATTCTTGAATGTAACTACTGCCGCCAATATTCACCATGATCTCGGCTACTCGACGTGTGGTTAGTAAGTTCATGGTTAGGGGAACCTCCAGACTACTTCAAACTGCTCTGATATAAAAGTCCACCACCCTAAAGGACACAACCTGCGCGACGATTGCTGCCTTCTCTGCTGTCTATTTGATCTTCTCATTAGTTAACCTTTCTGGCAGTTTTGCTGAGGTCTGCCAAACTCACAGGGTGGCATGTGAGTCCATGTCCTACCACTACATATATGTCCAACTGCTGCCGCCGATATATCGAATAGGTATGCTACTTCAAGTTTACTCATACCATTTGCTATCAACTGTCGGATGCGTGGTATATCGTTTTCATCTAACTTAGCATTATGGTTATCGCTTCCTCGATATATTTTGTCAGGGCGTTTTCCATAAAGTCCTGTCACTGATGGTAAGCTGAATCGTTTCTCATACCTCTTTATTCTTACACTTATATCTTGACGTGTCACTCCACGAGCCCTCGCTATCTCAGCTAATGAGTAACCATTGTGATACAACCTCCTAATAGCATCTACCTCAATGTCATTAGGCGTAGGGGCACCAGACGGTGGTAAGCCATTGATAACATCATCCATTCCTATTCTCTCCTTTTGCTCTAACCATATCAGCGATTTCTCTTCTCAGTTTAGCAACATCAATCTCTTTGTATTCCAGTCCTCCTGACAACACTACCTCCGGATGACAAGTGCCGCACTCCCAGCAGGTTCTCCCAGGTTGGGATGATTTGGAGAGTAACCTAACGTGCCAGTCGTACTGATCGCACACAGGACAGTTGATCGACGGCATTGGAACGCTTGGGAGTGGCAAGGAAGATTTCGATGTGTACTTTGCGCTCACATCTCTACTCATGTTTCACTCCCAACTTTCTCCATTTGGGCAAGTACTCTCTGATGGTCGCTCTCGTCCACTCCTTGTTAGCTTCGTTGTCAGACTGGAAGTCATCGCGTATCATGTCTAACATCTGTCTAGCGTTGAGCCTCGCAGGTGGCGCATCGGGTTGTTCAATGTCTATGACATATACCGCGCTACCTAAATGTGGCCCAAGCGCTCTAGCGGCCTCTTCTTCTAGTTTATCGTCCGACATTGATTGGTCGATGACTTCAGAGTGACCATTAGAAGTGGACTTGTCGTTTGGCTTCTTATGGTATACCGGAACCAGAGCACCATTTATCATCGCAGTATCATAAATTCCGATGAAGTAGTACTCATTATTGCGTTCACCGTTCACTTTTTCTTCTATTCTCTTTTTCGGGAAGCCTGATGCAACTAGGTATTCGTTAAAGTTGCTCTTACCCTTCTGATACTGCGGGTCACCTTTGTACCATGCTGTGTATCTGCTATACAACTCATTGCAGGCTATACCAACCTCTCGACAATCCTTGTCGAGAATTACTCTTGCTTGTTCGATGAAGTCATTCATAGTATTGTGGCTATGTATGTAGTCATCGACTTCCGTCTGCATATCACCTGGTAGAGTGAATGACCAGTTATCTTCTTTGCACATTGCCAGCCCTCTGAGTAGAAAGTTCAAAATTCCATCTCGCTCAGAGTACAAAACCTCTCTCATGACCTTATCGTCCTTTCGTTCTTGTACTGGTATTTCACGGCAGAACGATAGGGCAAGTCTTGTTCCTATCACTGGGCTGTTACTAGAGAGTTTAGGGCGTTCATTAACCAACATCACTACGAGAGTGGTTGACGCGAATTCTAGTAGCTCTTTTTCGTAGTTGCCACGCGCTGACTGGGTATCTACACTGGTCAAAGTCTTCAACAATCCCTCATCGAGGGTTCCTCCGGAGTCTGGCTCACTGGACGTTGCAAATCTTTTACAGTATAGCGCTCGCAGTACAACGTTAGGGCTATTTTTACCGGCATTCTTGTCTCTAATGAATGCAGTTGACGGGAGCGAAATTCCGTAGGTGCCAAACCTTGCCCTGATCGACTCTACTAGAGTAGATTTACCGGCCTGTCCAACTCCATGCGGCATGATAATTCGTTTATTCGGGTGGCTGGCATCCAGTGAACCTCCGAACAATTTCATGAAGAACCTGTATCTTTCAGAGTCACCATGCGCGAAAATTCTATCGAACTGCTTATCAGACTCAGGACATTCTGCGCCTGGCCTGTAGCTCATATCAGCGCACATAGTGTTCAGATCAGACGGCAATGACTCACGAAAGAAGCCCTTTTCATCTGGAGATTTCAAAGTGTCAATCGTTCCGTTGAGTACAACAAAGTCTGATAAACACGAGTCATAGTCCTTGATCTTTCTCTCTATCTCTGCTTGTTTAGATGCGAACTCCAATACCGAAAGTGGTGCGCGTCCACTCATGGTGCGTATAGATGCATCATACGCAATCTCTGCTCTTGATAGCTGAGAGGCTATTGATTTGAAGTTCCGTCCTAGCTGCTCAATGTCAGCATCAGAGAAACCCCACCTATCTCTATCGCGTACTAAGTAATCCTCAATCATGAAGATAATTCCGCCGTAGGGAACACCAACATAGGACTTATCATCGGTGGACATATTCTGACCAGGAAACGCTAAATCCCAAGCTCTGGTCAGCCTACCCATACCAATTTTCTTCAGCAGAGCCGCCTCCCTCGCACAGCCGTCAGCAACAACTCTGACCATTGCCAACAAGAACGAACTTGGTGCAGGAGCACACACCACGCCATTGAATACAAACCACTTCTCTCGTTCCTCGTTATATGTTATATAGTCCATCGACCTGATTGCATATCGTCTAGCAATATCCATGACGGTGTAGCCGTATGCACTGTTAATGAATTGTTCGTCCAGTGCAAACTGAGCGTCCTTGATCGTATCAAGAGAACGCCTGAACTCCTCTGGTACTGGCTGAAGGATTATGTTCCTAGCTTCATCGTAGCTGATATCAGGGAACTTCAGACCATCACCCTTTTTTGTGTTGGACTGTTTTTCGTTGGAGTCATCCAAGTCCAACCTCCTTTCACGCTACTTGACAAGCGGCCCGACAGCTGGTAGTCTTATATAGACGGGTTATCCGCCCATATCGTATGGGCCACTTGTGGGAGCAGGCTTTCGACGGGGCTGCTCCCATTTTTCTTTCTACACTGGCACCTGCTCGGTGTCCGTTATACTGGACGCACTAATTGATCTGACCAGCCTCACCAAACTGTAACGCTTCTTCAGCATGCAATCGGCAAAGGCGCTCTCATGGTCGCCTGCGGTTCTGTGCACTGCATCGACGCGCTGCGGGAAGTCGGCGTCATCTTTCCTGTGACCCAGGTTCGGGATATACCCGCTCTCAGCTATGCAATCATTTACCATGATGCGAACTGCCTGTGCGGGCACACCAGGAAATCTCTTCTGCTCCTCAGCGATCATCTCATAGTAGGGGTCTTGTGGCATCACTCGCTCATCCTCCTGTACTGTCATCCGGTCAACATCGACTGACCAGCTAGCTCATTCGCGCTCATGCTGGTGTACCGTACTTCTCTTCCATCACTTGACGTAGCCGTCTCACACTCGATGACCTAGCCCGCCAGTCGTATCTGACAACACCAAGGCCTACCTTTCGGCCCTCCAGAATTCCAGTCCTCAGATACCTCAGAACTGTCAGGCGCGTGAGTCCCAGAGCCTGCGCGGCCTGCGAGGAGGTCAATTCCTCATTGTTGTCAAGCATCTCCTCGATTTGATCTTTACTCAACATATTGTGCACTCCTATCGTGTAACTATGACACACAGTCGACTATAAACACATCCATTGGGAACGTGTGTTCTAATAGAATTATGCGATACATCTCTGATATTGTCAACCAGGCAGGTGGCTTGAACCCGCCTGGTATGCGGCCCGAACCCATTTCTGGCGGAAATCACTACAAATAAAAAGGAGCGGATATCCAACTCGGATACCCGCTCCTCTGGTCTTGAGTGTGATCTACTTGGCCGTATCACCCAACAGTTGATCGATCAGCGCCTGAGCCTTTTCAGGGTCAGTCTCCATCAACTTCTGCACTTTTGCAAACAGTTCCTTGCCCTGACGTTTGCTCTGCTCAGACTGTTCACGATCTGCTCGTTTTCGTGCGTTCGCGTATTCACGCATTGTCATGACTTTCTTGTACTCCTCAACGGAGGTCTTCTCAGCGAGAATGACACCCGCGATACGTACTGCGTTGACTTTGCCAGAATACGCCAGGTACGACATACTCGAACCTTTGACGCCGAGTATCTCTGCTGCTTTCTCAGCGGTTATCCATCCATTGAGTTCATCTACAGTTTTCACTCCGTCAGCCTTTGCATTGATCTTAGCCATTGTTCGTTTCTCCTTGCGTGTCGGTTGATATTTGCGTAGATGAACAATTTCATCTAACGAGTATATATTAACATAGAAAGAGCTGGCTTGTCAAGCCATTTGAGGCTCAATTAGACGATTATCAGAAACTCGTTGGTTGATGCTGGAATCACTATGATATGACATCAATGATCGTTGGGAACATCCTCAACTAAATCATTGAGAGTTACGTTCAATGCCTTGGCGATTTTATCCAATGTTTCCACGCTCGCGCCTCCATAGGGATGTGTCATCAGTCGTTTGATCGTATTGAAGCTAACGTCTGACATCCTTGACAGCTTGCCCATTGAGATACCACGCTCCTGGGCGACTTCCCTTATTCTTAATCGTAGCATGGCTGGATTGTACCGTAGCCTGGCAGCTTGACAAAAGTACCCACTTGAATGTATCCTCCACTATGTACCTTACTGCATGTACACACACACGGCAATCAGAGCAAAGGAGACGAGCATGGGAGCTTTATATGACAGCGGATTATATCCCGACGACCCGATTGTAGCAACCATTAGACCAGGCGTTATTGTTGCGTATCGTTTGCGACCTCACGATATACCAGCTAACCCGAATAAGGTATGGCGTGGCAGGGTGAAATGGGCTAACGATGTCGCAATATCAGTTGATATTCTGGAGCCAGGGTATAATGGACTGAATGAGATAATAACCTATGAGCAGCTTATTGGTATTGACACCGATTATGCCTCACCGCAACAGGAGGGTTAACACATGTTACTAAATAATCGTTACGAGTCTCAAGACCCGATAAGCCGTGGCGGCATGACTACCATCTATCGCGCCCGTGATATACAGACTGGTCGCATCGTTGCTATCAAAGTGCTGCGCGAAGTCTATAGCACCGACCCCAAGTTTGTGGCACGCTTCCAACGTGCAGCGAAAACACAGTCTACTTTGCAACATCCCAATATCGTGCAGGTATATTACTACGGGCAGACTGATGGGAAGTATTATATCGTCATGGAATTGGTTCAAGGCGCCGACCCGCGTCGCTATTTGCTTTCTCACGGTGTGCTTGATGTGGCTCATGCTGTGATCATTGCCCACAGCGTTGCCTTGGGGCTCGGCGCTGTTCACCAGCACGGCATTGTACACAGGTCTGTCAAGCCACAAAATATCCTGATAGGCAGAGATGGTTCGATCAAGCTGACCGACTTTGGTATAGTCAGTGTCTATAAAGATATCAATGATGAGAGGCTGACTGAACCTGGTATGACCCTGGGAACCGTTCAATACTACGCACTGGAGCAAGTTCAGGGTGAAATCGTTAGCCCCGCTGCTGATGTCTATTCGTTGGGCATTGTCACATATGAAATGTTAACAGGTCGCCCGCCTTTTGATGGTGATACTCCGGTAGCAGTGGCTATGCAGCATATTCAGGAGACGCCAACTCCGCCCAGCCAGCTCAATCCTAACATACCGCTGGCTCTGGAAGAAATTATCCTGCGTTGTCTGGAAAAAGTGCCGTATATGCGCTTCCACAACGGGTCACAATTGGCGCGAGCTTTGGAGGCGCTATGAGACGCTATGCGACATCCTTTGTGCTGCTTGGGCATGGTAAACTACCAAGTAAATGAGTAAAGGAGGATATTTTGATATTTAGACGTTACCGAACATATCTGGTCCTGGTTGCCTTCGCTATCTTGTTAAGCCTGGGTATATGGTTCTATGTAGATGGTAGATTGGCTGCACCGAGCGTGCATAGTGGGCCACTCCCTCCTGGCGAGCTTCCGCCGCAAGTCGCGTGTGGTACTGCCACAAACCTCTCTGTATTTGTACTTCCTAACTCCCTTCTCAACATGCATATCCGACAGGCCGCCGCCGATATGGCTGCGGCGCAGGCCACTCTCAATGCTGTGGAGGCCAGTGGGAACGCTCTTCAAATTGCCCAGGCTCAGCAGGCCTATCAATTTGCCAAGGATCGCTATAACGCCATGGTGGCGCAAGCACAATCGCCCACCATACATGGCTCTTTCTGCACGCAGACAAGATGAGGAAGTCGGAAGGAGTATTTTTGTTTGTCAGATAGGACTGGCTTATAACATCATCCAACTAGGAGGTATTTCAATGTTTAAGTACTACGTACTGTCAATAATCCTGGTAGAACTAATCCTTGTACTAGCCACGGGTGTCGGTACAACCCCACTAACCGGTGAAAAGGGAAGGAGGACTTGAAAAAGCAAGCGTCCTTTGGCATGCTGTGAATATGAAAACAACAACCACAGAGCCAATGGACGCGTCGAAACAATTTTGCCCGAATGAGGCGTGTTCCGCAAGA
>WNFA01003143.1_pt1 | contig 15540 bp, 15 predicted proteins | sample 5400481 | NCBI WGS metagenome assembly WNFA01 (sample SAMN13153340, study PRJNA577476) | soil metagenome | isolation source: 120 cm saprolite under Douglas fir tree site 2 hole 1 replicate 2 | place: USA:California | collected 2015-04-18
GAATCTCGTCACCATCGTGCAGGAGACCGTCGCCAATCAGCAGCAGGCGGCACGCACGCGCCACATCGAGCTGGTCTTGCCCCCAGATGAACTGGTGCCAGTGATCGCCGACGCTGGCCGCGTCGGGCAGGTGCTCACCAACTACCTGACCAATGCCCTCAAGTACGCGCCGGTCGATCAGCCGGTATTAGTACACCTGGTAGTGGCGGCAAGCAGCGCGCGAGTGTCGGTGCGTGACCAGGGGCCAGGGTTGACGCCGGAGCAGCAGCAACGCGTGTGGGAGCGTTTTTATCAAGTGGCAGCGCCTGGGCACCAGGGGCCAGATGGAGGCCTGGGACTGGGATTAGCCATCGCCAGGGCCATCATCGAGCAGCATCAAGGGCAGGTGGGGGTCGAGAGCGCTCCTGGTCAAGGCTCGACCTTCTGGTTTACCCTGCCGCTGAGCTGATGCCAAACCATCCGCACAACAAACAAAGAGCCCCTCTTTGCCATGACCTGCGGGTCTTCGAGATAAGAGAGATCATACTTTTAATACAGCATTCAAAAGGACACCTGATAATTTGTTGCCAACCACCCGGGCATCATAAGCGCCCTTCAAGCTCGTATATACTCTTGCCGCAATTGGCTTTTCTTCTTCTGGGTGCAACAGAAAATGCTCCTCTCTAGCTTGGTCGCTGGGGAAAGGTGTAGGATTACTCGGGTATGAGGAGTTGGATATTGAAGCTCGAGCCTTCCCCTGGAATACCACTACTGTCAACCCAGATTTTCCCTCCCATTGCCTCAACCAGGCGTCGGGAGATATATAGTCCCAGGCCAGAGCCTCGGATCGTGCTATTGAGATCACGCTCCAGTCTTATGAAACGCTGGAAGAGGCGATCCTCGATCGAGCTTTCATACATAGGGATAGGTCGATTGAGCGCTTGCAATGGTTGTCATCCCAACGTTGTGGTAATCCTTCTTTATCAAAAAGTGCTTTCGCATTTCATCTATGCAGAGAATTGTACAATATCTATTGGGAGCAGTCTACAGGAAACAGCACAGAAAAATGGAGGTTACTATGGTTGAACCCATCTCAAATCCCTGGAATGTGAAGGAAGCAGATTTTCCCACGACGGGCACTCCATCTGAGCAGTGGCATTTTCTCCTGAACTACGCTGTTCTGGCGCCTTCACGGCATAATACCCAGCCGTGGCTCTTCAAAGTAGAAGGCAATACCGTTGAACTCCATGCAGATAGATCGCGGGCGCTCCCCGCAGCCGATCCTGACGATAGAGAAATGATTATTAGTTGTGGCGCGGCTTTCGCCAATCTCCTGGTCGCACTCCGGCATTTCGAATATGCGCCAATCGTGGATATGCATACCGACCATGACAAACACGAAGTACTGACTTGTATCAGCTTTGAAAGGGGGAACAAGGCAACGGAGCTAGAAGATAAGCTCTTCCACGCAATAACACAACGCAGAACGAATCGGCAGCTATTCGAAGACAGGGAGGTACCGTCATCACTCCTCTCCGCTCTGGAAGGCATAGCTGGATGGGAAGGAACGAGTTTCCAGGTGGTGCAGGGGGAGGAAGCTCGAAATGCGCTGGCGAATCTGATCGCAGTGGGTGATCACACGCTGTGGGCAGACGAGGCATTTCGCCAGGAAATCGCGGCGTGGACCCGTCAGAGTGATATCGAGAGCCACGATGGTGTACCAGCATATGCTTTTGGTACAGGAGATCCTGCTTCTTATCTTGGCCCGCTCATGATACATACTTTTATGGATCATGGGGAAACGCCTGACAAACATCATCTGGCCACCGGTTCTCCTATGCTTGCAGTGCTCTGGACGTTTACTGATGCCTGGTTCGACTGGTTCGTAGCAGGCAAGGCCGTTGAGAGGATACTACTCTATGCACGCGCCGAGGGCGTCTGGGCGTCATTCTTCAATCAGCCCATCGAAGTTGCCTCGTTGCGAAAAGAACTGCGCGACTTGTTAGGAGGAACAGACTTTCCACAGCTCATACTGCGCATAGGGTACGGACCGGAGGCGTCCCCCACTCCGCGCCGGAGTGTGCGCGATGTGCTTTTGTAGGACCTCTGTCACAAGATGGTAGACAATCAGATAATCAGAACATATTCAATTCGCTGTTGTGTGATATACTGCTAGGTAAAGCCCATCCTTCCCGCCCTGACATTGAGAAGCTCTATGAGGAGGCTACGATGCTTTACCAACCTACTGCTCCTGGAGATTGGGGCCAGATGCAACCGGCAGCAGATATCGTGACTGCAACAGAGGAACTGGCAACGGAGGATGCATGTAAGCTCTTCCTGCGTAGCTGGAAAACGGATAGCTCGCAGGTCCTTCTCATCCTGCACGGATTGGGTGGACACAGCGGCTGGTATATCGATATGGGTAACGTATTGTCCACGCGCGGCATAACTGTCTATGCTATGGAGCATCGTGGATTTGGCCGTTCAGGTGGTATGCCAGGCCATATCGATGACTATCATACGTATGTGGAAGACATCCACTTTGTCGTTGCAGAAATCCGCAAGCGCCATCCCGGAGCAGCGATCTATATGCTTGGACACAGTATGGGCGGCATTTTTGCGACATACTTTGCGGCAAAATATGCGAGTATGCTCACCGGCGTTCTTTTCCTCAACCCCTGGATAGAAGATACCTCCAGTGTTTCTTTACTCACCACTCTGGGGATCTTACTGGGCGGTATCTTTAAGTCTAAGCGCTATTGGCGACTTGCCGGGGGAACCGAGACGATGACGACCAATCCAGAGGCAACGCGGATGCTAGAAGTGGACTCATTCTGGAGACGGTCAGAAACGGCTTCTTTTTTGTTTCAAATATTGCTCATGCGCCTGGGTGTGCTTGGGAAAGCGAAACAAGTTACTGTCCCTGCGCTTGTCATGCAGGCCGAGGCTGATAAGGCTGTTATCGGCACCGCTACGCGCAAATTTTACGAGACATTGGCAAGTAGCGATAAGACGTGGAAGATCTATCCCAACTACGCTCACGATAGTGAGTTTGAACAGGATCGTTCACTGCTAGATACTGATCTTGTTACATGGATAAGTTCCCATGCTCCTGCGACGAGCGAGGTATCTTCGCATTAAGGATACAGACTCCTCCTTCTCCCTGTGTGGTATACTGCTGTAACTCATCACTGTTATCAAAGGCTTTGAGGAGCGTTATCACGCAGGAGCTTATCTCGCCACTCGTAGCTATGCTAGAGAAGGAGTTCAGGTATGGAAGCCGCTGGGCAGGGAACGCGACAGGGCGCAGGACTACAGTACAAGTGGATTGTCGCGATGGTGGTCATCATCGGAGTATTCATGGCCATCCTCGACTCTACTATTGTCAATATCGCCATCCCACGCCTGCAATCGGTCTTTGGCGCGGATCTCCATAGTGTCCAGTGGGTGCTCACCGCGTACATTCTAGCTCAAGGGGTTGCCACACCGGCTGCGGCCTTCCTGGCAAATCGCCTGGGTATCAAACGCTTTTATATCATGTCATTAGCGGCCTTCACGCTTGGCTCGGCCCTCTGTGGGTTGGCATGGAACTTGCCTTTGCTCATCACCTTCCGTGTCGTGCAAGCGATAGGGGGCGCGGCTTTGTTCCCGCTCTCGCTGACGCTGATCTTCCGTGAGTTTCCACCACAGGAACGTGGAACTGCGCTGGGACTCTTCGGCGTGCCTGCCCTCCTTGCGCCTGCCCTCGGCCCGACACTGGGTGGCTATCTTGTCACTTACGCTGACTGGCCCATAATCTTCTATGTCAACGTACCGATTGGCATTGCCGCTGTCATTCTGGCCTCGATCTTCTTACGAGAGCTGCGTGACGAAACCCGCCAGAGCTTTGACGCGGTCGGTTTCATCTTCTCGACAATAGGGCTGGCCTGCGTGCTTTATGGCCTGTCTTCTGCCAGCACCGATGGCTGGGGATCAACCACGGTAGTAAGCACCCTTATCGTAGGATCGCTTGCGCTTGTCATCTTTGTGGTCGTAGAGCTGGTTATCATCAATAGTGGAGGATATCCCCTGCTCGATCTGCGTATTTTCACCAATGCCAGCTTCACCATCAGCACAATTGCCAACGTGTTCGTCGTATTTGCCCTCTTCGGCGGTCTGTTTCTTTTACCCGTCTACCTGCAAATACTGCGCGGCCAGAGTGCCTTCCAGGCTGGCTTGCTTTTGTTGCCGCAGGCCCTGGCCTCAATGGTCAGCGTCGTCGTTGGTGGAAGATTGGTGGATCGCTTCGGTGTACGGGTCGTTGTGATCCCAGGCCTGCTCATCCTGGCTGTTGCCAGCTGGCAACTTTCGTTCATTACAGCCGATTCGCCCTACTGGTGGCTACAGACAATGATCATCCTGCGCGGCCTTGCACTTGGCCTGGTTGGTCAGCCGCTAATCCTCTCGGCGCTGTCAGAGATTCGACCGCAAAAGCTCACCCAAGCCTCCTCGCTCAGTACTGTGGTGCGTGCCGTGTCGAGTTCTCTCGGAGTTGCGGTCCTGGCAACCCTGGTGCAGGTGCAGACTAAGATTCACTACAGCCATCTAGCCGAGCAAGTTACCGCCAGTTCGCCTCTCGGGCAACTCTTGCTGCGCCTGGAGGCATTCTTCGTGGCTCGTGGCGCAGATGCAGCCGCTGCCCATGCGACCGCCATCCATCTGCTTGCCCAGTTGGTGCAGGAACAAGGCTACGTTCTGGCGATTCAAGACGCCTTTCGTATCACTCTCATCTTCGTCGCCATTACCGTGTTCGTAACCCTCTTTATACGAGTAAAGCGACCTGCGCGGCGCTTCCCAGTACAACCAGTAGAGGCTCCTGTTGATGAAGCGGCGCCAGAGGAGGGAACTGCCCTGGCAACTGTCGAGTTATAAGCCAGGTGGATGACTTCTTACAGCAATTGGTCCTCGAGAAGGGAGAATATGCGTCACTTTCTGATAGATACCGATACCGCCTCTGATGACGCGGTCGCACTCGTTATGGCCCTGACGTTTCCTGATGTGCAGGTTGAAGTGATCACGGTCGTAGCTGGCAATGTGCCGGTGGATCAAGGGGTACAGAATGCCCTTTACACGGTCGCATTATGTGATAAAAAGGTCCCCGTCTATCGTGGCGTGGCTGCCCCGCTGCTGCGCCCGCTCGAAACCGCTCAAAATGTCCATGGCCAGGACGGCATGGGTGACATTGGCTTACCCCTTTCTGGCCGGATGCCTGCTGAAGGGCATGCCGTGGATGTTCTGCGTGAAACCATACACCGCTATGCAGGAGACATCACACTGGTCACCCTCGGTCCATTGACGAATGTCGCCTTAGCTCTCCTACAAGACCCCTCGTTGGCAGGCAAGGTCAAGGAATGTGTCATGATGGGTGGAACCGGGCAGGGCTATGGCAATGTCACTCCAGTAGCAGAGTACAACATCTGGGTCGATCCCGAGGCCGCAAAGGTGGTATTTGCCTCATCTATGCCAATCAAAATGGTCGGGTGGGATATCTCCAGGGTGTATGCCGCGCTTAGCCAGGAGGAGTCAGCTGCGTTACGGAGCATAGGGACGCCATTAGCTGAGTTTTGTGTTGATATTCAGAATACGCTGAACCAGTTCTCCACCAGGGTTACGCGGCTGGCAGGATTTGACCTGCCCGATCCTATTGCGATGGCGATCGCGTTGGACCCGTCAGTTGCGACAGATACCCAGCGGCTCTTTGTGGCAGTGGAGAGCGAGAGCGCTCTATGTCGCGGGCAAACAGTTGTGGATCACCTCAGTGTCACAGGGCAAGAACCGAACATAGAAGTAGTGTTGGCAGCATCCCGCGAGCGATTTTTAAGTATGTTGCATGCTGCCGTAAAGAAATGAAGTCAGCTTTTTCGACATTTTCAAGTTTTTTCTGCCACAAAGCTCACTCGATTAACATTCCCATAATATTTTACTGCGCATAATTATAATGAAACTGGCCATAGCTAACAAAGCGTATAGGATGTAGTGCGGTGTTATTTGTGATGTTTCAAGTAAAAGAAATCAGGAGATACCTTCATGACCACAAGGACCACCGGGGTGCCTGCGGGACCTGCCCCTACCGCCGAACAAATTCGTCAAGCCCATGCGGAGACATTAGACGCCATCGCTCGTTACCGCCGCGTAACCAATTATTTAGCAGCCGCCGAGATTTATCTCAAAGAAAACGTGCTGCTTGAGGAGCCGCTGAATCCTGGGCATATCAAGGATCGCTTGCTGGGTCACTGGGGCACGAGTCCCGGTATCAACTTGATCTATGCTCACCTCAATGCTCTGATTATGCGCCACGATATCGATATGTTCCTGGTCACGGGTCCGGGGCATGGAGCGCCAGCGAACCTGGCGAACCTGTACCTCGAGGGCACCTTGCAAGAATATTACCCCGAGTTGACGCTTGACCGTGCCGGGCTGCACCAATTCGTCAGGCGTTTCTCCTGGCCGGGCGGTTTCCCCAGCCATCTCTACCCGGGCGTACCGGGGACGATCCATGAAGGCGGCGAGCTGGGCTATGCACTGGCTACTGCCTTTGGTGCTGCGATGGACAATCCTGACCTCGTCGTAGCCTGTATTGTTGGCGATGGAGAGGCTGAGACCGGCCCTACAGCCACAGCATGGCATAGCTACAAATTCCTTGATCCTGCCGAATCCGGCGCGGTACTGCCGGTAGTACACCTGAACGGTTACAAAATCTCCAATCCTACGATCTACGGCACCATGAGCGATGAAGAACTATATTCCCTATTTACGGGATATGGCTACCAGGTGCAGTTCGTAGAAGGCGATGACCTGGACGCTGCTCTCTATGGCGCACTGGATTGGGCCTACCAGGAGATCCGCCGTATTCAGCAGGCTGCCCGTTCGGGTCGGCCAATCGCCCAGCCACGCTGGCCGGTGATCCTTTTGCGCTCCCTCAAGGGCTGGACGTGTCCGAAAGAAATGGATGGCGAGCCTTTAGAGGGTTCTTACCGTTCCCACCAGGTTCCGATTCCCGATCCGAAGACGAATCCCGAACACCTGCGCCTGCTGGAAGGCTGGCTGCGCTCTTACCATGTAGAGGAATTATTCGATGAACAGGAGCAGCCGAGGCCTGAGATCCTCGAGCAGTGTCCCAGGGGGAACCGGCGGATGGGGAGCAATCCTCATACCTACGGCGGACGTATACGCAAGGACCTCGATCTACCTGGTCTGCTCGAGTTTGGAGTCCCTGTCGAACAAACCGCCTCAGGTAAGCAGTCACCAGCAGCCCTGCCGCGCGGAGTAAACGACGTCAGCAACGTCGAGCATGTGGCCAGGTATTTAAAGGCTGTCATTGAACGCAACCCGCATACGTTCCGCATCTTCAGCCCGGACGAACTGGAGTCCAATAAACTGGGAGCGGTGCTCGAAGCGACCAGGCGCAACTACCAGTGGCCTATTCCTCCACATAATGAGAAGGTCAGTTCAAACGATGGACGTGTCATAGAGATTCTCAGTGAGCATACTATCCAGGCATGGTTGCAGGGCTATCTCTTGACCGGCCGTCATGGACTGTTCCCTTCCTACGAGGCTTTTCTGAATATCATCGTCTCTATGATGGACCAGTATGCCAAGTTCCTCAAAATGTCCATAGAGATTCCCTGGCGTTTGCCGGTGTCGTCCTTGAACTACCTGGAGACCTCCACACTCTGGCGACAGGAACATAACGGCTTCTCGCATCAAAGTCCAGGCTTTATCAACGCCGTCTTAAATAAAAAGGCCCAGGTAGCGCGTATCTATCTACCTCCCGATGCCAACTGTTTGATCAGCACGGTGGATCACTGCCTGCGCAGCAAAGAGTATGTGAACCTCATCATTGCAAACAAGCCGCCAATGCCACAATGGCTTTCCATGCCTGACGCCATCGCTCACTGCCGCGCAGGAGCCTCAGTATGGCAATGGGCCAGCATAGATGAAGGCGTCAACCCGGACGTGGTGCTGGTGGGTATTGGCGATATCCCAACGTTGGAGGTCATGGCAGCCGCTCAGATTCTTAGAGAAGAGATGCCAGAGCTACGTGTGCGTGTAGTCAATGTGACAGACTTAATGGTGCTGGAGCAGGAAACGCAGCACCCTCATGGCCTGGATCACGAGTTGTTCGATGCCTTGTTTACGGCGAACCGTCCTGTAATTATCAACTTCCATGGCTATCCTTCGGCGGTCGAGCAGTTGCTCTTCGGGAGACATAGTGCGCATCGTTTTCACATCAATGGGTATCAAGAAGAGGGTACGACTACCACTCCCTTTGATATGAACGTGCGTAACGGCACCAGTCGCTACCATCTCATCACGCAGGCAATACGCTTTGTGGCGCCCAACAATCCTTACGTGGCGGCCCGAGCCAGCGAACGAGTGCACCACTACGAGTATATCCTGCGTGACCATCGCCGCTTCATTCAAGAAAATGGCGTTGATCCGGAGGATATTACCAACTGGCATTGGAAGTAGGATAAACCTTATGAAGATACTGGTGCTGAATGCTGGCTCAAGCAGCCAGAAGAGCCGCCTGTACGAAATAGATGGTTCGTTGCCAGGTGAGCCACCCGCGCCATTGTGGGAAGCCGACGCCGATTGGACCGGGCATCAAGGAACCGCCGACATTGAGATTAGCACGGCTCGCGGTCAAACCCGGCATGAAAGCTTGCCAACAGGCGCCCGGGAAGGCATCATCAAGCACATGCTGGAAACCATCTGGAGTGGGACAACTAAAGTCATTGATCAGCCTGCGGAGATCGCTGTAGTTGGTCATCGCGTCGTTCATGGCGGCCCTGAGTACCGTCAGACCACGCCTATTACGCCGGAGGTGAAAGCGGCAATCGAGCAGTACGCGGTCTTTGCTCCCTCCCATAACCCGGCCAACCTGGAGGGTATACGAGTCGTTGAGCAGGTGCTGCCGTCGGTGCCCCAGGTGGCCGTCTTTGATACTGCATTCCATAGACATTTACCACTCGCTGCTGCCGTTTACCCCGGTCCTTATGAGTGGTTTGAGCAGGGCATCCGCCGCTACGGCTTTCATGGCATCAGCCATCACTACTGCGCCCAGCGTGCTGCTCAACTGCTTGGCCGTGACCTGGAGGGGCTGCGACTCATCACCTGTCATCTCGGCAATGGCTGCTCCCTGGCGGCCATCTACCACGGGCGGAGCATCGACACGACCATGGGATTTACTCCTCTGGAAGGCTTAATGATGGGGAGCCGCTCGGGCTCCGTCGACCCAGGTATCTTGATCCACCTGCTGCAGCACAAGGGATATTCGGTGGAGCAATTGGATAAAGAGCTCAATAAGGCATCAGGCCTCCAGGGTGTCTCTGGCGTTTCGAGTGACATGCGGCAGATTCTACAAGCAATATCGGAGGGCAATCCACGGGCCAAACTGGCATTAGATATCTACGTGCATCGCCTCCGTGGGGCCATCGGCGCCATGCTCGCGACCCTGGGGGGAGTGGATGCCCTGGTATTTACGGCCGGAGTTGGCGAGCATGCTGCGAGCATACGTGCAGCAGCATGCGAGACCTTTGGGTTCCTTAGCCTCGCGCTCGATCCGCAGAAAAATGCGCAATCCCCCACCGACCAGGATATTTCGACCGCCGATTCAGCCGTGCGCGTGCTGGTTATACAAGCGCAGGAGGATTGGATGATTGCCCAGGAATGCTGGAGGTTAAAAAAGAACGGCGCAGCTTGATAGAAAGCTGCACATCGTGTGCAGAACCATCAAGACTGATGTGGTACACTTGATGTACGGCGTCTTGGAAACTAAAGGGGTGCGGGCCGGTCTCGGAAACCATTTGTAGGGTTTGAATTGGGCTCGACCTTCTAATTGTCTCTGGGCGTGTTGCATTCGTCGTTGCCCTGGCTGGCAGCAGCTAAAGAGGTGATTACATGAATACATCCCTGGCAAAGCACATTTTTTCTCTGCAATCGGTTCCCCTCTATGCCATTGTATTAGCCTCTCTCACCTCCTGTGGATTGCTCCTCATGCACATGATGGGATGGCAGCTGTGGCTAATGGCCCTGCTCGTCCTGCTTGTATGGTCTCCCATCCTGGCCATGAAAACGAGGGACATCTATTGCCAATCGCGCTGGCTGGCCTTCTTTTTCGTCTTACTGGTCGCTCAGAGTGTGCATTTTACCGAGCATATCGCGCAGATGGTGCAGATCCATCTCCTCGGCCTTAGCGGAACACAAGCTCATGGCATTATTGGCATGCTTGACCTGGAATGGGTCCACTTCTTATTTGATGCTGGTTGGGTTCCCATTTGTGTGTATACACTGTTTGTCATTTTCCGCAAAAGCAATCCGTGGCTGTGGATTCTGGCAGTCATTGTCACCTGGCACGCGATAGAACATGTCGCCATTATGTCGTTCTATCTCAGAACAAGTATAGAGGGGTCACCAGGCCTTTTAGCGCATGGTGGAGCCATCGCTGGCGGCTTAGCGATCTCGCGCCCCGATTTACACTTCCTCTATAACCTGGTGGAAGAAACGCTCATTCTCATCGCATATGCCTACCAGCTCAAACAGCTCGCAAGGGCCACCAAAATTAGCCCTGCTGCAAGCGCGAGTTTTCAGCAGTTTTAAGGGAAAGAGGTATTCCGCAAAACCCCGCGTTGCTCCAGCCTAGCGAGATGCCAGTTCCAACTGCTTTTCCTAGCAGGTAGTGGTAAAGCTCGTGTGCGTGGGATGTGTTCGCCCAATCCGGTTCGGCCTTTGCAAATGGACTACGTGCAGTGCGCTCACCCTGTGTACCATCCCCATCTGTTACTGAATCGACGACCAGGCGGTGTGCGCCACTATGAAGCAACTGTTGGCCGAACTCCTCGACTCCTGTATAGCGGAGGCAGGGGCTGATGGTTATCTGGGTGGGTACGCCGCGAGCGCTAGCAGTTCGTACCAGTTCCCAACGCGTCGACAGGGATGGTCCACCTTTGAGACCTTTAAGGTAGGCCTGATCGTTCGTCTCGATGGTGATCGATAACCAGGCATAAGGGATCTGGAGCATCAGAGGTAGGTCACGCTCAGCGAGTGGCGAACGTGTCTGGATGACCAGCAGATCGAGGTCATTATAGCGGGAGAATACCTCCAGACATTGACGGGTTACCTGGTATTTGCGCTCAAGTGGTTGATAGGGATCAGTCGTGCTGCTCATGAAGATGCGGAGTTTCTGCCGTAGCGCAGGCTTCATCGTGCGGAGAGCTTTATCCAGCAGTTGAGCTGCATTCATTTTGACCTGGACAGCCTGGCCCCAGGCTGCTGTAAAGCCGCTCAAGGACCAGTTGGGTAGGAACTGGGCATAACAGTATAGTCCACAGGTTGTTTGCCCGAAGCCGCAGCCAATATAGCCCGATAGAGCATGGGTGAAGGGGTATGGCCCGGCTGCCAGAAACCCATGATGCTGGGGAGTCAGGATACTTTTTGCATCTTTTTGAGTGATTTCCATAGTCGACAGTAATGACGTCTCCGGCGTAGTTGAGCACCTCGATGGGTCGATGGTAACACAGAACTCTTGTACCTGCAAGTGGTATCCAACTGCTAATGTTAGCGTTCTGTGATATTGTCATAGGATAAGTGTTCAGTGAAAATGTCATCCGATGAAGGAGACAATTACATTGAACACTTACGAACAGAAACGAGTGATGGTCTTGAATCGCATCCTGGCAGGACAGCTCAGTGTGGTAGAAGCCGCACCCTTGCTGAACCGCTCGCACCGGCAGGTGCAGCGTATGCTGGCGGCCTATCGAAAGGAGGGGGCCGGCGCAGTGGTCCACGGGAATCGAGGACGCAAGCCCAAACAGAGCATGAGCATCGAGGTGCAGCAGCAGGTGATCGCGCTGGCCCAAACGACGTACCAGGGCTGCAACCAACAGCATCTACGAGACGGGGCTCGCAAGAACGGGAGGGGATCACACTCTCACGCAGCAGTGTGCATCGCATCCTGCAAGCCGCAGGACTGCTGGCCGAGCCCAAGCGGCGCAAGCCACAGCATCGGCGTCGGCGCAAACGGTATGCGCAAGAAGGGATGCTGGTGCAGATTGACGGCAGTCTGCACGCCTGGCTGGGGGAGCGTGGTCCATGGCTCAGCCTCATTGCAGCCATCGACGACGCTACCGGCAAGATCGTGGCGGCGGTCTTCCGTGAGCAGGAAGACGGACAGGGCTACTTTTTGTTGGTGCTTCAAATGGTCGAGCAGGATGGACGTCCGCTGGCGCTCTATCACGATCGCCATAGCATCTTTACGCACACCAGCCTCGCAACCGAGGCGGATAGCGTGCAGGAGCAGTTAGCGGGCAAGCAGGAGCCTACACAATTCGGGCGCCTCTTGCAGGAATTAGAGATCACCTTCATCGCCGCCCGCTCTCCACAGGCCAAAGGGCGTGTGGAACGGCTCTTTGGCACCGATACCTGATCGGTTGGTGATTGAACTGCGCCTGGCAGCCTACCTGCCTCGCTTCAATGCGCAATTTGCGGTGCCACCTCTGCACGTCGGCACTGCGTTTCGTCCCTTACCGGCGGGTGTGAAAGTTGAGGAGGTGTTGTGCTTCAAGTATGTGCGCACCGTGGCGGCTTCCCAATACGGTGCAGCTGGGGGAGCATCGAAGGCCCCTGCTCCCGGACAAAGAGCGGCACAGTTATGCACGGGCCCAGGTCGAGGTTCACGAGCGGCTCGATGGCTCCTTGGCTGTCTATTATGCTGGGCGCTGTTTGACCAGCTCGCCTGCTCCTCTGGAGGCTCCCATGCTGCGGGCACGCGCTGGTCGCCTGACCGCCCTGAGCCAGCCAGTTCGCTCGATCGCAGCGGACCCGACCGGCCAAGAGGAAGGTCTCCAAGAGGCTGCCGCGACGACTGCTCCTGCCGCAGCCTCTGTAGGGCGTGGCTCCATTCCAGGCCCGGAGCATCGACTTCCGCAAGAAAGTGCTGCCGCCTAAAGAGGCTCGCTCGGTCTTCTAGGCAGAACGGGCGGCAAAAACCTGCCGTTTTTCGCCTTTCATCAGGCGATACCAGGAAAAGGCCATGCGAAGCGCAGACCTGTCAAGGCGGGTTCCTTTCTAGGGTGCCTTGACAGGACCAGCGAGTATACCATACTCGGCACCGCCTGATGAAAGCCTTCTGGACACAACGAGCTAGGATGACAAAATCACTGAACAGTTAGTACGACATTTTCACTGGACATTGACAGACTTTCGCCATACCACGAACGAGATGGCGAAGACTGTATACGAGGCCGATGTGATACTCACATCGGCCTCGCTCAGGAGGAGCCCACACTGGCACTCGTCGAACTGCCCAATTACCGCAGTCCCGACTTGAAATATCTGAGGCGACAGGACCCCAAGCATGCCCTTCGTATTGGAATGGCGCAAACGAGACGTCTCACGCAGTTCATCACTCCTGGAGAGAAGGAACTGCGTGAGCGGCCACGCTCGGCGGTCCTTGATGGGTTACGCCAACTCGGATATCTACCCGCCAAGATCAGTTATTCGCCAAAAAGCCTCGCCTTGCCAGAATCCCTGTTCGTTGCCGGGATTTGGTTCATCCGTATTACCCGTCGACGAGCTGCCGTCGGAATTCACCTACCTGTGGTCGTACTGATCTCTACTGTGCATCAGCAAGTGTAAGCGTGGCTTCCTCATGACGGACAGATTCGAACCTATCGTTCCTGAACAAGTAAAGAGGCAGGCGAGCCGCGATGCAGCCAATTAACTAAGGCAGTTGCTTCTTGGAGATTTGCTCCAACTTGGCACAGACGACTTCGCAGTGCTGATCCTCTCTCGTCGAGGTGATACCTCTGGCGATTCAACCAACAGACGACTCTGCGATGTGGGCAATTGGCCTACCAGTGTGATTTTGACGTTAACTCGATTCCTTTTCGATAGAGGCAACAAAGGACACGAAGTATGCTTTGTAAGCCTCTGTGCCCTGTCAGAGAACCGTTATCTCGATGCATATCATGTGGGAAAGCACGTCTACTGAGAAGGAGATCACAGCGAGGCTTGTGGTAGATGAAGAGGGAGGAGAGAGGCGCATGCGTGTTGTTGCAATTGAGAGACAGGACGGTCAACGCCGTTATGTCGTCATTGACGAAGATGGCGGACTTGTTGAGCCGATGGTTCGCTATTTGAAATACCTTGACTGCGTTGGCTCAGCTCGTCAGACCCTGCGCTCCTATGCATACTCACTCGAACACTACTGGGAATACCTCACCCAGCAGCAACTCAACTGGCAACAGGTCACACTGGATGATCTCTCGCGTTTTGTGCTCTGGCTCAAGTTACCCTCCGGGTCACTCAAGGTGCTCCCTGCTCATCCCGTTCCCCAGGCGCGTTCTAACCGGACCATTACTCATGCTCTCACGGTGGTACGGAGCTTTTACGATTACCACTGGCGGCGGGAAGAGGTCGAGAGGAATGTCAAAGAGACCACAACCACCTTCCTTCCCGCTCGCGCCAGGCGCTCCAACTCGTTGCTGCATCATCTCACCAAGGGATCACCTGTCGAGAAAAATATTCTCAAGCAGAAAGAGGCCAGGCGCCTTCGCCCAAAGACCATCACCAAGGATCAAGTGAAGCTTCTCCTTGATGCCTGTTGCACCCAACGGGATCGTCTCCTGGTCCGACTCCTCTATGATATGAATCGGCAATCCGCGTGGGGGAAGCGCTCGCGCTCTGGGTGCAAGATGTCGATGTGGCCGAAAACACGCTGCATATGTGTGATCGGGGACCCCTTGAGAACGGTGCCGAGATCAAAACTGTCCACGCTCCTCGTGCTCTCGCTGTTTCAGCAGATCTCAGCGACGAGATTGTGGCCTACGTTGGGATCGCACACACCGCCGAGGTGGAAACCACCCATGTGTTCATCGAACGCCAGGGCACACGTGCAGGCCAGGCGCTCACCTATGCAGATGTAGACTCGCTCTTTCGGCGGCTCCGATCCCGCACGGGCATTGCGGTCACGCCACACATCCTTCGCCACACCATGCTCACCGCTCTGGCAGAGCAGGGGTGGGCTCCAGAGCTGCTTCAGGAACGAGCTGGACACGCCTCTTTTCAGCAAACCTACCAGAGCTATGTGCATCCGACACCCCAAGCGCTACGAACGGCATGGGAGAAGACGATAGCCTCAGTCAGTCTCAATTCAGTCCAAAAGGAACAGAGGTAGTCATGGAAACCCGCTCTTTTCGATGGGTTGATGGAACATCGGCGCTCGCATCATCCTGGCCATTTGAGGCAGAATTTGCAAAAGACCGTTGGGATGCCCACCATATCCCAGGACTGCGCTATCCTGCTCATAGCAGTCACTACCATATCTGGTTTACCATTGTCCCAGCCAATTGGCGTCTGCTCATCAAAGAGTAGGCGAAGTATCTTGTTGCCGCAGATCGAACCTCACATACCATTGACCATCGAGTGCGACAACCTGGACATTTTTTGCACTTCTTCTCACAGCGCTATCCTGGGGCCACTGATCTCCACCCACTGAGCACGCAAGATATCGATGACTTT
>WNFA01003859.1_pt1 | contig 15536 bp, 15 predicted proteins | sample 5400481 | NCBI WGS metagenome assembly WNFA01 (sample SAMN13153340, study PRJNA577476) | soil metagenome | isolation source: 120 cm saprolite under Douglas fir tree site 2 hole 1 replicate 2 | place: USA:California | collected 2015-04-18
GAGCCGCGCCATGACGGCGTACCTGCAGACGCAGCGCTCGTGGCTGACCGTTGAGCGCTTGCCCGGCTACGCGCCCGACCTCAACCCGACCGAACTCGTATGGGGCAACGTCAAAGGGCGGGAACTGGCCAATCTCTGCGCCGACAACCTCGGTGGAATCAACTCGCGCGGCTGGTCCCCAAGCAGGTAAGTCACTTCATTGACCTCGTGCAGGAGGTGCGGCGCAGACAGCTCAGCGACCCTCGTGCAATCGCTGAGGCAATACAAGCACAGCGAACAGAGTTGACGGCGCTCACCAACCGGGCTGCCGAGGCGATGACGAAGGCCGGTTACCGCACCTCGCCCGCGGCGCTCGAACGCGTTTCGAACACTTTACTGGGGGCTGCGGTCGATCGCCATTCGTCGGAGGACCTGCGGCACGGACGGCTCACCGCCGAGCTAGCCGCTCCGGGGTTCGAAGTCCTCACCAGCGTTAGTACAGGCACCGGCCTACGAGTGCTCCGCGGTGGTCATGCGTTACGGCGCGCGAGCGAACAATCACCGGCGCAGCAGGCCCGTGAACAGGCGGAGCGCGAACGCCTCGCAAAGGAGGCTGAGGCGGCACGGCGCGACGCCCTGCAGCTCGCTCAGGTCGCCGAGCGGGCCAGCCAGGAGGTGCGGGACCTTGAGCGTCAGTTGGCTGAAGCGCGGCGGCGACGCCTGGCGGCTCAGCGAGACGTAACCGCGGCGGCCAAACGAGTCTCGCGACCCACCGGCCGATAGTGCGGCCCGGCGCTGGTGCGCCTCATAGCGTTCGGCTAGACTCCCCGGCAGCCGTCCTCCACCGAGGTGCCCATGCAGTGGATCGGGCTCGCGGTCATTCTCGCTCTCAGCCTCAGTGTCGCGCCGGTCGTCGCCGATGCAATCCAGAGGAGCGCGCCATGAAACTTTCCCGCCGTCGACGATTGCGGTATCTCTCGCGGATTGTGGCGATGATCGGTTTCGCCATCGCTTTGGCTGCACCGACTCCTTCCGATGCCGCCGAAATCAAGGTGTTGACAACCCGAGCGATGAACCACGTGCTGACCGAACTCGCAGGCGCGTTCGAACGCGGCAGTGGCCACAAAGTCACGCTGATTCTCGCGCCCCCCACCGAGATCGTGAGGCGCGTCGTCGACGGTGAGATCGTGGATGTCGTCATGTCCGGCGCCGCTGTCAATAACCTCGTGCAACAGGGCAAGATCGCACCGGGTGACCGGCTGGTCCTCGCCCGCGTCGGTATTGGCGTGGCGGTTCGCGCGGGGGCGCCGAAGCCGGACATCAGCTCCCCCGAAGCGCTTAAGCGCACGCTGCTCGCTGCCAAGTCGATCGTCTATACCGACCCGGCCATCGGCGGAGCGAGCGGCATCCAGTTCGAGAAAGTGATCGATCGCCTGGGCATCGCCAAAGAGATCAAAGCCAAGTCGATCGTGAACGCCAGGGCTGCGACCAAGCCCAGCGCCGAATTCGTGGCACGCGGCGAAGCCGAGCTCGGCATCCAACTGATCAGTGAAATCGTATCGGTCCCCGGCGCCGAGCTGCTCGGGCCCCTGCCGGGTGACCTGCAAGCCATGACCGCGATTTTGGCGGGAATTCTCACGACCGCACCCGAGCCGGACGCCGCCAGGGCGCTGTTGAGATTCCTGACCTCGCCTGCCGCCGCAGCGGCCATCAAGGCCGCAGCGGCCATCAAGGCCTGCTCGCTGAGCGGGTGGGAGATCTGAGCGTAGATCCGGGGTGTTCTGGATGTGCTTATGGCCCAGGTGGTCGGCAACGTACTCGATGCCGCCACCGCCGTAAGGCAAGACCCAACACTGCGCCAGAAACGGTCGCTGTGATGTAAGTGAGCGCCTCGTGCCACAGAGGCGTCGATGAAATCTCCATGCCGCGCAGAGCTCGAGCTAACATCCGCCACGCCAAATGGTCGCCGACAAGTACAACCACCATGATTACTGCACCCCGGAGACCCAACACCGCTGATACAACAACAGCAACTAGCAAATATACAATCTGAGACAGAAGCGATTGGAGGATGTAGAACTCGGTAGGCTGCGCAGCGATCTCCGTTTGCCATGCCGACTTAGCCCAGTCGAACACACGGATCGACACAAGCGCGATCGTCGTCTCGGCGGCAAACGTCGCCGCACCAGCCGCGAGGACGACGGCGACAAAGGTAATGGGCCCACGAAACCTCATCGAGCTGATTTGGGCCGAGACTCATCACAGTCGCCGAGGCAGCGCGCGTACCTCGCGTCCGCTTCGGCGCGGCATTGTTCATACTCCACGCCACACGTGCCATGCTGACAGTTTTGTACCTCCGTCGGTGTAGGCAAAATGGTGCAGTCACGCCAGCACCTATTTAACTCGTACACCCCGCAGTAAATCTCCCGCTGTAGTCGTTCCACGGAGCAGACCACGAAACAGGCGGGAATCACCCGCCCCGGACGCGGGGGCGGAAGAACTAGCCCGGGCGCCAGGCCGTTTGGATCACTGAACCTTACAGGGTTGTTTCTCACGTAGGCGTAGAAGTTGAGGTCTCCGGAGGCACAGAGTATAGGATCTTCGCTCACGAAGCGCGAGCGCCCCGGGTGGTAGTACCGCGCCCGGTAGTAGTAGAGCCCAGTCGCGTCATTCTCCCGGCCGGTGAACTGGAAGACATTGCCGTTCGGGGCGCCAGTGCCGGTCGTGGTCCCAAAGGGTTCGTAGCTGTACTGCGACCTCGGCGGGCTCGGCGATGACCGCAGCCGAACATGGCATTGCATGATCCCGATGAACGCGGACTACCAGCGCTGCCTCTATTACCGGGACAATCATCACCGAACGTGCACCCGGCAGGGATGTACCGAGTGCGCGCTCTACTGCCCGTACCTGAACCACAAGACAGCCGTGGTCTGTACGCTCCCCCACATGAAGACCGGAGAGCCGGTACCATGACGGACGCCGCCCTCGCTGTTCACGACGGAGGACCTATCGCGATGAAGACCGACGAGAAAAGGCGATGATACGCGCCGGGGCACGATCCCACAGACGCTGCTACAGCGGGCGGATCAGATCATCGAGTGATGAACCGGCGCACGTTCCTGTGTGGGCTGACGCTTGGGACGCTGACCACACCATTCGTGGGAGAGGCCCAGCAGACAAGAAAGATTTCGCGGGTGGGCGTGTTGGGTGGTCAATCACCGGAGGATTCGCCTGCGCCTCCCATCTTGGCTCTTCGCCAAGGGCTGCGCGAGCTGGGGTACGTCGAGGCCGAATCGCCTTTTCAAGGCACTCGGGACAGCACCGACTTCAGTTTCAACAAGTGTCACCAATGTTCCCGGTTAACTCTGTTACCTATCTTCCCGGTTGCTCAACTTTCACTCACAGGCGGCGGAGCGGGCCGCCGTCGAGCGGCGAAATGATCACGATGAAGACGACGAGTTGTCCCCACGCAGCTCCAGGTGCGCGGTGATGCGTCACCTCGAGCGAGACCCGGAGCGGCCCGGATCGCAGGAGCGCATCCGGAACCTGCACGTGCTCGAGATCGTTCGCCTCGAGTAGGAAACCCTCTACACGCACCGGCGTGCGCGACACGATCCCCTTCATCGCGGCGTCGAGCGCGGCTGTCGGTTGCTCACCGAGTTCGAGCACCTTGCGTGCGGCCTCCGCCAACTCCTTCGCCGGCACGCGCGTCACCTGCGGCATCCCACGCGCGGCGCGTGCTGCTGCGACCAGACGCAGGAACCGATCGATGTCCTCGGTGTGGTCCGCCGATTCAAAGAACGTATACGTCGTGACCACCGCGCCGAGCGCCGGGACTCCTTCGGGCATCGCGGGCCCGATCGCGATCTGACGCGCCGCAGGATCGAGCAACACGAGCCTTCCGAGCGGCTGTTCAAGGGCGTTGTCGATCCACATGCGCGCGTCGCGCGCCGGGCCTCCTACCCGGCCCACGTAGAGGCTCCCTCTGCGAATCAGGCCGTCGACCTCCCAGCCCGCGATCAGGCCGAGCGCGATGCGGTCCCCGACTGTATCATCACGCTCGAGCAAGGCGTCGATGAGCGTGCCGGCGAGGCGCGTGTTCTCTGCACCTTGGTGCGGCGCCGGCGCGAGCGGGACCAGCCGCGCCCGGGCCCGCACGGTGTTGACGCCGTCGATGATCGCAGCGGAGAGCTCGCTCGGCGCCTCGACTAGCGCGGGTCGTCCCGAGGACGGCGCGCGATACAAGAGCGCTCCTGCATCTGCCGTCCGGACGAGCAGTTCCGCGACCGGCGTGAGCAAGAGGCGCCCCTCGCGACGAACAGTGACCTGCGCCCACGCGACGGTGTCGCCGTCCGCTAACCGGCACGTGAATGCAAACTGCCTCGGCGCGTCCCGTGGGCCAGCATCGCAGGCTGCAGCGCCGAACTCTCCGCGATTGATCATCGCGAAGACGTCCGCGGCGTCATCGTGTAGCGTGCCACGGACGACGACCTCGCGCGAAGCGTCAGCGCGCAGGGAGCCCGCATCGATACGCGCGTCGTCCCGCCCTACGAGGCCGACGACAACAAAGCGCTCTTCGGCGCGGGCGAACGCGAGGCCGACCACATAGCGCCCGCGCACGAGCGACTTCGCCAGCGCGCGGTCGATTTCGGCGCGGCTACGTTCGAAGATCTCGTCATCGGCGATCCTCACGTCAGCCGTACCGCCCCAAAGAAGGGGTGCCACGTCGACGGCCGTACCACCGCAGCGCGCGATGGCGAACCTCTGGAGGCTCTCGGTTGGCATCGCTTCCTTCTGGAGATAGAAGTGAGCTATCTCTGCGGCTGCGCAACGCAGTGGCGCCGAAGGCGTTACCTCTTTCGCCTGCGGGGACACAACGGCGCGCAGAAGCTCACCCCACCGCGTCGGATCGTCGTATGCCGGGACACTCTCTGGTGGCGGCTTCGTGAACGTCCACGACTCGACCGGTGCGGCATTGGTGGAAAAGGCGTCGGGCGATAGCGCCTTGCTCGGAACCTTCGCGAGGTCGTCGCGCGTTGGGAACACGACCGCGGGGGTTGACGGTGCAGCGGGATGAGGAACGGTAACAGCCGCACTGCAGCCAGCGCTGACGAAGAGCAGCATCGTTGTCAAGAGGACTCGGGACGATCGGCTGACGTTCCAGAGTGCCATCTCTTAATCCTCTGTATGGCTCACTCGAATTACAAGCACATGCTCGAAGTTGTCGGCGAGGGCGCGCGCGGCCGTCAATCCGCCCATCCCGGCCCCGACCACGACGGCCTGCTTGCCGATGAGAGAGGCCATGGGCCCGCCTCCGTACGCCGCCGCGCTCCGGCCCACCGGAGCCGCTGGCGCGTCGCCGAGCATACCGCGACGTGTGAACGCCCGGAAGCAACTTCACCGTGAGCAGTATTCGTGAGCCGCGCGCTGCCGCGGCCGCGCCGTGGATGGGCTATAGTCGCGCCCAGCGGAGAGACGGGGATCAATGACCCGGGTTTGGCTCGAGGGGTCCGCCATCGACGGGTCCGCGCGCAGACGAGAGCGAGCACCCGACGGCCGTCTGAAGGCGGCCTCACTGCAGGCCTGGCCCGCGCCCGGCGCGTAGCGCTGGACGTAGAACCCGGGCTGGCACGCGGCGCAGAGGGGTTGCAGCTGCTCGCCCCGCGGCTGCCGCGCCCGGAGGTCGCCATCCTGGCGAAGATACTCCGTGGGCGTGGTCATCGAACGAACCTGTGCACGACCAGGACGCGACCAAGGCGTGACCTGAGTGTGACCTGGCCTTCTCAGGGCACTTTCTTCAGGTCTCACCCGAGCGCTCGGGGGCCTGCGCTGACGACCGTGGACCCGTCCTCAGCCTACTTGAGGTAGCTCCAGAGGAGCTCCACGGGGTTGAGATCGGGTGCATAGGGCGGAAACCAGACGATGTGCCAGCGCGGATGGGTGGCCGTCCACGCGCGCACCAGCTGGTGCTGGTGGGAGCGCCCGCGGTCCCAGACCAGGATGACGGGACCGCGCACGTGACGCGCGAGGTGGCGGAGAAACCGCAGCACCTGCGGGCCGCGGATGTTCAGGCGAGGGTATAGCACCAGGGCGAGCGTGAGCTGTCGGCGGCGCGGCGACACCACCAGCGCGCCAATGCCGGACACCTTTTCATGGGAGCGGGTGCGCACCGACAGCGTCGGCGTCGCTCCGCACGGCGCCCACGTACGCCGCAGCACCGGCATCATCAGGAAGCCGGTTTCATCGAGGCAGATCAGATGGGCGCCGCGGCGAGCGAGTTTTTTTACCCGGGGCCAGTCCCGCCGAATCCACTCGCGCACACGGCGATCGTCGCGCTCCTTCGCGCGTGGCTGAGGCCGCTGCGGACTGAAGCCACACGCCCGCAGCAGCCGACCGACGTGATCCGGATGGTAGACGACCTTGAACTGGTGGCGAATCACGTCGACGATCCGTCGGCAGGTCCACAGGCTCGTGCGATAGCCGGCTGCTTCCGGGCCCGCCACGACCGCGCGCACCAACTGACGCCGCTGAGCGGCCGTCAGCTTCGGCGGCCGGCCCGACGCTGGGCGCGCCCGAAGACCGGCTCGACCGTCCCCGCGGTACGCCCGCTTCCACCGACGCACGGAGCGCCGATCCACGCCCAGGCGCTCGGCCACGACATGCACCGGGAGATCCCGCTGGAGCAGGTCAATCGCGCGTAACCGTCGCCGTTCGAGCTCGGCCGGGCTCCCCTGTGGGCGCATGCGCACCTCCCACAGAGCATCATAGGACATTAGTTATGCAGAAGTCATTAGTTGCAATGGCGTTGAGGGAACTGAGAGCTAGCTATAGCTAATACAGGATGGAGTGCTGGCCGCGGTCACCGGGCGCAATACCGATAAACAGGATGGAGGAGGTTGCCTCGTCCCACAGAAATGGCTCGCCATCGTACGGGTCCCGCGCCGCAGCCTCCTCCAACTTACGCGGGACCGCGGCGGCGGCTATCCGATGGCTGCGCAGTTCGGCGGCCATGAGCGCGACTCGGCGGAGTCCTTCGAGATCGGCAGCCGCTGGAGCAGAGGCGGCAAACCCCACGGCGCCCCCAGATGTCTTCACCTGCTTGTCGCCGCCGATCGCGATGAGATAACGAATGTTCAAAGGCATGATGCGCTCCCTGAAGACCGGATCGCTCAAGAGCATACCGAGGTACTCTGGACTCTTAGGCGCTGCTTCAGGCGCGAGATCGGGGAACGCAGTGTGGCGGAATTCGTCGGGAGGAACGATGCGTAGGGCGGGATGGGTCTTGCGGATCCCGTCGCGGATGCAACCGACGATCTCTTCCTCGACCGTCCTCCCCTCAAGCCCCATGTAGTTCAACAGGATCGTCACGGCTTCGCTACCCGCAGCGTTCGCCGCCTGTCCTCGCCCTTCCCCCATGTGCGCCGTGGTGCAGCCAGCCCACAGGGCAGCCGAAGCGATCGACGAGATCCACCACACGGGACGCCAGCTCATCGTGTCAGCCCCTTCACTGCCCGGCTTCTCCTCCCCAGGAGAAAGCTGGCGACCCTGGTGCCAAGCTTCGAACACACGCCAAGGATTCAAGTGAAGGACGAGTGACCTGCGCGGGGCGAAAACAGACCATTAGGGATCGGCCGCCGTTAGACTTCTGAAAATCTGGATCGGAAAACAACTGATGCAAGAGCTTCTGAAATGGCCTCCGAAGCCACGTCCTCGGCACCTGGATGTTCATGGCGCAGCGAGTGCCTGACGTGCCGCCTCTGCTAGAATCCCGTGCCCCGCGGTGGTCGGGTGGATGCCGTCCCAGAACAGGTAGCGGTGGGGCGTCGCACAGATGGCGTCTCCGGTGACGCCGAACGTGAGGCAGGAGTCCGTGACGTTCGTCAGGCCAGCAGCCCCCGGAACAATCAGGAGCTGGGCAAAGAGCGCGTTGACGTCGAGCCGAACAAAATGGATCTGCGGCAGCGTCGCCTGCAGCGTGTCTAAGGTCGCGTGCAGCGCTCCGTCGTAAATCGCCGTGAGCAGGGTCGCCGCCGCCTGGGCGTCGGGCCCGACGGCACGCACCGCGGGCGTGATCGCCAGATTCGGCAGGTTCGGGATCAGAAAGCTTTTCGCGCCGAAGGTGTAGAGCACCCCGATGTTCTGCGCGACGGCGGTGATCGCCGCCTGCATGATCAGGCCGGCGGTCGTCGCGCCCTTCACGGGATCGCTCGCCAGGGCGTTCAGCGCATCGTCGAGATCGTTCGCCCCAATCCAGACGATGTACAGGCTGTCGGAGGGCGCGTGCCCTCCGAAGTCCGACAGAAACAGGCCCACCTGGGTGCTCAGATCAAAGGAGGGAAACACGGGTGCGCCAGCACGTGCCCGGGCTCGCCCCACGGCGTAGTTCGTAAAGACGCCCGGCGCGCGCAGGGCGGGGCTCCCGCTGGTGGGCAGGTGGAGATTCTGAGTGAGCAGTTCGGCCCAAGTCGCGCCATCGCTGAAGTGATGCCCGCCGATGGCGTATGAAGCATCCGGGATCGGCGCGAACGGTTGCAACGAAATAGTCCCCAACGCGATGAAGTGGTTGCCGGGGTCCGAGAGGCTGTCGCCGAAGACGACAACCCTCGGGAAATCGCCCGCGAACGCGGACGGCGCAAACGAGAAGAACAGCACGGCCAACAGGATCAGTACCGGCCGCCGGAGTCCATGCGACACGCTCTTAGTGATGTTCATCCTCGGCCTCCTCTCGTGGCATCGACGATTCGGTCGGTTGCGCTCGGTCGGGATCCCGGCCCGCCGCCGACCATCCGAGCGAGCAGGTGATGGGCGCTCGGGCCTCCCTCCAGGGCTCTTATCAAGAGCGGCGTCACGGCGGGGTCACCGGGAACGCCGAGACATCCGATCGCCGCGACATCGCGAGGTGCAAGAGTTCTGCCCGGAACGATTGGAGGTCACGGAATCGGCGCTTGGTGCTCGACGCCGAACGGTATGTCATCGGTGTAGATGCCGTCGAGCCCGAGCGACTGCAAGAAGAACCACTCCAACAGGTTGGTGGCCGTGAAACCGAGCGCCTTCAGGCCGAATCCGTGCAGCGCGTCGACGAACGGCGCCCCCGCTGAGCTGAGGAAGAAGAGGTCGGCTTCGACGACGCGCGCTCGAACAACGGCCGCGGTCGCGAAGACCTCGCCGACGGACCGATAGCCAGGAAGGCGGAAAACGGACCCAATCTCGGCCCACTGAAGGCCGAGGCTGAGCGTCTTCTCGATCGGGGTGACGGGGCGGTGGAAAATATCCTCGAGCTGGGGCGCCGTGAGAAACTGCAGGCCGCTGATGGAGAGATCGCGCGCAATCTCGGGTGCTTCTGCGGTGGCGAGGTAGAGGAGCGCCGGCGAGAACGAGGTCAACATCACCTGATCCGTCATCCCCATCCGGCGGATGACCGAGATCACCGCGGATACAATCGCATGCTCCTGGGTGTCGTCAGGGTCACACAGGGGGGCGGCTGCCTTCAACTCCACGATGACCAGACCACGAAGCGGCCCCGAGCTCTGATTGAATTGCCGCCCCTGATTGAGCACGGCTTGAAGGCTGGGGACGAAGGGCAGGCGAGCCTGCAGCTCCGAGAGCGTCAGCCTGTTGAGGCAGGTGAAATCGGATAGGAAGTCGTCGTGGAAGACGGCCACTTCGCCGTCGCGCGTGACCTGCACGTCGATCTCCACCACGCTGACACCGGCGAGGAACGCTCTTCGTACCGAGGGCACGGTGTTCTCGATTGGCCGCGACGGGTCCTCCCCCATGTTGTCACCGAAGCCGTGGTGCCCAATCGCAAAGGGCCGCACCTCGAGTTCCAGTAATTCCTCGACCGTCCCCTGGAGGTGCGGTCGCTGTGCATCCGCGGGGCGAGCGCCGACCGTGAGCAGCGCAAACATGAAGACCGCCAGAACGTTGCTTCGTCGCATAGTCAGTCCCTCCGTGCGCGGCAGAATCACGGCTCCTGATTCAAATCAACGGCAATCGCTGTGCCAGCGATTGGCCCCCTCACGTCAGCGAGTTTGGGCAGCGAATGGTGTCGAAAGATGTCGAACCGGATGTCGAACGCCGCCCTTCGGACACGAGGGGCGACAGCTACGACGAGAGGCGCCCACCCTCGAGCGAGATTCCCCAGTCGGCGGCGAGGCGCTCCACGCGCTCGCCATATCGGGGTACGCCGAGCTCCTGGAAGAGCCCGCGCGCGGTTGCGAGGTGTCGGCGGGCCGCGTCGCCGTCACCGTGCGCCCACCCGACGGCCGCCAGGTCCATGTGCGTGCGGGCGCACTCGTAGTGGGAGTGCGTGGTCGTGAACGTGGTGAGCGCCTCGTCGAGCCTCGTCGCAGCCGCCGGAAGATCGCTTCGCGCGGCGGCAGTCCGGCCCAGCGATAGTTGCGCCCAGCCCACGGCCACGGGAAAGTTCGCCTCGGTCGCGATTTGGCATGCGCTCACGGATAGCGCCTCGGCGCGCTCGAGGTGACCCGCGAGCCGGTGGGCCTCAGCGAGGAACGCGGTGAACCAGCCCTCGTACGCCCGTAACCCAAAGCGGTGGACGAGCGGGATCGCCTGCTCGAGCGCCGCGATGGCCGGTTCAGCATCGCCCCGCTCCATGTACGCGAAGCCGAGGAACGCCGTCGCGATGGCGCGGTAGAGCGCGTCCCGCGCGACGTGCACCGCGCGGAGACAGTCCGCGATGCCCTCGTCCCATTCCGCCATCGCCACATGCACGATGCCCCGAGCCCAGGTCGCAGACACCTCAAGGCCAGCATCCCCGATCGCCTGCGCGATCAACAGCGACCGTTGCTCGGCCGAGAGGGCGTCTTGGAACCTCCCGATCTGGCTGTAGCAGAGCCCCAGCGCCCAGTAGGCGTAGCTCAGCGACCATTGGTTCTTCGTCTTTTCCAGGAGCACGACCGCACGCTGACCGCAGTCAATCCCTTGCGCCGCCTGCCCCGACAGAGCGCACGAGAGAGCGAGCATGCCGTAGGCGCCGCCCATGGTCGCGTCGTCCCCGCAGCGCTCGGCCTCAGCGATCGCCCGGCGGGCGTAATCGACAACAAGGGCGTGGTTGCCAAGCATGTACATCCGGCCGAGGACGAAATAGTAGTGGGCGGCCAGCGCCGGGTCCCGGAGGTTCTCGAGACGATCACGTTCCGGAAGCAGCAACGCGCCCACCTCCGCGATGCGTCCCAGTGGCAGCAGTGAGCCGGACAGTGACAGGAGGATCTCGAGGCGCCGCCGGTCTCTGACGTCGGGCGCCAGACGCTCGACATGCCGGAGCGCCTCGTTCCAGGCGTGCACCGCCTCCCCGTGGGCGCCGCCTCGAGCCGCCTTCCCGGCGAGACCGTTCAGGTAGTCCACCGCTTTCGCCGCGTCCTCGGTGTTCGAATAGTGGTAGGCGAGGCGGTCGTACGCCTCCTCGAGCCGATCGGCGAACAGGCCCTCGAGGGCGCGCCCGGCCGCAACGTGGAGCTCGCGCCGGCGCGCAGGCGGCAGACTGGTGTAGGCCACCTGCTGCGTCAGCGAGTGCTTGAACACGTACGCGCGCTCCCGGCCACCCGTCCGCTGGTAGAGGAACTCGAGGTCGGTGAGCACCGCCACGTGGGCTTCGAGCGCGCCCGAGCCTCGCCATACGGTCTCGAGGAGTCGCCACGCGAACTCCCGGCCGAGTACGGCGGCCGACTGGAGCACGCTTCTCGGTCCCTCTGGGAGTCGCTCGATCCGAGCGAGCAAGACCTCCTCGATCGTGTCGGGTACCGCAGGCATCGTTCCCGAACTGCCGTGCCCCTCGACCGCGCGGTAGATCTCTTCGAGGAAGAACGGGTTGCCCTCGGCCCTGTCGAGCATTATCCGGGTCACGGACTCTGGTACTTCCTCCTGGAGAACGGAACGCAGCATGGTCAGGCTGTCTTCGGCCGACAGCGGCGACAGCGCCATCTGAGTCGCGAAGGATCGGTCTATCCACGGCGGGCGGAAACCAGGCCGATAGGTCGACAGGAACAGGACGGGGACGCCAGGAAGACCGGTGGCCACGGAGGCGAAGACCTCCTCTGACGCTTTGTCGACCCAGTGAAGGTCTTCGACGACAACCACCAGCGGCCGTCGCGCGCTGGCGCCGAGGATCATCTGGCGCAACACCTCCAGCGTCCGGACCCTGATCGTCTCCGACGTGAGCTGGGCCAGGCGCTCGGTGCCCTCGCGAAGGCCGAAGAGCTGGAACAGGTACGGGGCGGACTCCTCCACGTTCATGTCCAGGGACTCCAAGCGCTGGCGGAGACTCGTCGTGATCGTGTCGGCGGAGTCCGAATCACCGATGTCGCAGCTCTGGCGCAGGATGGCGAGCACGGGAACGTAGGGGATGGCGCTCGCGTCGGACAAGCATGCGCCCTCGCGATAGATCACCTCCTGGCCGGCGAGGCTCCGGCGGAACTCATCGAGCAGGCGCGACTTGCCGATGCCGACGTCGCCGACGATGCCGACGGCGTGGCCCTGGCCTCGGCTGACCGCTGCCAAATGGTCCCGGAGGAGCGCGACGTTGTGGTGCCGGCCGACGAACGTGGAGACGCGCCGGCCCGGGCCGAGCCCCGGCCGCCCGTGGCCGACGAGGCGATAGACGCGGTGCCGTGCGCTCGCCGGAACGTCGACGGAAGCCAGTTCGAATCGGCGCTCGAGAAACGACCGGGCCGACTCGCTCACCACGACCGCGTCGGTCGCCGCGCACGCTCCCAACGCCTCGAGCCTCGCCCACGCCTCCTGCTTCGCGTGCGGGTCGAGCGCGGGAGCGCCAGTCCCGAACGCGACCTGGACGCGGCGGACGTCAACGGCCAACGCGACCCCGACATCCTGGCCCTCAGCACGGGCGCGTTCAGTCGCCCTCGCGAGAGCCATGGCGGCATGGGCGGCACGGGGGACCGCATCCTCTACGGGTTCGAGGCCGAAGGCCGCGATCAGGCCTGTCGAGGTCCGCTCCTGGACGCGCCCGCCGAACACCTCCACCTTGCCGACTGCCATGTCGATCCAGTGTCCAGCCAGCAGAAGTTGGTCCCGCGGAGGCGCGCTCAGCGCGACGCGCAACAAGGCCAGGCGGCGCGGCTCCCACGTGGTCGCGGCCCCTCCAGGTTCCTCGCCTGCCGGCGCCGGGGTCGGCGCCTCGCGCGCCACCGGACGCCCGGCGGCGTCCGGCAGTAAACCGAGCTGCCTCAGTTGGTATCGCAGTGTGTTGCGCGGGATCCTCAGCTTGGCGGCCGTGCGCGAGAGGTTCCCGTTCGTGACCCGCCAGGCCTCCCGGATGCACTCACGGTCGGGGCGGTTCGGCTCGGGCCTCACCACCAGCGGCTCGGCCTCGGACACGGCCTGGTGAGTGGACGGCAACTCGAGCGCGCGTGCGGTGATGACCTCCGTCTCTGCGAACAGCGCCGCACGCTCCATGACATTGTCGAGTTCACGGACGTTACCGGGCCAGTCGTGCGCAAGGAGCGCGCCACGCGCCTCCGGATCCAAACGCCGCAGCGGTAGGCCATGCTCGCGGCAGGCCCGCTCGAGGAAGTGCTCGGCCAGGAGGAGGATGTCGTTCCCCCGCTCGCGAAGTGGTGGCACCCGCAGCGTGACGCGGGCCAGCCGGAAATAGAGGTCCTCGCGAAAGCGCCGCGCGCGCGCGGCGGCGGCGAGATCCTCGTTCGACGCCGCGATCACCCAGACGTCGACCGGCTCGCTCCGTTTGCCACTTAACCGGCGAACCGTCTTGTCCTCGATCACATTCAGCAGAATGGGTTGCAGATTCGCGGACATGAGCCCGATCTCATCCAGGAAGAGCGTCCCTTCGTGCGCGAGCTGGAAAAGCCCCGGCCTGGCTTCGTTGGCGCCCGAGAAGGCTCCACGCTCGTGACCGAACAGTTGGTCCTCGGCCAGCCCCTCGGGAATGGCGCTCGCGTTGAGATCGATGAAGGGGCCGTCGCGCCGCGCGCTGGCACGGTGTATCGAGCGGGCCAGGATGGTCTTACCCGTCCCGGTCTCGCCCTGAATAAGGACGGGCGGCAAGCGGCGTCCCTTGGACGGGTTCTGAAGCAGGCGCGCCACGGGGTTTCCACGACGGCCTTTGCGCACGGCACAATCTCGTCCTCGACGAGGCGCGTCGAGGACGGCGAAGGACCGCTGGCTTGGTGGCGATTGGACGCCGGCGCTCGACCCTGTCGATGTCGAACGCGGGTGTCGAACCACGCGGCCGACAGGTCGAAACGTGTCGACGACTACCGCAAGACGCTCGGCGTTCCACCCTTCAAAGGTGCTGGCGCTGGGCGAAGGGGTGGCAACCCGGTTGTCCCTTCGACTGGCTGGCATCGAGATTTCCCCAATTGGCGATGGATCCACACCCACTCATTGCGGTGGCACCACTGTGCCTTCGAAGAAGGGTGGCGCTCTAAGGCTTCTTGAGTTGGTCTTCGCTTTGCTCCTACCGGTTGCCAGGGCGGCGGCGCGGGCCGCGAATCCTGAAGGAGCGCGATCTCACGCGTTGGAGGGAAGCCATGAGGATGCCGCAGACCCTTGCTCTCGGTCAGGTGGCCCTGTTGCTCGTCGCGAGCGCCGGCTGCGCCGCAAAGACGGCGCCTTCGGTGATTCCCGAGCGTGTTCGCTCCGAGCTCGGCGCGGTCGCCGTGATCGCACCGCCGGCGCCGCCCGGGTCGAGCCTCAGCTATCCGGTGCCGAGCCGGGCAGGCGCCGCGCTCACCGGGGCGAGTGCGGCGCTGGGCGTAGGTGCGGTCGCGGGGGCTGCCTGCTTCGGCACCCTCGGGCTCGTGTGGCCCGCCTGCCTGATCGCGATCTGGACCCCCGTGATGGTCGTGACGGGGGTGGTCGAGGGCGCCAGCAAAGGCGTGCCCCTGGCCGATCTTCGGGCGAGCGCTGCGGCTCTCAAGGATGCCGTCGGCGAGCCTGACCTGGGGCGGCGCTTCGCCGAGCGCGTGGCGACCGAGGCCCAACGCCGTGTGGGCGAGGGCCGCGTCCGCTTCGCAGCAGATGCGATGTCCGACGTCGTGAGCCCTCGGCCGGACACAGACGGGGTCGACACGGTCCTCGAGGTGCGGCTCGAGCAGCTCGCGCTCGAGCGGACGGCCGGCTCCACCTCCTCCTCATACGGCCCGAGCTTCTCCGTGGAGAGGTTGATCGATGCGCCGCTTGCGCTCACGGTCAAGGCGCACGCGCGGGTTCTTCGCGCCGCGGACGGAACGACCCTTTACGAGCGCACGTTCACCCAACGAGCGGGTAGCCAGAAGTTCACGGAGTGGGGTCGGGAGGATGCTGCCGAGTTCCGGCGCGAGCGGGACCGGGCGCTCGAAGCGGTGGCGGAGGAGATCGCCAGCCATATCTTCGGTCCCGCGCCACTCTCGTCGGAGAGCGCGCCTCCTCGAGTCGGGCCTGAAGGTCGCGTCCCCGTCACGGTGAGGCGCGAGGAACCGAATGCCGTGGATCTGGGTTCAAGCACTCTGCAACCACGGGACACTATCAGCGAACCTGTGAATGGGAGAGGCACTGAATGAAGAGTTTCGCGCTGTTCA
>WNFA01002932.1_pt1 | contig 15532 bp, 13 predicted proteins | sample 5400481 | NCBI WGS metagenome assembly WNFA01 (sample SAMN13153340, study PRJNA577476) | soil metagenome | isolation source: 120 cm saprolite under Douglas fir tree site 2 hole 1 replicate 2 | place: USA:California | collected 2015-04-18
CCGTCCAACGTATGTTGATAGCGCGCTCCTTCCTATAAGTTTGAGGCGACGAAACGTCAAACGAAAGGAAGGAGCGGCTGCCATGAAAAATCAGGCAACTCAGTATCTCGCGCTCGACGTTCACCAGGCAACTATCGTGGCCACACTGCGATCAGCGGACGGATCGGTTCGCATGCGTGCGACTGTACCGACGGAAGCAAGAGCCGTGGTCAATCTCGTCCGAGGTGCGGGGCCGCTTGTCCGAGTAGCTCTCGAGGAAGGAACCCAAGCGCAGTGGCTTCATGATGTCATCGCTCCCGTTGCTGATGAAGTCGTAGTTTGCAGCACTCGAGGCCGCAGCGAGATCGAGAACAAGAACGATCGGATCGATGCCGATCGGCTATCGGAGTTACTCCGAATGGGAGCGGTCAAACCGGTCTTCACTCAGCACTCGACACGTTGAGCCTCAAGGAACTCGTTCGCAACTACCTGACCCTCGTTGAAGACGCAACGAAAACGAAGCTGCGAATCAAATCGATGTTCCGAGCTCGCGGCATCCGCACGCCAGGACGCCAAGTCTTCATCCGTGAGCATCGTGAAGAATGGCTGGATCAACTGCCCTCGCCTGGTGCCCGGGTGCACGCCGAACATCTGCTTACAGCCCTCGACACGTTGACTGCACTTCGCCGGCGAGCCAAGGCAGCCATGGTGGTGGAAGCCCAGAAGCGCACTGCGTGGAAAATCTTGCGATCGATTCCAGTGCTCGGTCCCGTTCGGATCTCATGTCTGATGGCCATTGTCGTGACACCGCATCGCTTCCGAACAAAGCGACAGCTGTGGCCATACTGCGGCCTGGCGGTCGTTACACGGTCGAGCGCGGAGCGCGAGTTCGCCGACGGAGTACTTCGGCGTCGCCGTAAGCACGCGCCGGCCACTCGTGGTCTGAACCGCAACTACAACCGAACGATGAAGAACGTGTTCAAAGGAGCAGCAGCAGCCGCGTTGATTAAAGCAGGTCCGCTGAAGGACTTCTACGAGCAATGTATTGAGCGCGGAGTCAGGCCCGAACTGGCGAAGCTCACTCTGGCGCGCAAAATCGCCGCGCTCACCCTTCGTCTGTGGAAGAAAGGAGAGCTCTGGGATCCGAAGAAGCTAACGATGCAAGCGACATAAGCGACTGGATCTCGATCACGAGTGTGGGTCACTTCACTCAGTGTTCATCGATCCAGAAGCAATGGTTCGACGGTGAGTCTCAGAGTAATGAGTAGCCCGGCCCTGAGTCACGCTGAGGCGCTCGCCTAACCATAGGCCACCGTCGGAGAACCAGAACAAGCGTCAGGCCGCGCCAAAGTGCGCGAGTCTCAGATGGAACTATGGTTGACGTCGTCGGACGATCACTCAATCGCTTGCACGCGCTTCAAATAGATCGAATCGAGCAACCGAGATGAAGAAGCGGCCGACTACACCGCCCACCCGCAAGCACTCGCGATCGTCGTCTTCACGTCGGTCGGAGCTGATCGCAAAGGACAAAACAAAAAAACGATCAGCAAAGAAGAGACCCGTCCTTGACGATCTCTCTCATGGAACTCATCACTAAGTTGCATTGGGCTGCCGAGAGTTACGCAGACGCGGTCGCGAATGGGCGGGTGTGATGCGCTGCTCAGTTCGCAGCGTATCAGTCGGGAGATGGGCTGCTGCGGTCGCAGCGCATCACGCGGTTTCTGCAGCGGTCTTCCTTTTGGACTCCTGCGATCGTTGGCTCGGCAGCTTCATCCCTGAAGCATCCCTCGGCTCAACGCGCGACGCAAGTTTCTCTACCTGTCGTGGACGAGATCCTTCGCCGTCTGCGCGGCTCGGGATGACGAAGCGTCAGTTTGCGATCAGGTCGACGTCCTTCGGCGCGGCCATCAGCACGATCTCGTCGCCGTTCATCGTGAAGTCGATCCGCTCGGGGACGCTGTCCTTGTGCCGGATCATGTACTCCGACAGTTCGTCTTCGATGTGACGCTGGATGGCGCGGCGCAGCGGACGCGCGCCGGAATTGGCCTCTTCCTCGGCCTTCTTGAGCAGCCAATCGATGACCGTGTCGTCGACCGCGATCTGGATGTTGCGGTGGATCAGGGCCTGATTGACGTCGTCCACCAGCAGGCGGCAGATCTGGCGCAGCTCGGTCTGGGAGAGCGGATTGAAGATGATGATGTCGTCGATGCGGTTGATGAACTCGGGCGAGAACTCTTTCTTGAGCTCCTGATGGATCATTTGCTCGGCGCTCTTCTGATCGCCCTCGACCGTCTTCTCGTGGAAGCCCATGTGGCCTTTGGTGGCCAGGAACCGCGTGCCGAGGTTGGAGGTCATGATGATGAGGGTGTTGCGGAAGTCGACCTGGTTGCCCAGCGAGTCGGTCAGGATGCCGTCCTCGAGGATCTGCAACAGTATGTTGGCGATGTCGGGATGGGCCTTCTCGATTTCGTCGAGCAGCACCACCGAGTACGGATTGCGCCTGACGCGCTCGGTGAGCTGGCCGCCTTCTTCGTGACCGACGTACCCCGGCGGCGATCCGATCAGCTTGGACACCGCGTGTTTCTCCATGTACTCCGACATGTCGAAGCGGATGAGGTGCTTCATCGATCCGAAGAGGAACTCGGCCAGCCGACGCGCGACTTCGGTCTTTCCGACGCCGGACGATCCCAGGAAGATGAAGGATCCCATGGGTCTGTTAGGCGATGCCACGCCCAGACGCGAGCGGCGAATCGCGCGCGAGATGGCGCGGATCGCTTTATCCTGACCGACGATGCGCCGCATCAGGCTCTCTTCCATGTTGATCAGCTTGGCCGCCTCATCGGCTTCGATCGAGGTGACCGGAATGTCGGTCCAGGAGCTGATGATCTCCTCGACATCCTTCTTGGTCACCTCCATCAGCTCTTCGCCGATGTTCTCGCGCTCCTGCTTGAAGCGCTCCACTTCTTCCTTCAGCTCGATCTCGCGCTCGCGCAGGAAGACGGCCTTTTCGAAGTCCTTGTCGGAGATGGCCTTCTTCATCTCCTTGACGATCGATCGGATCTCGGATTCCAGCCGCCGCAGATTCTGCGTGTCGGCCACGCGGCGCAGCTTCACCTTCGCGCCCGCTTCGTCCAGGATGTCGATCGCTTTGTCGGGGAAGAAGCGATCGGTGATGTAGCGGTTCGATTGATAGACCGCCGACCGAATGGCGTGATCCGAATACTTCACCTTGTGGAAGTTTTCGTAGCGCTCCTTGACGCCCTCCAGGATCTGCAGCGTCTCGTCTTCGGTGGGCGGGTTGACCGTGATGGCCTGGAACCGGCGCAGCAGCGAGCGGTCTTTCTCGATGTATCGGCGGTATTCGCGAATGGTCGTCGCGCCGATGCACGAGATCTCGCCGCGTGAAAGCGCCGGTTTCAGGATGTTGGCGGCATCGAGAGATCCTTCGGCGGACCCTGCGCCGATGAGCGAGTGGATCTCATCGATGAAGATGATGATGTCTGGGTTTTCCTTCAGCTCCTTGATGATGCCCTTGAGCCGCTCTTCGAACTGACCGCGGTACTTCGTTCCTGCCACGATGAGCGAGAGATCGAGCGACAGGATGCGCTTGTTGGCGATGAACAGCGGCACGTTGCCATCGACGATGCGCTGCGCCAGGCCTTCCACGATGGCGGTCTTGCCGACGCCCGGCTCGCCTAACAGGATCGGATTGTTCTTGGTGCGGCGCGACAGGATCTGGATGATGCGCTCGACTTCCTTCTCGCGTCCGATCAGCGGATCGAACTGCGCCTGATGCGCCATCTGCGTCAGATCGCGCGCGTATTCGGCCAGGAAGGGGAGCTCTTTTTTCTGCTTGTCGGCCTCGCGCTCCTTGAGAATCGAGATGGTCTCCTCGCGAACGCCGTAGACGTTGAGGCCCTTGGCGGTCAGGATGCGCGCGGCGGTCGACGACTCGACGCGCAGGATTCCGATCAGCAGATGTTCGGTGCCGACGTACTGATGCAGCATCGACTCCGCTTCGTGGGCCGCGTAGGCCAGGATTTTTTTCGACTCTTCGGACAAGGGAAGCTCGGCCGACGATGAGATACGGTCGACGAAGAGGCGGTCCCCTTCGACTTCGCGGCGGATCTGCTCCGGCTTCACGTTGAAGCGGGAGAAGATCTCCTTGATGATTTCCTCCCCTTCGCGGAGCACGCCCAGCAGAATGTGCTCCGATTCGATGACCCGCGATCCGAGTTTCGACGCTTCATAACGGGCGAAGAAGAGGGCGCGGCGAGCTTTTTCGTTGTATTTCTCGAACATGGGTCGAGATAATTCTAACGCCGGTCGCTAGAACGTTGCGCGATCAGTAAATCTTTCCGATCGTCAGCGACGGAGGGGCATCAGCCGCAACGCAAAATCTTTCGAGATCTCGTAAGACATCGAGGTTGACCAGCGAGATTTCGATGGTCTCGCCGATCGACGGGATGGGAGGTTTTTGCCCGGCCGTCGCCAGCAAGGTCAGGAGCAAAAGTAATGGGGTCAGGCACTCGCTTTTCGCATTTTTCACTGCACGGAGAATTTCGCCACAAACCGCAGAAAAAAGCCCATTACTTCATCTCGAACACTCGGTCACAGCGGGCGGCCAGGTGCGGATTGTGTGTCACGATGACCGAGGTCAGGCCGCGCTTGGAATGGCAGGCGCGCATCAAATCGAAAACTCGGGCGCTGGTATCGAGGTCGAGATTGCCGGTCGGCTCGTCGGCGAGAAAGATTTGCGGATCGGTCAGCAGCGCGCGCGCAATGGCCACGCGCTGTTGCTCCCCGCCGGAAAGCTGATTCGGAAAGTGCCGCCGTCGCGCTTCCAATCCGAGCTCTGACAGCAGCGCAGCCGCTTTGTTCAACGCCGCCTGCCTCCCCATCCTTCCGATCCAACCGGGCATGGCAACGTTCTCGGCGGCCGTGAACTCCGGAAGCAGATGATGAAATTGAAAGACGAATCCGACCTTGCGATTTCTGAACTTCGCGAGATCGTCGTTCGACATGGCAGTCACGCTCACGTCTTCGACTCGAATTGTGCCTGAATCGGGTCGATCGAGTCCGCCTAACAGATGTAACAATGTCGACTTGCCGATCCCCGAAGGTCCGACGATGGCCAGCATCTCGCCGCGCTGCACCTCGAGATTCAGGCTTTCGAAGACCCGGACGGGGACCTCAGCGTCGCGGTAGGTCTTTGACAGTCCGCTTGCCTCGAGAAATGCCATGCCCCGCGCATTGTAAGTTGATGTGCCTCGCAGTCTTTCCTTCGATCATGCCCACCATGACCGGCAGTTTGAATCGCCGGGGACCGGCGCTGCCGGGATTGAACAAGAGCACGCCCTCGGCGACTTCGTTGTGCGGATGGTGGCTATGGCCGAACACGATGACATCAACGTCTTCGTGCACAAGCTCCGGCCGAAAGATGTGCGTCAACAGAATCCGCAGGTCGCCAATGTTCACGCGCGCGATCTCGTAACCGTCGGAGTCGTCGTTGTTGCCGCGGACGAACGTGACAGGCGCGATCTCGCGCAGCGCGTCGATGACATGATCGCCGCCGATGTCGCCGGCGTGAAGGATCGCATCGACACCTGCCAGCGCCTGCAGCGCTTCCGGACGGATCAGACCGTGCGTGTCGGAGATGACGCCAATGCGCGGTTGCGAGGTCTCGCGGTTGCGAGGTCTCGCGGTGCTGCGCTCCGAGACCGCGAGACCCCGAGACTTCTCAACCCCAGATGCTCGCTTTCTTGGCCCAGATGGAATTCTGGTACCGATCCTTGAACGCCTGTGCCGTGGCTTTGAGCGCGCTGGCATCGTTGCTTGCTTTGTAGCGCGAAACGCCGGCCCAGTACATCGCTTCGGCGGCGGCGTCGGTTCCCGGCAGTTTTTCGCAGACGTCGCGGAATTGCCGCTCGGCGTCGGCGAAAGCCTTGCGGTTGAATTGCGCGTGGCCGAAGCCGAGCTGCAATTGACCGAGGAATTCGAGGGTGGGGAGGAAGCCCTCGATTCGATGATGCTCCTTCCCCTCACCGTCGGAGATGAGAACAGTCGGCGTCCAGTTCACGCCGAAGCGCTCCATGGCCTCCGGATGTTTTTTGGCGTGCAGGCGCACAGGAATGAAGTTGTGGACGATGAAGGTGGTGACCTGCGGATCGGGGTAAACCTCGGCTTCCAGCCGAGCGCATCCGCTTCACATCGGTGCGGCGGTGAAATCGAGAAGAAGCGGCTTGCCCGTCTTCTTCGCTTCCACCAGCGCCTTGTCGACGTCCTCACTCCATTGGATCGAAGTTGCAGTCTCGGTCGCCATTTTCTGCCTCCACTCCAATGGCATGCATCACCGTTGCCGATCTCTCGCGATGCCGAGCTCAAATGACAGCCGGATCATGCGCTGCGTCTCGGGATCGGCGACTTCGAATGTCCTGCAAAACGCGTCAATCTCGTCTTCCGAGTCGGGAGCGATCATCGTGAATCCCTGCATCGGTTGCTTGGGGTCACGCGTTCGCTCCTTGACCCACCGCTCCTCCACCCACGTGCATTTGACGTACGGCATCACCTCGGCCTCGGCGCCGATCTCTTCGACTTCGTCATCGATGTTGGGAAGAAAGGGAGCCGGCGCCGTCGAGATTTTCGGTGCCGGCCCCGGCTTTTGCCGGGGCGGTGGAGCGGGAGGAGGCGAGGCGGGTTCCGGAAGCGGCAGCGACTCGGGCTCGATGAAGCTGGCCACGATCCGCTGCAGGATCACCGGCGACTCCTCGGGTTTCGTGGCAAAATCGACCCCGGAGCTGTATCCCGGCTTACCGCCGATCGGGCGCATCTCGGTGCGCGAGATCTTCCCTTTCAACTTGACGTTTTCGTTTTGCCAGCGAAACTGCAGCGTCACGTTGGAATTCATGTTGAGACGGCCGACGTGTTCGATGCGCCCGCCAATGAGGCTGATTTCGACGATTCGGACTTCCATGTCGGCGATCATGGCCGTGATCGGTTGTTTCAGCGTGATCCGTTCGGCGTTGCGACGCTGTTCGTCCGGCATTGCAGGAATCGCGGCATTCTACAATGTGCCGATGCAGCGAATTGTGATGGCCCTTCTGATGATCGCGTTTCCGGCGTTTGTGCAAGGCGACGACATCGCCGACGCGCGGGCGGTCTTCGACGCCAACATCAACGCGATCAAACAGCGCAATCTGGACGCATATCTTTCGTACTACCTGCATTCACCGCTGCTGGTGCGCGGAGGTCCGACGGGATTCACAACCGGCTATGACGCATTCGCGAAGGCGCGAGGACCGTGGCCCGATGCCATCGAAGCCAGCGACATCCACCTCACGCAACTGCAACCCGGCCTGGTTTACGGAACTTATCGCTATCGCGTTCGCTACTCGGGCGCCGACGAGCACCTGGGAATCTCGGAGCGGCTGTTCGTCAAAACGCCCGACGGATGGAAGATCGCCGTCACGGGCGCGATCGACGCCCCGCCCGGCACGCCCGCCCCGCCGCGCGCGCTCACCGGCGCGACGCTGATCGACGGTCGCGGCGGTGCGCCCATCGCGAATGCCAACGTCATCTTGCGCGACGGCAAGATCGATTGCGCCGGAACGGCGGTGCAGTGTCGTGTCCCGGAGGGCATCGACGTCACGCCTGTGGGCGGAATGTGGATCGCGCCCGGTCTGATCGACGCGCACGTTCACTTTTCGCAGACAGGGTGGGCGGATGGGCGGCCCGATTCGCTCGATGTGCGCGGAAAGCATCCGTACGAGGACCTCGAAGCGGATTTGAAGGCCCATCCCGAACGCTACGGAGAGTCGTACCTCTGCTCGGGCGTCACTTCGGTCTTCGATGTCGGCGGGTATCCGTGGACGCTGCGGCTGCACGATCGCTTCGAGAACGACACGCGCGTGCCGCACGTCGTGGCGGCGGGACCGCTGCTATCGACGCTCGATCACTGGCTGAATCTTCCCGCCGAGCGTCAATTCATCGTCCTGAAAGATGCGGAAACGGCCCGGAATGGCGTCCACTACCTCGCCACGCAAGGCTCGAAAGCAGTGAAGATCTGGTTCATCGTCCGGCCGGACCTGACCATCGAGTCTTCGACGCCTGCAGTGATGACCGCCGGCGAGGAAGCTCGGAAATATAAGCTTCCGCTCATCGTTCATGCGACTGGTCTGGGGGAGGCGAAGGCTGCGCTGCGGGCAGGGGCGAATGTGCTCGTTCACAGCGTCGAGGATGTTCCTGTCGATCAGGAGTTCCTCGACCTCGCCAGGAAAAACGGCACCATCCTCATTCCAACGCTGACGGTCATCGACGGTTACGTCCGGATGTATCGCGGCGTTGTCGATCACCAAGCGCCGGCAGTCGATGATCCGAATGGCTGCGTCGATCGCGAGACGTTAGCGAAGGTCGCTGAGACCGCGACGGTCGATCCATCGCTGGTCGACGCGAACCGCCTGGCCACGCGGCTCCAGCGTGCGGAACGATTCACGCGCGTCACGCGCGCAAACTTGAAAACGCTCGTGGCCGCCGGCATTCCGATCGCGACCGGCACCGACGCCGGCAATCCCCTCACCCTGCATGGGCCCGCCATTTACGCCGAGATGGAGGCCATGCAGGCCTCGGGGATGACGCCGATGCAGGTCATCGTGGCATCGACCGCGACCGCCAGCCGCGCCATGGGACTCGAAAAACAAGTTGGAACAATCGAGAAGGGGAAGGATGCCGACCTGGTCATCACCACAGGTGACCCATCGCTCGACGTCGCGAACTTCCGTAAAATCCGGTACGTTGTTCGCTCCGGAGTCGTCCGAAACATGACCGATCTGCACGCGCTGGCGCAACCATGACCGACGAAAAATCCGACGAACGATCCGAGGAGGCGCGGCAGAACTTCGAGTTTTTCAGCAACGAATACGCACAGGCCCTGCACGCGTTCAAGGCCATCGAAGATCAATCGACCACGCTCATGTTGTTAGGCGTGGCGGATGATCTGCGCGGGTTCGTCGATCAATTCCTGGAGATGGCGACCCGCACCCGGAAGTTGGCGGAAGAAAAGAACGAGCCGCACTTCGCGGAATGGTTCGGCGAGCTGATCGAGAAGGCCGAGGCGCTTCGCGGAGCGATCCCGAAACGATGATCCTCATGGCTGTCGCGATCAGCACGACCCTCGACCAGCGCATCGACGACGCGGCCCGCAGCGTCGAGTCGAAAGTGATCGAATGCCGCCGCGACATCCATCAGCATCCCGAGCTCGGCAACCGCGAATTCCGGACCTCGAAGCTGATCGCCGATCGCCTCCGCCAGCTGGGTATTGAAGTGCGCACTCCCATCGCGCACACCGGCGTGGTCGGGGTTCTTCGCGGAGGCAAGCCGGGACGGGTGGTCGGACTGCGAGCGGACATGGATGCGCTTCCGGTGGTCGAGCAGGTCGACGTCCCGTTCAAGTCGACGGTGCGCACGACGTACAACGGCCAGGAGGTCGGCGTGATGCATGCCTGCGGTCATGACGCGCACGTCGCCATTCTGTTAGGCGTCGCGGAAGTTCTGTCGTCAGTCCGCAACGATGTGCCCGGAACGATCGTGTTTCTCTTCCAACCGGCAGAGGAAGGCGCGCCGCAGGGCGAGGAGGGCGGCGCCGCGCTGATGGTGAAGGAAGGGGCGCTCGACAATCCCAAAGTCGACGCCGTTTTCGGGCTGCACGTCACTTCGCGATATCCGGTCGGAGAGATCGCCTATCGCCCCGGGCCGGAGCTGGCGGCTGTCGACTCGTTCCGCATCAAGGTCCACGGCAAGCAGACCCACGGCGCCTATCCGTGGCTGGGTGTCGATCCGATCGTGGTGGCATCGCAGATTGTGCTCGCGCTCCAGTTGATCCCGAGCCGCCAGCTCGACGTTTCGCTGGCACCGGCGGTCGTCACGGTCGGCGCGATTCACGGCGGCGTGCGCAACAACATCATCCCCGACGAAGTCGAGATGATCGGAACGATCCGCTCGCTCGACGAAAAAATGCGCAGCGACATCCATCAGCGGATCAGGCGGACGGCCGAGGATCTCGCCGCCAGCGCGGGGGCGAAGGCGGATGTCACGATTGAAACCGGCTACCCGGTCACGTACAACGATCCGGCGCTGACCGAGAAGATGGCGCCGACATTTCGCAAAATCACCAACGACGTCATCCTCGTGAACGCCACGCTTGGCGCGGAGGATTTTTCGTTTTATCAGCAGAAAGTTCCGGGCCTTTTCTTCTGGCTCGGGACGCGGCCCAAAAATCAGACCGCCGAGGACGCGGCGTCGAATCACTCGCCGCTGTTCTACGTCGACGAAAGCGGCCTCGGGCTCGGCGTCCGCGCGATGTCGCGCGTGGCGCTCGACTACCTGCGACAGTAGCACTTTGGAGTGCGGCGGCTTGTTTGATGGGGTCAGATCTTTGATTATGGCTACACTCCACTAGTTGTGGAACTGCTTCGGAAGGTTGAGGATGCAGCGTTGTCGATCTTTTCTCGACTGCGCATCTCACTGAAACGAGAGGCTCTTCACTGTGTAGAACGTAGCGAGAATCAAAGACCTGACCCCATAACCTCTCTAGCGCGGCGCCATCGCCTTGATGCGGCCCCAGTAGTCTGCGCCGCTCAGCCACTGTCCCCCGTCGATCACAAATGCTTCACCGGTGACGTAGCTCGCGTAATCCGAAAGGAGATACGCGGCAGCGTTGGCGATTTCATCGAGCGTCGCGAAACGGCGCAGCGGAATCGTGCGTCGGATGCCTTCCTCGACCGCGGGATCAGGAAAAAGCCTCGCTGAGGCGCCTTCGGTGTGCACCGGCCCGGGCGCGATGGCGTTGACGCGAATTTTGTGTCGCGCCCATTCGACCGCCAGCGTCTGCGTCATCGCGAGCACGCCTGCTTTCGCGCTGGCGGAATGGACCACGCCCGGCGCGCCCGTCCAGGCGTAATTCGCGATGACGTTGAGAATCGCGCCGCCGCGCTTCGATTCGATCATTCGCTTGCCGATGGCGCTGGTGCAGTAAAACGTTCCGTTCAGCACGATGCCGATCACCGAGTTCCAACCGTTGGTGGTGAGCTGATCCGACGGGACGATGAAGTTTCCGGCGGCGTTGTTGACCAGAAAATCGACCGCGCCGATTTTCGCGGCCATCGCCTCCACCGCCTCCGCATCGCGAACGTCGAGAACGTGATAGGACGCACGCTGTCCGAGCTCCGCCACGGCCTTCTTCAGGTTTTCTTCTTTCCGGCTGGCGATGATGACGCGCGCGCCGAGGCGCGAGAGCTCTTTCGCGACGCCGAAACCGATACCGGTGGCGCCGCCGGTGATCACGCCGGAACGCCCTTCAAATGTTTTTTCGGGCAGCATAATGGCGCCCGATCATATGCGAAGGTGCGCGCTCCTCCTTCTGTTCCTCGCTGCTTGCAGCCGCGAGCCCGCGTTCCAGAACGCGCCGGTGATCCTGATCTCGGTCGATACGCTCCGATCGGATCACCTGCCGGCGTACGGATACCGCGGCGTCGTAACGCCGAATCTCGACGCGCTGCGCCGCGACTCGATCCTCTTCCGGCGCGCGTACAGCCATTGCCCGATGACGCTGCCCTCGCACCTTTCGATCCTCACCGGCCTCCTTCCGACCCAGCACGAGGTGCGCAACAACATCGGCTATCGCTTCACGGGAAAATATCCGACGCTCGCGAAGATCCTGCACGATCACGGCTACCAGACGGGCGCCGCGGTCTCATCGTACGTGCTTCGCGGCGAGACAGGGATCAAGAACGGTTTCGATTTCTACGACGACGGCATCGCGGTAGCTGCCGCCGGTGCGCTGAGCGAGCATCAGCGGTCGGGCTTTGAGACGGTGAAGATCGCCAACGCCTGGATCGAAAGAACTGCGGCGAATGCAGGCACGCAGTGGGTGCCGTTCTTTTTCTTTTTTCACATCTACGAGCCGCATGCGCCTTACGAGCCGTCGTACGACGGCGAGATCGCGAAGTCGGACGCCATCGTCGGTACGCTGATTGCGAAACTGAAGTCCCTCGGCGTCTACCATCGCTCGCTGATCATCTTTCTGTCCGATCACGGCGAGGGTCTCATGGACCACGGGGAGGATCAGCACGGAATCCTGCTCTATCGCGAATCGCTGCAAGTTCCGCTGTTCATCAAACTGCCGCAGTCTGCCCAGCAGGGGCAATCGATCTCGCGGCCGGTGCAGCTCGCCGATGTTTTCCCGACCGTGCTCGATCTTCTGGGAATCGAACGGTCCGATCGCTCTCTGCTGAAGGGATCGTCGAAACCGATCTACGCTGAAACTCTCTACCCGCGCATTCACCTCGGCTGGAGCGAGCTGCGATCGCTCATCGCCGATCGCGATCAATACATCGAAGGTCCGCGGCCCGAGCTGTACGACCTTGTCGGCGATCCGGGCGAAACACACGATCTCGCATCGACCGATCGACGCACCGCCGCCGCGCTTCGCGAGAAATTGCACACAATACCATTAGCAATTAATCCGCTTCAGGCCATTGATCCTGAAGAAGCGAGAAAGCTGGCGGCGCTCGGCTACATCGGCAGGCCGCGCAATCGCAGCGGTCCGCTGCCGAATCCGCGCGACGAAATCGGCCATTTGCCGGAGATCAAGGCGGCCTTCCATCTCGCCGATGAGCGACGCGACGACGAAGCGGTTACCGCATTTCGCGCGCTGCTCGCAAAAAATCCGCATGTGCAGGACGTGTGGTCGAAGCTGGGCGAGGTCCTGGTCGACTCCGGCCGCTACGACGAAGCGATCGCGACATACAAATCGGCGATCGCGCAATCCGAGATTTTTTCTCCCGACCTCGCCCTCGGGCTCGGATTCGCGTACCTGAAAGCCGGGAAACCGAAGGAGACCATTCCGCACGCCGAGCTGGCGATGTCGACCAACCCGCGCGAGGCGCATGAGCTGCTCGCGCGCGCGTACATCGAGCAACGCGATTTCGCGAAGGCGGAGCAGCACGGGCAGGCCGCGATCGACAGCGGCGGCCGGCAGCCGACCTCAATTCTGCTGCTTGCGGAAGTGCAACGCGCCGAAGGGAAGTTGCAAGAGGCGCTGCAGACCATTGATGCTGCCAACGCTCGCGCCCGCGCGATGGGCGCGCAACATCTGTATGCCTCCGACTATCTGCGCGGCGATGTGCTGGCGCGACTCGATCGTCCGGAAGAAGCGGTGGCCGCGTTTCGTTCCGAGATCGCTAACTCACCGCAGCATCTGCAGTCGTACGCCAACCTGGCGCTGATCTACTTCATCGAGGAAAACCCGCGGGCGGGCGAGGATGTCCTTCGCGAGATGGTGCGGAAAAATCCGCATGTGGGCGCGCGGGCATTGGCGGCGAAAACACGTGGGGCGTTTGGACGCCCCTCACTCTAGGAAATCGGCGAGGCCCCTCGCCCCGCGTGAGCGGGGAGAGGGTGGTCCCGCGGAGCGGGACCGGGTGAGGGGATTAAAACTTCAAACCCACTGAGAAGCGATAGGTCCGTGGCGACTGGTACGCGCCTTTTGCTATCGGCTGTCCGAACGTTGCGCTTAACTGATAGTTCACGCCTCGTTGCGGCGTATCGGTGAACGGGTTGAACGCCAGACAGCGCGAGCTCGATCCACTCTGCAGACACGTGGCCTGCCGGCGGGAGAGCACGATCTGATTCACGAAATCAGGGTCCTCCACGCCCTGCTGATTGAAAAGATTCAGCAGATCGGTGTCGATGAATGGTCGCACGCCCCCAATCGCAGGCAGATACCAGCGCATGCCCAGGTCGGTGGCGGAAATGTCGTCGAGGCGGAACGCGCCGCGCTCGCTGAAGAAGTACGTCACGCTCGCGGGAGGCTGAGCGTAGCCAGGATTCACGACTCCGTTTGCAGGACCATTCGCCGCGCCTTTGCGGACGTCAATGGTGCCAATCGCGGAATAGGAAAGCGCCGAGTGGTAATGCTCCAAAAGAGAAAAATTCAACACGCCGGCACGCGTTTGCAGGTCGACCTGCAACCAGACGTTGCCGCGATGACGCATGTCGGGCAGGAGGTATCCCACCGGTTTATTCTGCGTGAAGGCTGTGTACTCGGGATAACTCTCAGGGTTTGTGAATCCGTTGGCGCCGCTTTGTGATTCGCCCTCGACGTTGCCGCGCAGTTTTGAGTAGGTGTAATTACCGCCGACACTCAACGCCTTCATCAACTTGTAGTTCCCTTGCAGTTGAATGGCTTGATAGCGGCGGCTCAAGCCATTCGAGGCATTTTCGATGACCCCCTGGTCGACCGTGATGCCGTTGGGATCGACCGCCTTGCCGGTTTCGAGCGTGGTGCGGATGGAGTAGAACGCCGCCCAGTTGCGATGCATGTAATCCGCACGCACAAAACCTCGGCTTCCAAAGGCCAGTCCATATCCTGCCGTCCACTCGTCCATGATGGGAGCCCGCACAGAGTGATCGAATCGGGTTGTCGTCCCTGGAATGGAGGCTCCCGCGAGGTACGACGAGTTTTTCGTACCGCCGACCGAGTTGAACCAATCGAAGACGCGCTGGATGACCTGGTCGGTGGAAACGAGCTGAGAGATCGGCGTGCCGGGCGTGTTGATGACCGGACCTTTGTAGTCCCAGTCATACGACGCATTACGGCCGGCGGTGGCAGTGATATCGCCGGCGGCCTGGTCGACTTTCGAGACGTAACGGCCGTAGCTGACGCTGATGCGATGCTGTCCATCGCCTTTCGGGTCGAAATTCGCAGCCAGCCGCGGGCTGGTCGCGCTGTCATCGACCGTCTTGTGCCCGGCCTGATCGCTGCCGAATGCTTTGTCGTACCGGCCGCCGACATTGAAGCTCCAATGCGGATTGAGCTCCCACTTGTCGTTGATGAACAGCGACCGGACCGCGAAGTCGGATGTCTTCGAAAGCGACGGCACCGGGTCGTATTCGATCTCGCCCGCGCTGGTGTCCGTGCCAAAGTAAACGTTTGTCGACGTCAGCTGCGAGGACGAGGTCGACGAGCAAGCCACCGCGATTCCGCCTTTGTCGCACAGGATGATGCCGTGGATGAGGAAGTCGCTGCCCGATTGGAAATTGTTCTCGTTGCGAAGCTGGTGAAATTCGTCGTACCCGCCGACGACGCTGTGATTTCCGACGGCTCTGGTGCTCAGAAAGTACGATGCTCTCCCGAGATACTCTTTGTTGTTTCGCTGTTTGGCCGGGCATGGCGAACCGCAGAACGCCGATGACCACATCCGATTGCCTGAGGACGTGTCGAGCAGCAGCGTTCCCTGCAGCAGATCGCGCGTCTCCGCACCGTTCGTGAAGCGCTCGCGCATGCGGCTGAACTGTCCTTCCAGCAGCAGGTTCTCCGAAACGATCCCGTTGTAGTGAAGGGAGAGCAGTGATCGCGGCCGAGCATGTCCCTTCGGCAGTTGAAATCTGAGAGGCGATTCCTGTCCATTGTGGCTTAAGCCGTGTTCGCGAGCGACTGTTTAGCATCGATCGCTCGATCAAGAATGTCGATCAGGCGTTTCATCTGTTTGTGACCTTT
>WNFA01002506.1_pt1 | contig 15530 bp, 13 predicted proteins | sample 5400481 | NCBI WGS metagenome assembly WNFA01 (sample SAMN13153340, study PRJNA577476) | soil metagenome | isolation source: 120 cm saprolite under Douglas fir tree site 2 hole 1 replicate 2 | place: USA:California | collected 2015-04-18
AAAAAGGAAGCGAGGACACCTCGCGCTCCGGCCAGGGGACTGCGTCCCCCGGCACCCCCTGCTGAGCAGTTACTATTCAGGACAGTATAATAAAGGAAGCGAGGACACCTCGCGCTCCGGCCAGGGGACTGCGTCCCCCAGCACCCCCTGCTGAGCAGTTACTATTCAGGACAGTATAATATACGAGAATTATACGCGATTTTAGCAAATAGAAAGTAGGGAGGGTGAATGACAGAGTGGAAGGAGACAAGACTAATTTGGGCTGTAAGACAGGAGGAGGTTATCCGCAGCAGTATCTATAGCGGGGATATTTTGTGCTATGATTTACTCGTAGTGAAATATTGAGGAGTATGAACCTGGCGTTTGTGCAGGAGAGCCTGACAAGTTTTGCTGGTAACAGCAGGGCATTTATACTGACCTGGGACAAGAGGCTATCATGGCGACGCGAATTTTATTGGTAGATGACGATCCCAAAATTATATCACTCCTACGCCGGGGCCTCGCTTACGAGGGGTTCGAGGTCTATACTGCCATGGACGGTGAATCTGGCCTGGTCGCGGTGGAAATGCCCGGGCTTGATGGCTTCGAGCTGTGCCGTCGCTTGCAGTTTCATGACAACATTGCCATCATCATGCTTACTGCGCGCGATGCTGTGGCGAACAAGGTGAGTGCCTTGAATCTGGGAGACGATGACTATGTACCCAAACCTTTCGCCTTCGATGAGCTTGTGGCTCGTATCCGGGCGGTGCTGCACTGACATGATGCCGGAGGCGAACCGCTGGCCTATGCCGAACTCTGGCAGGCTGAGGAGAGATTATCTCCTCAGTTGTAACTCAGTCTATTTCCGATATCTCTTTAGAGGTAGCAGGTTGGGTAACGCTTTCCACGCTGGCACGAACGCCCTTACGCAACATGGGAACCTTGTCAAGAGCCTCCCAGGGGGCGTCGATATCGGTGCGGCCGAAGTGGCCGAAGGCGGCGGTAGGCTGGAAGATGGGACGACGCAGGTTCAAGGATTGGATGATGGCAGCCGGGCGTAAGTCAAAGTGTTCGTTGATCAGGCGAATGATTTCCTCGTCTGAGACTTTACCGGTACCAAATGTTTCAACGAAGAGTGATAGCGGCCGGGCCACGCCAATGGCGTAGGCAACCTGCAATTCGAGGCGGTCAGCCAGGCCGGCTGCGACGATGTTTTTGGCGATGTGCCGCGCCTCGTAAGCTGCCGAACGGTCGACCTTGGTGGGGTCTTTGCCACTGAAGGCGCCGCCACCGTGGCGGGCCATACCACCGTAGGTATCGACGATGATCTTGCGGCCGGTCAGGCCAGCATCGCCCATGGGACCACCTGTGACGAAGCGACCGGTGGGGTTTACAAAAATCTTCGTGGCGCTATCCAATAGATGTGCCGGAATAACGGGTTTAATGATGTGTTCAATTACGTCCTGGCGAATCTGCTCTTGATCGACGTAGGCAGCGTGCTGAGTCGAGACGACTATGGTATCGGCTCGTACCGGCTTCCCGTACTCGTACTGTACCGTAACCTGGCTTTTGCCATCAGGGCGCAGGTAAGCCATCGGACCGGTGCCACTCCAGGAGGCACGACGCACCAGCGAGAGCTGGCGCACCAGTTTATGAGCCAGGCTGATGGTCATGGGCATATATTCAGGAGTTTCATTACAGGCGAAGCCGATCATCATGCCCTGGTCACCGGCTCCAATGCGCTCCAGCTCATCATCGCTCAAATGGGTCACGCTGCCTTTTGTCTCCAGCGAACGACTGACGCCCATGTCGATGTCAGGCGACTGTTTACCGATAGAGGTGACCACGCCACAGGTGCGATAGTCAAAGCCGTAATCTGCGCTGATATAACCTACTTGCTCAATCGTCTTGCGTACCACTGCTGCCATGTCGATCCAGGCCGAGGTAGAAATTTCGCCGGCAACGAGGACCAGGCCGGTTGTGGTGGCTGTCTCACAGGCAACACGTGCCATAGGGTCCTGAGCTAAAATCGCATCCAGCACGCCATCGGAAATTTGATCGCATAGTTTATCGGGATGCCCTTCTGTCACCGACTCACTGGTGAAAAACGCCTTCGGGATTTTCATAAAATTGCTCATTTGGAAGTTCTCCTTTTTCTTTGGTGAGGATTTGTTATGTGCCCGATTCCCAGGAATTCAGGTATTTATCCTGCTCAGGGGTGAGAGTATCGATACGCACTCCCATTGCCCGGAGTTTGAGACGCGCGATCTCCTTATCAAGTGCTGAAGGCAAGGTATAGACGCGAGGTTGCAATTCCTGCGCATGAGCAAGCATATATTCGGAGCCGAGAGCCTGGTTTGCAAAACTCATGTCCATTACACTGGCGGGATGTCCTTCCGCCGCAGAGAGATTGACCAGTCGTCCCTCGGCCAGGAGGTGGATATGACGACCATCGGCATAGGTGTACTCGTCAACGAAGTCACGCACTCGCCGCCTGGTGGTGGCGAGTTTCTCAAGCTCTGGAATATTGATCTCATCGTTGAAATGGCCTGCATTTGCGATGATTGCACCATCCTTCATGCGCTCCAGATGTTGGCGATCAATGACATTGACATTGCCGGTGACGGTGACGAAGATATCGCCCAGGGCGGCAGCTTCTATCCCAGGCATGACCCGGTAGCCATCCATGATAGCTTCCAGGGCATGAGTGGGATCAACCTCGGTGATGATGACGTTCGCGCCCATGCCATGCGCACGCGATGCCAGGCCACGACCACACCAACCATAGCCGCTCACGACTATTGTGCGGCCAGCCAGCAGGATGTTGGTCGAGCGCAAAATGGCATCAATGACACTTTGTCCGGTCCCATAGCGGTTATCAAACATGTGCTTAGTATCAGACTCGTTGACTGCGAGCACAGGGAACTTCAGGACGCCATCCCGCTCCATACTACGCAGCCGAATCACACCGGTCGTGGTTTCCTCCATGCCGCCGATTATGGCAGGGATGAGTTCGGTACGCGCCGTATGGATGGTCGAAACAAGGTCGCAGCCATCGTCCATCGTCATGTTGGGCTTGTGATCAAGCACTGTATTGATGTGACGATAGTACGTTTCTTTGTCCTCTCCCTTTATAGCGAAAGTGGGGACGCCATACTCATGCACCAGTGCAGCGGCTACATCGTCCTGGGTTGAGAGTGGATTAGAGGCACAGAGCACCAGATCGGCACCACCAGCCTTCAAGGTAATTGCCAGGTTAGCCGTCTCGGTTGTAATATGCAGGCAGCCTGACATACGAACGCCTTTTAAAGGCATATCTTTAGCGAAGCGTTCGCGAATAATGCGCAGGACTGGCATGTCCTTTGCAGCCCACTCGATGCGGTCTTTACCGCGAGTGGCGAGCGTGATGTCTTTGACATCCCCGCGAGTCGAAGTCGTCATAAAAAATTATTCCTCCTAATTGCTTACTTTTATGGGCCACCAGTTGGGATCAAAGTGTGAACAAGCAACGATGGCCCGGTAGCGTTCTGCAATATCATCCAATGTCAGAGTACGTAAACGATCGATGCTGAAGTCTTCACATACGAATGAGCCCAGGATATTCCCATGCACGACGCCACGTTTGAGATCATCAATGGAATAGCAACCATCGGGACCGGGATCAACTGTGGAAAGGTAGCCAAGCAACCCGCCTGCAAACGCATCACCCGCGCCGGTGGGATCAACGACCTCTTCAAGCGGATGGGATGGCGCACTAAAATACGTGCCATCGGCCCCGAAGAGAAGCGCTCCATAGCTGCCCTGCTTTACTACTACAAATTTTAATCCCATATTCAAGAGCTGGCGCACACCCCTAACGATACTTGCCTGGTTTGTGTACTGCCGTACCTCTTCTTCGCTCATCAAGAGCATATCGACGCGCTTGATTACCTCTGTCAACTGCGGGCGCGCAGTCATGATCCAGAGTTCCATAGTATCGAGTACGGTCAAGCGAGGTTTATCTACCTGCTCCAATACTTCCAATTGCAGTTCCGGCTGGATATTCGCCAGGAAAAGTAGGGGACTGCGACGATACTCAGCAGGAATAACGGGATGAAAACCTGCATACACACCCAGCTGCGTATCCAGCGTATCACGACTATTCATATCCATATGATAGCGTGCGACCCAGCGGAAGGTCTTCCCATCTTGATTTTGCAGACCAGCCAGATTGACCGGGCGGCTGTGCCAGAAATCGAGGTGTTCCTGCGGAAAGTCACTGCCTATCACAGCCACCAGGTTTACTTGATTGTAGAGCGAGGCAGCTGTTGAGAAATAGGATGCAGCCCCGCCAAGGACCTCATCTGCCCCGGCAAATGGTGTCTCAACCGTATCCAGCGCGATAGAGCCAACAACCAGAATGGACAAGCTTCCACCCTCCATAAAAAATAGTGTGTACAGCTATCAATTAAACTGGCGTTGCATCGGTGAGATGTTCGATAACCCCATCGAGAAAAGCCAGAGTGTACCCAAATTTCGTTTTTGCCATCTCGCGAGCGGGAGCAGTATTCAGCGATTGGTAGAGTTCAACAAAACGCTCCTCGATATGTCGAAGAACGGCAGCGAGCACTTCTCCAGTTACTGGCCGATTAGGATAACGAGAGCCAAGCTCAATTAAAGATGTAATGATCGCAAGGCCACTGAGTCTGCCGAGTTTATCGGCATCGTATAGGATAAGGCCCTCCAATGATATTGATTCCCTCTGCTCGGCGGGAAGCTGGTTAGCATGTATGAGAATTGCCTGTTCGACTTTACTTATAAGCCCGGCGGGAACATCCAGTTCCTGCAGGAATTCCACGGCCATCTCAGCAGACTTGATATGATGGTCTTGAAAGCCATGCGCCGCTGTCGAGATATCATGTAAATAGCCAGCGAGAATAAGGGCGTTTAAATCGATGTTGCTCTTCTCCTCGCCTTGCCCATCGATTTCCGCTGCCAACATTTTACAGTTAGCAACCACTGCACTGACATGGCGGAATCCGTCTATACTCAGTACCTCCTCCGCATACTGAGAAACGGCTGACACAACTCCCATATCTATCATAAAAATCTCCGCTTGTGGATACCCCGTCCCTGGCGGGGAGGAAGCAAGCGTTCCTTCTTTTGGGGCAGAGGAGGAGCGGCTCCCCTGTCTGGTGTGTTACGCGAGAACATAGTCGTAGCCGTCACCTCTTTGGATCAGCACACAATACTTCGCATTGATCCCGTCCACTTTGCCCAGGCGCGTGCTGATGGTGAATGAGCCGCTTTGGCGCACCCGCACGCGCCCCAGATGGGTCCCGGCTGTGGTGAGCGGGTCTGGCACACGAGCTTTCACCCGATCTCCTGTGGCAAAGCCCGCCACCTGTTTGTGTCGCATCTTGTAGCCACGCGGAAAGCCTTTCTTCGTCCAGAGTGTGCGGCAATGATCCCCTCGGCCCGTTGCTGTGATACAGAGCGTTTTGAGCTTGCCCACCTGCACGCCTGCAAGCTCCCCCACACACAGAGCGTCTTTGGCATGGCTCTTCTCGATCCCGAATCTGGCTCGATTCCACCGCGTTCGTCCGCCCGTCCAGGTGCTGATGGGCAAACCAAAGACACGCAGGGATTCTACCAGCTTGTACCTGATGGTGTTGACGGCTGCCGCATCTTTGAGCGGAGCCTGCGCCTGCGCCTCCACCTCCGGATGACCAAATTCAGTGGCGCTCCGGTTGCCTTTCTGATGGCTGCAGGCATGGCAACTGAGCGCTAAATTGGAGATGCGGTCGGAGCCTCCACGGCTCTTTGGCCAGATGTGGTCTAGTTCAAAGGGACAATTCGTCTTGCCGCAATAGGCGCAGCGGTACTGGTACTTATGCAGCAGATAAGCCCTGACCTCCCACCCGGCCAGCGTCCCTTCTTGATACGCGATACCTGCAATTTCTGGGTTCTGGAGCAACTGGGTGTCGAAGCGGACCTGTTCGACCTCCAGCCGTCGGACGGGGCACCAGCGAGCAAGACGGGTGCTCCAGGTGAGAATGTTGTGAACCCGAGAACGGATCGAAGGCGGCAACCAGCCTGGCTTGATCCCGCGGTGGAGAAAGCGCGGGGCACGGTAGCGCAGGTTCGCCGAGCGTCTTCTGCGCCGGGCTTGCACCTGGGTGACTTTGTGGCGATGGACCTGTTCGCCGCGATGGCTGACTTCGCAAAGAAAGAGGGCATGATGTACCTGTCCCTCTGGCCTCTCTTCCACGCGAGCCAACGCGATCCCTGTGGTCTGTGAGCCCGGATCAATCTTGAGGGCGACCTCCTGGCGGGCAACGTCTTGGACGCGACGGTCCTTGAGCCGGATCACGAATGGCATGGACCGGTGAACGACCGCTCTGCCGCGTTCGAGCAAGAGCCGCGCCCGTTTGGGCGTCGTGGGCATGAGCGGCTTTTTGTGCCTGTCCAGAACAAACACCATGCTGATATCCTTTCCTCTCATGAGAGAGAGTCCCCTTACGGGGCTGTGTGACGCGCCTGCACCGGCGTGCGCAGGCGTCTCTTCTCGCCAAGGTTGGCAGGGCTTGTTAGGTCCAGAACACCGTTCCGTGCTCCTCCGGAACTTTTAATCCTGGACGGCATTGGCACCGGATTGAAGAAGCGTCCGGTGGTGCCATGACCCAACCGACGGAGCGCCCGCAATTGGCTGCCTGGGCCATTGGACGCCAAGGCTGGACACTACAGAACTTACTCACCTTCACCCAAGGGGTTCGGTCCGCAAGTTCACCCCCTGGAAGGGGGTGGAGTTCGTGACTCCGAACAAAGGGAACGTAATGCTACGTCATACGGTGGCCTGGCTATCCCCATCTCAGATATAATAGCAGTAACATAGGGATGAGGAGTGACATCAAAAGCAGGATTGGCCACATGCACACCAGGAGGAGCTATCACTACCCCGTGTATGTTTGTCACCTCTTCTGGATTACGCTGTTCAATAGGGATCTGTTCGCCCGATGAGAGCTTCAAGTCAACGCTAGAACGTGGCGCTACGACATAGAAAGGAATATGATGCACGTGCGCCAGCACTGCAAGGCTAAACGTGCCAATTTTGTTAGCCACGTCGCCATTAGCCGCGATACGATCGGCACCCACGAAGACTGCATTGATCTCACCACGATGCATGAAGTGACCAGCCATGTTATCTGTTATCAGCGTTAGCGGTATTCCTGCTTGTTGCAGCTCCCAGGCAGTCAAGCGAGCACCCTGAAGTACAGGGCGGGTCTCATCGACAAAAACATGTATCTTTTTGCCCGCGCTGTGTGCCACGTACATAGCAGCCAGGGCTGTTCCCCAACCTGCGGTTGCTAAAGCCCCGGTATTGCAATGGGTGAGTAGAGTATCGCCATCTGAGATCAGTTGTGCGCCGTACATTCCCATTTGCATGCAAGCATCGAAATCTTCCTGAGCAATAGCCTGGGCTTCTGCGCGCAATTGATGCACCAGATACTGAAGGGAACAGTGCTGGTGTATGGCATGCCAGGCACACCGTTGCATACGCTCAATGGCCCAAAAGAGATTAACCGCCGTTGGGCGGGTGCTGCGAAACAACTCACTCACGGTATTCAGGTGCTCCTGCGCCTCAGAGAGAGTTAGAGCCTCCCCTCGTTCTTGCCACAGACGATGCGCGGCCAATGCTATACCGAAAGCAGCGGTCACACCAATAGCGGGCGCACCTCGCACCTTGAGGGATGTGATCGCTGCGGCAATTTCTTGCTCGTGCCTGAGCTTGAGATAGCTAACTTGCTGTGGGAGGAGCGACTGGTCAAGCAAACACACTGCCACGTTTTGTGCATCTTCTTCCCACCATACCGTTCGTACGGATAGTATTGCCTTCTGGTCAGCCATAGAAAATCCGTTCTGGGTACTCATCTCTTGCGCAAGGGATGAGAGGAAAGAACGCCGCCCATAGGCGGGGCATTTTGAGACTTATGTTATGAAGCTCCAAGCAGATTTGTGCTGCTTATTTAGTATGGTATCATACTACTACTTTGTTCAGCAACAGGTTGGAACTATGCCTGGGCTTTCGAAAAGTTCGCCTCCCGGCTTTTGCCCCATTAGTACTAAGCTAAAAGTCTATAAATTCAGCGAATACTCCAAATTATGCTACCATGGTAGACAGTGTAGCATGCGAATCAGGGGAGAGTATAGCTACTTCGGCATGTTACTGAGGCGTTGGTTGTCCGTTCCACTACACAGAAGGATGAAAGCCTTTCCGCACCCGCAAGGGCAGGCATATTTACTTGCGCGGTCTGGCGATGAGCTACTATCACTTGAATGGAACGGACAAGATGATATCTGTAGCCATCGAAGGGATGTAGCGCATGGCGAGGGCGGAAACTAAGGAGAATGCCTGGTCCTTTGACCAGATCTACGACGAGTATAAAACACCGATCTATAATTATGTATACCACCTGGTAGGAGATCGCGAACAGGCTGATGATCTCACGCAAGATACATTTTTGAAGGCATTTCGAGCACTACCAAAAATGGATGCGAGCCTGAAATTATCCGCGTGGTTATATCGCATCGCTACAAATACTGCATACGATGCGCTCCGCCGGCGGAAGTTGATTGCATGGTTGCCCTGGCAAGATCTCGACCACGAGCCGGCTGATGTGGAAGGCGCAGACCCTCAAGAAATCTACAGTACAACAGAGCTTGTGCGGGCTGCCCTCCGCCGCATGCCCCCGCAGTATAGAGTTGCACTGTTACTATACACTCAGGAGGGGTTTTCTTACAGTGAAATTTCCCACACCCTGAATATTGCGGAGAGCGGCGTTAAGATGTACCTATCCCGCGCACGCCAGTCTTTTCGAGAACACTACCGAGCGCTGGAACAGGGAGGAGGCATAAAATGAACTGCGAGCAAGTCGAGGAACGGCTTAGTGCTTACCTTGACGATGCGCTCGCCCCGGAAGAACGAGTAGATGTTGCGGCTCACTTGCAGGAATGTAGCCAGTGCAGCAGCATTCTCGCTGATTTTCGCCGTTTTGATGCTTTACTCAAGCAGCTGCCGCGTGTCAGCCCCAGTCCGGCTCTTCGTGAGAGAATTTTTTCCTCCCCAGAATATCTCGAACTCACAGGTACATTTGGTGCCAGTAGCGAGACTACCAGAGAATACACCCAACCAACTCTTCCAGTTCAGGGTCGCGCCAGGCGCGATACTCCTGGTCGCCCGCAACTGGTGGCGATGCCAGGAGGCCGCAGCACATCACCGAGACAGCAATCACGATCACCAGCCCAGAGAAGACGGCCGTTTGCGATGCCTCTAACCAGGCGAAGGCGTATCTCCTGGGGATTGCGTGCGATGCAAGCAGCCATAGCTGTAACAATTTTACTTACGCTTGCTATTGGCGGCCTGATTGGTCGCAACCTCTGGTTGCAACAAACCAGGCCAACAACTGTTAAGGGAGCTATTACTCCACCTACAGGTCTCCAGCAACAGGGGCCGCCATTCCGGGTAGGCACGCGCTATGTGTATCTACGTGACGGAGCTTTATGGAGTGCTCCTGCAGACGGCAGTACGAAGGCAGCACGTTTTACTCCCACTACCGTAACAGTAGCGTCAAATTGGGCAGTAAGTCCAGCACTTCCAGGGCGTTCTGCTGGCGACATGGTCGCCTATATTGACCTGCAGCATGCACTGATACATACCATACGCAGTGATGGGCAGGGCGATACAGTTGTGCAGCAGCCCTTGCTCAAAAGCGGGGTGGCCCCCACATCGGTGTGGGATACCAATACAGGGGCTGCTATTTTGAGCAGCCTCACATGGTCGAAGAATGGAGATATGCTGGCATTTGTCGCTGATCCTGATGGCACGAATCTTACTAAGCTTTATGTCCTCTCAATGGAGACAAATTCGGTGCAGGTGGTAGCACTTCCCATCAAAGGCAGTGCTACCCATCCTGCCTGGTCGCCTGATGGTATACGCCTGGCATTTGAATTGGCGCATGACAATATTGTAAGCATACTCGACTATAATACCCAGAATAACGGTTTGCTGACGATCACCGATGATGCAAGCCATCCAGTTAATCGTAGCGACACGGTTCTGACCCTTGATTGGTTTCCAGATGTTGACGTGCCAGCCATTACCTGGAGTGTAGGGGTGATAGGACACGTGAATAGTCTCTGGGTGCGACGTGTTGGTACCGGAGGGACGGCAAAACCCCAACTTCTGACAGCAGGCGACTATGTACAGGCAATTTACAGTCGCGCCGGTCATAACGGCATGGGGAGCTGGCTGCTTGTAACTTCAATTGCAGGGCGGGCAGGGGATCTATGGTATATCGATGCTGTTTCTGGCGCGGTGTTAACGCCGCTGAGTTCGGGTAAGCAAGTGGGCCTGGCCTGGTGGTCGCCCGACGGTACAGAAGCTGATTACCTTGACAGCATCTCTTCTGGGGTGGGTGCGCTCCATGTAGTCAACCTGACAACAGGTATCGATGTCTCGATAGCTGATGGTGTCGCAGACGAGCCTGCACCCGCATGGTCGGTAAATAGTCAAGAGCTGGTCTATAGTACAGGGACACAAACCATTGTCTTTAATCTGCAATCAAGCAAGAAGGCATTTCCCCTCAAGCTGCACGGACCCGCCTCGGCATTTGTGTGGTCTGATAACTCACCAGATCGACTGGTTGCTGCCCTCAACGACGGCCAGCAGGGAATCTACCTGGTAGACACGCGGCATAATACTTCACGGCAGATGGACAGTCTGGGGATCAATGGTCCTATCCAATGGACTGAAGTGCCGTGATCCGAACCCGTAGGGCATGAAAAAAATTACATCCTGGATTATTTGGAGGAACAAGTACACTGTAAGGTAGTCCTTCTATGAGGGGTTATAGGTGTTGGATGCATGTGTTTTTGGAGGGAGTACTTATGACGGTTGCACAGATAACCTTTACCCAGCACGTGACACACGTCCTGCGAAATATAGCACACAGCCGGCGGACAGGTCTGTTGCGCATAGAACATGTAGGAGTGCAAAAAGCTGAGAAGGGTGAGGTTTTTTTCGAGGGTGGGCATGTCGTTTATACTCGTGCTGGACAGCAGGCGGGGGAAACGGCCCTGTTATCTATCGTAGGTTGGAACCAGGCTTACTATTCATTCTTCGAAGGTAGGCAATCGCCAAGGCGAAATGGAAGATCATCCAGCCGGTCTTTGCCAAGCGTAAAATTGCTTCCGGCGGCACAGAGAGAAGAACGCCACACACTGCCTGTAGGATTGACTGCGATTGTGCAAGCTGATAGCTCTGCGATACAGTCAGCCCATAATACAGCAACATCGCCTCGTTTTCTGGACGCATCGTTCTCTTCAATAGAAGAGGCAGTTAACCAGGGCGTTTATGCTGTTTTTCACGTGCGACCCGCGGCGGCAACGAAGCAGGTGATGAGTCAGATGGAGAGGCAAGATCGCATCATTTTCATGCTCTTAGATGGCAAACGTACCGTACGTGACCTGGCACAACTGATACATCGCAGCGAACTGGCTGTAGCGCGTATTCTGGCACGCTTGCTCAAAAATGGGTATATTGAGTGCGCCAGGCCGAACAGCCATTGATGGAAAGATAGGCGAGTTTAAAGTGTATGGAAAAAATGCCTGCAAAAGTGATAACAATTCGCGCAGTTGTACGTTATAATACATAGGCCTGGGATGGAAAGCGGGATGCTCGCGAGACAAGCAGATCCACCTCGACGAGCGGCTTGCAGCGTGCATCTGGTTTTTGTACAACCTTTTCCCCATGAGGTTAGTACGCGCACCTCCTGGAGTCTCGCGTTGCTTTTTGCAACAGCGTAGTAAGGGGAGGACGAGCTGGCACCCCGTCCTCCCCTTACTTTTTAACAGAGTGAAAGGATTTCATGAAACTGACTGTGAGGTCACTGGGGGGAAAACTGATATTGAGCGCGGCAGCGACGCTCCTGCTTTGCTTGCTCTTTTTCTCGATCATCTCCTGGAGTCTACTGAAGTACCTCTCCGAGCGTCAAGCGAAGAGTGATGCTACGACACACCTCACACTCATCGAGCAGGCATACCAGGCCGAAAGCGCTGCGTTGATCCATTCCTTGACCGTAGTAGCAAGTGATACAAATATCATTTCCAAAATCCCCCGGCACTACGCGCTTTCTTCTTACAACCACCTGGCAGACACATTCAACCCTTACCTGGCACGCTATCGACTGTCGGAGCTGGCCATCATTTCTGCAAACCGGCAACTACTGGCTTATTTTGGAGACGTAAAGAGCCTCTTTGACCTGGGCGACCTGATCAAACCAGGTTTGCTTCCAGTTGTTGATTCTGGATTGCAGGGACAGGTAGCTTCAACGCTACGCAAGATCTCCTTATCACTCGCAGGGGCTTCCTCTAGCAATCAACAGTGGGCTCTAAGCCTGGCTATACCTATTCGAAATAATAGCAATGAACTGATAGCGGTACTGATGGTGTCACAGGCTATTGATGATTATTTCGCGCGAGACCTGGTACAAACAAGCGGGCTCAATGTGGTACTATGCGAATCGATGTCCATTGTGGGGACGACTGTGGATGATCCTCACCTCAGTCGACTCCTGCCAGAGCGTACGCTCTGTAACATTGATGCATCGCACCAGATTGATAGCCTGCATTCCTATCTTACGCTGGCCACCTCTGTCCAGGCCAGAGACCAGATAGCCAGCTCACCTTCGCTCACAGTTGTGGACGTGGAGCCTCTCTACAGCAGTAACTCATATGGTGGGAAAGTTTTGCCGCTCTTGATTGCACTGGGCATATTTATGCTGGCCCTGGGGGTCACAGAATTTACACTGATTGCGCGAGCGCTCTTCATTCTGCCGGTACGCCGACTGCAAACACACGTGACAGCGCTTCTTGCAGACAGTGCTGGAATACAGAAAGCGCCACCATCTTCTAATGAGTTGAGCACACTGGCAAGCTCGTTCAATCAACTTGCCAAGTCGCTACATTTGCAAGGGCAGGAGAGCCAGATCATGACGGAGCAGATGAGCGAGTTGCTCAATATGAGCGATATGCTGATCTCTACGGTCAACCTGGATCATTTGCTCGGCGAATTCGTGTCCCGCCTGGGCGGTATGATGCAAGTAAAGCACGTGTCACTCCTACTTTATGGACGCGAGATGGACTCCCCATGGGCGGTGGCACAGTGGACAGAGCAACCATTAGGCACGGCTCGATCTGCTGTGGCCTCACCGCAGCGGCCAACGGTAACGGTACATACGGACCCCGATGGTGATGTCACCCTTGTAATGACTACCAAGCTGGCTGCTATACCCAATTTCGGCATGCGTGCTAGCTCTCCAAGTGGGAAACGATCTATTATCCGCCCGCCCAAACCCGCGCTGCGAGAAGCTCCCTTTGGTCGTCGTCGCCCGCGTATCCCAGAGACAGCACTACGAGAACTCGATATGGTGCTTGCACGGTTAGCTATGCAAAAACAGAAGATCGTCTGCGGTGAGGATGTTGCCGTCATCAATCAAAAACACGACGAGCCCTGGGCACGTATGGCATTAGAAGCAGGATACCGGTCCGTAATCGCAGTTCCTTTACTGCTGCAGGAACAGGCTATCGGCTCCTTTATGCTCTACAGAGATATACCGTACCAGATGAGCAGCCAGGATACATTCCCATTGAGCACTGCGGCAATCCAGGCAGCTATGGCTATTCAAAACGCACTGCTATTTGCTGAAGTGAAAGAAAAGAATGCAGCCCTGGAGCGCGTCAATCGTTTGAAATCAGAATTCCTTGCTACTGTGACACACGAACTACGCACTCCGCTGCATAGTATTATCAGCTATGGTGCGTTTATATTAGATGGATTTGATGGGCAGTTGTCTGGCGAGCAGACGGGACATATCCAGATCATGGTGCGCAGCGCTGAGGACCTCTCTCACCTGGTTGGCGATATGCTCGATCTTTCCAAGATTGAAGCCGACCGTTTAGAGGTCAAGATTGAGCAGTTGTCACTGGAGCAATGCCTCACAGAAGTAGTTGACCAGCTCAAACCATTTGCGAGTAATAAAAGCCTGTACCTTATTCTGGATATGGAGGAAGCGCTCCCCATGGTACTGGCCGATGGTATTCGCTTACGCCAGATAGTGATCAACATGGTCTCCAACGCTCTGAAGTTTACAGAAAACGGCGGGGTGACTATTCAGAGCAGGATGCTGTTTGGCTATGATATGCTGCGCGTCTCTGTGATCGATACGGGCATAGGCATCTCACCGGCGGCACTAGAATATATCTTCGAAGCATTCCGCCAGGCCGATGGCAGTACAACACGCCGCTTTGGTGGCACGGGGCTGGGCTTGACTATAGCAAGGAAATTGATTGAGTTACAAGGTGGAGAGGTCGCAGTGGAGAGTACATCAGGACAAGGCTCAGTCTTTTCATTTACGTTGCCTACTGTATCAACTACCAAAATACGCTTATAACATCTTGAGATGCATGAGGCACATCACCTGCCTGGGGCAGTAACCATAGATGAACAGTAGAGGGTAATCCAAAGAGAAGGGCATGCAGACATATGGACGCACCAGCACCTGGCATTCGCCAACCAACCATTCTCATCGTCGAAAACGAAGTTTCGAATCGCATCCTGATCGAAAGAGTTCTATCCACGCGCGGTTATCGCTGTATCTCAGCATCGAACGGGCGAGAAGCATTGAACATCCTGGACTACGAACACGTAGACCTGATACTGACCGACCTCTCCATGCCAGTTCTTGATGGGTACCGCACCACGCAGTTGATACGCGCACGCCCGGGATTGACGAATGTGCCCATCGTCGCCGTCACTGCCTATGCTTTGAATGAAGAGAGCGAAGCGGCAATGCAAATTGGCTGTACGGAATACCTGACGAAGCCGTTCAAACCCAAGCAGTTGTTGGAAGTGGTAGACCGGCTGTTACCACAGGGCTAGGGATTGGGTAGAGTTGTAGCACAACGTGGAAAAATTTGTTATTATACAATACATCGCAGAGCGATCATCTGACCGGCTCACCTATGGCCAGTCAGAATCTTTTTTGCATCACAAATTCATGTTGAAAGTTGAAACAATACTGATGGAAATTCAAATCACGCATCAAATAGAGACGAAAGTTGCATGTGATGCACTGCTCGTTGCAGTGGCAGCAGAGAAAAAGGCCGGACAGAAAGCGAAAAGTGTCGTGCTATCAGAGGTGGCTAAAACTGTGGACGAGGCGCTGGGCGGAGTGATCAGCGAAATGTGCGCAAATGGAGAGATCAAAGCCAGCCTGGGTGAGCTAAACACGATACACACACTGGGGAAACTAGCGGCGAAGCGCATTGTGACTGTGGGACTTGGGCCACAACAAGCGTTGAGCACCGATGCCGTGCGCCGAGCCAGCGCAATTGCAGCTCGCCACCTACAACATACAGGCGCGCATGAAATAGCTTTCGCATTGAACTGGCCCGGCTCCAGTGTCGATGAGATAGCAGGGGCGCAGGCACAAGTAGAAGGAGCTTTGCTGGGG
>WNFA01002367.1_pt1 | contig 15527 bp, 15 predicted proteins | sample 5400481 | NCBI WGS metagenome assembly WNFA01 (sample SAMN13153340, study PRJNA577476) | soil metagenome | isolation source: 120 cm saprolite under Douglas fir tree site 2 hole 1 replicate 2 | place: USA:California | collected 2015-04-18
GATGCCGCGCTTCTCCAATTCGATGCGCAGATGCCGGCGCACGTCGTCGTCGAAACCGCGCAAAATGTTCTCGCCGCGATAGACCAGCGTCGCGCGCGAACCGAGGCCGGCGAAGATGCAGGCGAACTCGATCGCGATGTAGCCGCCGCCCTGCACCAGCACGCGCCGGGGCAGCTCGGGGAGATGAAACGCCTCGTTCGACGAGATCACATGTTCGATGCCCGGGATCGCCTCGCCATAGCTCGGCGCGGCGCCGGTCGCGATCAGGATGTGAGCGGCGCGGATGCGAGCATCGCCGACGCGGACGTCGTGCGCGCCTTCCAGCACGGCGCGGCTCTTCAGGATGGTGACGCCCGCCTTATCGAGCGTCGCGATATAGGCCGCCTCGAGGCGCGCGATCTCCTTGTCCTTGTTGGCGATCAGCGTCGTCCAGTCGAACACCGGATGATGCACCGTCCAGCCGAAGCCGGCCGCGTCCTCGAACTCATGGGAAAAGCGGGACGCGTAGACCAGAAGCTTCTTCGGCACGCAGCCGCGGATCACGCAGGTGCCGCCGACGCGGTATTCCTCCGCGATCATGACCTTCGCGCCATGACCGGCCGCGATGCGGGCGGCGCGCACGCCGCCGGAGCCGGCGCCGATGACGAAGAGATCGACCTCGGCGGTCACAGATTGTGGCCCTTCTTCTTCATTTCGGCGCGGAAGCGCCCGAGCACTTCCTCGGAAAACCTGTTGGCCCAGGCTTGCGCGGCCTTCAGGCTCTGGTCGAGCGCGATCGGCTCCTGGGTGATCATCTTCTTGCCGACCGGCGTCCTGTAGAACGCGACGATCTCCTTGAGCTCCTGCTCGGTGAAGTGCTGGGCATAGATCTTCGAGACCTCATTGAGGATCTCGGCGTTCCTCGCCTCGTATTCCTTGCGCAGCTGCGCGGCGACCTCGTTGAGCGGCCTGGCGAGCTGCGGATTGGTCGGCACGAAGGAGTTCTTCGCGCTCTCGATCACGCCCGGGATGAGCGGTTCGAACATGGTGGCGCCGCCCTTGAGCGAAACGAGCTCCTTGGCGGCCGCAAGCGACGCAGGGCTCTGCGCGTGCGCGCCGCCGCAGACGAGAAGTGCGAACAGCGCGGCCCTCAGCGTCCGGGCCGGCATCAGGTGGAATCTCATGATGGTCACTCCTTTGATATCGGGAATTTCAGGATCTTTCGACGGTGCGGACGCCGTCCGCTCCCGCAATGATCGCCGTCTGCGCCAGTCCGATGAACAGGCCGTGCTCGACCACGCCTGGAATTGCCGCAAGGCGCCCGGAGAGCGCCTGCGGGTCGCCGATGCGCGCGAGCGCGGCATCGAGGATGAAGTGCCCGCCATCCGTGACAAAAGCGTGGCCCTCCTTGGTGCGCCGCTGGGTGATGGGACCGGGACAACCCAGCGCCCGCGCCGCCGCCTCGATCGCGCGCTGCGTCGCCGCAAGGCCGAACGGCACCACCTCGACCGGCAGCGGGAAACGGCCGAGCGCCGCGACATATTTGCTTTCGTCGGCGATGACGATCATGCGCGCCGAAGCCGCAGCCACGATCTTCTCGCGCAGGAGCGCGCCGCCGCCGCCCTTGATCAGGCTGAGATCGGGGGCGATCTCGTCGGCGCCGTCGACGGTGAGGTCGAGCGCCGGCGTCTCGTCGAGCGTGGTGAGCGGCACGCCGAGCCGCTCGGCATCGGCGCGGGTTGCTTCCGAAGTCGGCACCCCGATGACGTCGAGGCCGCCGCGCACGCGCTCGGCCAGCAGCGCGACGAAATGCTTGGCGGTCGAACCGGTGCCGAGCCCGAGCCGCATGCCGGGACGCACGAATTCGACCGCGCGCGCGGCCGCGGCATGCTTGAGCTTTTCGATGTCGGTCGCGGTCAAGGGCAGCTGGGATCGGGCGAAACTGGATTTCGCCTGTCTAGCCTTGTTCCGCTCGAATGGCGAGTAGCCCTCGGGCGAGCAGCGAATTGGCGAAGTCGGAACTACACGCTACTTGCCATTGCACAGGCCGTCTTCCGGCACCATCGGCGGCGCCGTCTCGCTGCCCTGCTCGGCCTCCGCGGCCTTGGCGAGGTACTCGTGCGCCATGCGCACGAAGCGCTCGGCGACCCCTTCGTCCCGGGTCGCGAGCGCGAGGCGGGCGCACGTGTGCGCCTGTTGCCGAAAATAATACGCATCCGGCATGACTGTCCCCCGCGGTAGAGGATTACTTACGCAACCCTTTGTGAACACCCGCGAATTCTCCTCAACTGAGTTTAAAATTGTGTCATGAAGTTGACGTTGAATAGGATTGTTTCCCTCATCTAACCTGAGGCGGATCCAGCCGCGCTTGCCATGCGAAGCGCGTCCCGATAGCCACGGCGCGCATGGCCACGCTGACGATCGTCTTCGACCTCGACGGCACCCTCGTCGACACCGCCCCCGATCTCATCGACTCCCTCAACGTCCTGTTCGCGCGGGAAGGTCTTGAGACAGTGCGGTTCGACGAAGCGCGCAACCTGATCGGCGGCGGCGTGCGCCTGCTGATCGAGCGCGGGCTCGCGCTGCAAGGGCGCAAATGCGCGCCGACGGAGATCGATCGGCTGTTCAACGACTACGTCGCCTATTACGCCGAGCACATCGCCGACCGGTCGCGGCCGTTTCCCGGGCTGCTGACCGCACTCGAGCGCCTCGCCCGCCATCGCTTCGCCATCTGCACCAACAAGCTGGAATTTCTCTCGGTCCGCCTCTTGAAAGCGCTCGAGCTGTCGTCGCGCTTCGCGGTGATCTGCGGGCGGGACACCTTCGGAATGCAAAAGCCGGATCCCGAGGTCTTGCATCGGACGGTGCGCGCCGCGGGCGGCGAACTGGGGGCCGCCATCATGGTGGGCGATTCGGCAACCGACGTGATGACCGCGCGCGCCGCCGGCATTCCGGTGATCGCGGTCGACTTCGGCTACACCGAGGTGCCGGTGGCCGAGCTCAAGCCCGACCGGATCATCGGCCATTTCGATGCCCTGCCGGCGGCGGTGGGGGAGCTTTTCCCGGGTTTTGTCTGAGTCGCAGCGCCGCCCAAGCCCTTGTTTGAATGCCCTTTTTACGCTCCCCCCGCGCATCCACCTTGCCGCGGTTAATTCGAATTTTACCTTGATGTGGGCACTTTCGACCGCATTTTGGCCAAACACATCAGGGGGAGATGGCGGGTCAGGGGGACTTTGCCGCGCTCTGGTCGGGGGGCCGGTTGGGGACGGCGGTCATATGAAGTGCCGCAGCACGTTAAAGCTAAGGGTGGCCTTTGGTTGCCCCCTTGCAATGTCATCCGTATGGTCCCGCGCGGGATCAGGCGGCCGGTGGGGCCGCGTCATGGGGTCAAGATCATGAGCCGAGTCATCGCCGTTGTGGCATGTGGCTTAAGTCTCGCGGCGTGTTCATCGTCGTGGATGCCGAGTTTCGAGCTGCCGAGCATGCCGAGCTGGAGTTTCGGATCCTCGGGGGGAGCCGGACCTGTCTCGGTCGCGGTCGAATCCGATCCGCCGGGCGCCGAAGCGCGCGCCTCGACCGGCGGCGCGGCCTGCCGTACGCCGTGCCGTCTCAACGTGGCGGCCGATGGGCCCTTCACGGTCACGGTTGCGCTCAACGGCTACGTGCCGCAGTCGGTTCCGGTGCGCCTGATGCAGCCGCAGGATCCGCGGCTTGGCTCGGAAGAAACCGGAGAGGCGGGCATCACGTCGCGCGTCGATCCTAATCCAATCTATGTCGAGCTCGAGCGGGCCCCGACGCCCGCGCCGACGATGAAGAAGAAGCAGCCGCCGCGCCGACCCGCGCCGACCGCCGCGAACCGCGTGCCGACCACGGCGGCCGGACCGAGCGCCGCGCCGCCCGCGCCGGCCCCGCAACCCGCCGCGAGCTCGAGCCCGCCATGGCCGATGCCGCGCTGAAAGCGCGCTCACCGCAGCACGGCCCATCGCGTCGCTTGACAGTCGCAGGCGCGCGTCTTTAATCCCGCCTCTTGAGAGTGGCGCATGTTCTTTTCGGCGAACCGGTGACCACCCCCGGATCAAGTCCGGGGGCCGGCTTTCGCCGGAACATGCGCTAAACGGGCGCTTAGCTCAGCGGGAGAGCGTTCCCTTCACACGGGAGAGGTCGTAGGTTCAATCCCTACAGCGCCCACCATCAGCATCGATCCCAACATCGGCAGGCTGGCCGAACGTCCGCTTCGCCCCACACAGGCGAATGACCGCTCGTGTCAGTTGCGGACATTCGGGAGACACGGGCAATCTCGTGGCTGGGGCCGATCGGCGCGCCGTTTACTTGGCTTTGGCTTGTGCAATCTGGCCCACCAGCTTGGCCCAATCCATCTCGATTGCTCCATAGACCGAGCCAGCCTCGGGCCGAGCGTTGTCTTTGAGGACTTCGATCATGAGAGTCGCGTAGTCCGAGAGAATAACGCCTGCTTGCATCATCCGTAGCAGCCCCGCCTGACGTTTGGTCTCACTGAACGTCCCGCAAGCATCCACGGCGACGTACGCATCGAGGCCCTTGCCGACGGCAGTAATGGCGGGAAATGCAGCGCAAACCTCCAGCGAGAGACCCGCAAAAATCAACTTCCTTCTGCCGGTCGCGTCGATGGCGCGGGCGACCCGCGGATCATCGAAAGCGTTGACAGAGGAACGGTCGACGATTTGCACCTCCGGCAGAGCGTCGACCAACTCAGGAAACGTCGGTCCCCACATGCTGTCCCGGGCCGTCGTGGTCACCACGATTGGAAGCTTCAGCGCCTTCGCGGCTCTCGCGAGGCCGACGACGTTATGCTTGAGCTCTGCGATCGAATAGTCACGCACGCCGGTCATGAGGCCGACCTGGTGATCGACGAGGACAAGCGCGGCGTTTTCGGATGTAAGCGGCTCATAAGGGTGGGTGGGGTTGGACATCGCATTCTCCTTCAGAAAAGAAAGGTGAGTTGTGGCTGCGGCGGGCGGTGCGACGCCAAGGATCGTCATGCCGACACCAAGCAACGTTGACTGAAGAAATCGACGCCGTTCCATTCGGCCTCCATGGAGTGCATCCGACGTGGGATCGTCTCTCCTACAGACCTAGCTGCTGGACTATCGGCCGAGAACTCGCCAAAATCGCAACTCAGCGTCCGGTGTATTGGACGATGAGGCGGCGCGTGCTGGATTTGAATGACTTCCTCTATTTTGTGCAGGTCGTTGACCGCGGCGGCTTTACGGCTGCAGGCCGGACGCTACGAATTCCGAAATCGACACTGAGCCATCGCATCCAGCAGCTGGAGACCAATCTCGGCGTCCGGCTGCTCAACCGCACGTCACGTCGGTTCGGGATGACCGATGCCGGCGGGGAATTCTATCGCCACGCCGTGGCGATGCTGCGTGAGGCCGAACTGGCCGAGACCGCTATACGCCATCGGCTGCATGAACCGACCGGCACCGTGCGCTGCACCGCGGCCGTGGCCACCATGCAGTTCGCAATGCGCGGTCTGGTGGCAGACTTTCTCGTCCGCTTTCCAAAGGTCAATGTCGTCGCGCATGCGACTGATCAGTTTGTCGACATCGTCGGCGAGAATTTCGACGTTGCGATCAGAGCACACTCGGACCCACTCCCCGATTCAACTCTGGTGCAACGAACGCTGACGCCGGCGCCCTGGTTTCTGTTCGCAGGCGCCGCTTACGTCGACGCGAACGGGCCGTTGAACAGGCCACATGATCTTGCGAAGCACCCTTCGCTATTCATGATGAGGACCGGGGTAAGTCCGATCTGGCGGCTTCGGCGTTCGGGCCGTCGCAGGGAGGAAGTCGTCGTGCCACTTACGCCGCGACTGCTCATAGACGACATGCTCTCTCTCAAACAGGCCGCTATCGGCGGGCTCGGCGTCGTCGCGCTACCTGGTTACGTTTGTCGCGACGAAGTGCAATCGGGCGCACTGCGGCAGGTCCTGCCCGGCTGGATCGCGGACGATTCTACGCTGACGGCGCTAATGCCGTACCGGCAAGGCTTGCTCCCATCGGTCCGCGCCTTCGTCGAGCATTTAGCGGCTGAGCTCCCGAAGGCGGTGCGCATCTGAATAGTGCGATCTGTCGGACCCTACAACTAATCGCGCTCGTCAGCTTGCTTCATGGTCGTGCGTTCTCGATTCGCGATTTTGCGGCCCGACGTACGCGCGTTTCATTGGACGGCTTTGCTACGGTTTGTCGAATTCTGCCGAAATGACATCGGACGCGGTCCTTGGACATGGAGTCATGACCGCCGCACTCATAGATCGACTGCTCCATCGAGGCGCTACACTGAGAACGCCAAGCCGAAAAGGAGCCATGCCATGCCGCTCGCCAAAATCCACGTCGTCGAAGGCCGTTACGATGAGGCCCGGCTTGCCAAGGTGTCCGGCGCCATCCAGGCCGCCTTGATGAACACGCTTCGCGTGCCGCCCGATGACTTTTATCAATTGATCTTCGAGCTGCCGAAGAACCGCTTCCTCCATACGCCTTCGTTCGTCGGCATGCATTACTCCGACGAGTTGATCATTCTCGATGTCAGCTTCATCCAAGGGCGGCCAAAGGAGAAGCGGCTTGCACTTTTGAAAGACATCAACACGCGCGTCGCGGCAGCCGCCGGAATTTCGCCGGACGACATGATGATCACGCTCTACGAAGTTCCCGGCGAGAACATCTCCTTCGGCCGAGGCGAGGCGCAGCGCGCCAATGCGGTCGCGCGCGCGTGAGAAGGTAGCAGGTCTCGACAGCTGAGCCGCCGCCTGTTCACCGCGCCGTCATCAGCTCCTCGATCCGGATGGGAAACCGCCGCACGCGCACGCCGGTGGCGTGCCAGACCGCGTTGGCGACCGCGCCGGCGCTGCCGGTGATGCCGATCTCGCCGACGCCCTTGATGCCGAGCGCGTTCACGTGCGGATCGTGTTCCTCCACCGTCATGACGTCCATCGCGGGAACGTCGGCGTTCACCGGCACGTGGTACTCGGCGAGATTGGCATTCATCACGCGCCCCGAGCGGCGATCGACTACCGCTTCCTCATGCAGGGCGAAGGACATGCCCCAGATCATCCCGCCGAGCAGCTGGCTGCGCACCAGCTTCGGATTGATGATGCGGCCGGCCGCGAAGGCGCCGACCATGCGGCTGACGCGAATCTGGCCGAGATCCGGATCGACCTTGACCTCGGCGAAGACGGCGCCGTGCGCGTGCATCGCGTATTGCGCCAGCGCCGCCGGATTGGCGGCGCCGGTGCCGCTCGCTTCGATTTCGACGAGGGCGGCGCGCGCGAGGATGTCGGCGTAGCTCTCGCTGCGCGTTTCATCGTCACGGCGAAACAGGCGGCCGTCGCGGGCGATCACGCCGGCATTGCCGGCGCCGAACAGGGGCGAGCGGTTGTCGCGGGTCGCGAGATCGGCGAGCTTTGCGATGACGGCCGCGCCGGCGTTGTGAATGGCGGTGCCCGCGGTCGCCGTATGGGTGGAGCCGCCCGCGATGCCGGCATCCGGCAGATCAGACGTGCCCGCCCTGAACTCGACGCGCTCGAGATCGAGACCGAGACTGTCGGCCGCGATCTGCGCGAGCGCCGTCCAGGCGCCCTGCCCCATGTCATGGGCGCCGGTCTCCACCACGCCGCGCCCGTCGCCGCGCACGACCGCGCGCGCGTTGCCCTGGAACATGAGCGCCGGAAATGTCGCGGTGCCCATGCCCCAGCCGACCAGGAAGCCGGCGTCATCGCGCATCTGCCGCGGCGACAGTGGACGGCCCGCCCAGCCGAAGCGTTCGGCGCCGCGCGCATAACAGCCGCGCAGGGCTTTTGAGGAAAACGGCCTGCCGGTCATCGGCTCGACCTTTGCATCGTTCCTGATACGGAATTCGAGCGGGTCGATGCCGCAGGCCCAGGCCATCTCGTCGATCGCGCTCTCCAGCGCAATCGATCCACTCGCTTCACCGGGCGCGCGCATGAACAGCGGCGTACCGCTGTCGACGCGAACCGCCTCATGGGCAGTCCTGATCGCGGGGCTGGCGTAGAGCGTGTGCGAGGCGTCGGCGGCCGGCTCGAAGAAATCGTCGAATGTGCTCGACCACGTCTTGGCGCGATGCTCCAGCGCGGTCAAAAGGCCCGCATTATCGGCGCCGACGCGCAGACGTTGGCGCGTGGGCGCGCGATGGCCGACGGGCCCGTACATCTGTTCGCGGCGGAGCACGAGCTTCACGGGCCTGTTCACCAGGCGCGCCGCCATGATGCCGAGGATCTGCGGGCCCGAGATGAAGCCCTTGCAGCCGAAGCCGCCGCCGAGGAAGGGACTGCGGATGTGGATGTTTTCCGGCGGAATGCCAAAGAGGCCCGCAATGCGCGCCTGCGCCATCGCAAGCCCCTGGCTCGGCGTGTCGACGGACAGCGTGTCTCCGTCCCACGCCGCCACGATCGCGTGCGGCTCCATCGGATTATGATACTGCGGCGGGGTCTCGTAGGTGGCATCGATCGCCTTGGCGGCGGTCGCCAGCCCCGCCTCCACGTCGCCGTGCTCGACCACAGCCGGACCGCCGACGCCGACGGCCGGCGGAACAAAACTTTCGCCGGCATCGAGACCGACGCGCGCGGGAAGCGTCTCGTATTTCGGCGCGAGCAGCCCCACGCCTTCGGTCGCGGCCTCCAGCGTCTGTGCAATCACCACCGCGATCGGCTGGTTGGCATAGCGCACGCGCTCGTCCTGCAAGAGGTCCATGCGGAACGTGAAGGGATCGGCCTTCGCGTCCGGATCCTGCGCCAAGGTGGGCTTGTAACGGGGCGTCATGACCTCGATCACGCCCGGATGCTTCTTGGCCGCCGCGACATCGAGGAAGGTCACGCGGCCGCGCGCGATGGTGCTCACCGCCAGCACCGCGAAGAGCATTTTTGGTGGATGCTGATCGGCGGCGTACGGAGCCCTTCCAGTGACTTTCAGGATTCCGTCGCGGCGGGTGAGCGGCTGGCCGATATTCGAGCCGTGCCGCAGGTGGGCGGGCGCTTCGGTGAGGCGGATCTCAGGCGTCATGCAACGCTCCGGGCTGGGTCGAGAATGGAGAAGCGGGCAGTGCGGGAATGCGCTCGGGCGTTCCCGCCGCGGCGAGCGTCAACGCACGCACGACGATGCGGCGCGCAAGCTCGATCTTGAATTCGTTGTCGCCGGACGGCTTTGCGTCGGCGAGCGCCGCCTGCGCGGCGCGCCGGAAGCTTTCCGCATCGGGCGCCTTCCCGGCCAGCAGCTTCTCGGCCTCGCGCGCGCGCCACGGTTTGGCGGCGACGCCGCCGAGAGCAACGCGCGCCTCCGCGATCTCGCCGCGCGCGATCCTCAGACACGCCGCAGCGGAGACGACCGCAAAGGCGTAAGAGGTCCGCTCCCGGACCTTGAGATAGCGCGCGTGGCCGCTGAAATTGCGCGCGTCAGCAGGCAGCTTCAGCGCCACGATCAGATCGCCAGGCTCGAGCACGGTTTCCCGTTCGGGCGCCTTGCCCGGAAGCCGGTGCAGATCGTCGAGCTTCACCTCGCGCCGCCCGCGCTGTCCCTCGATCTCCACCACCGCGTCGAGCGCGACCAGCGGCACGCAGAAATCGGATGGGTGGGTCGCGATGCAGGCATCGCTCCAGCCGAGCACGGCATGCAGGCGGTTCTCGCCGTGGCGAGCGTCGCAGCCCGAGCCGGGGGAGCGCCGGTTGCAGGCGGAGGCCGGGTCATAAAAATAGGCGCAGCGCGTCCGCTGCAGCAGATTGCCGCCGACGGTCGCCGCATTGCGCAATTGCGCCGATGCGCCCGACAGCAGCGCTTCCGCCACCGCCGGATAGGCCTTCGCGAACGCCGCATCGTGCGCGAGGTCCGCATTGCGCACGAGCGCGCCGATGCGAACGCCGCCGTCGGCGAGCGGCTCGATGCGATCGAGCCCCGGCAGGCGCGTCACATCGATGAGGCGGTTCGGACGGCTTACGCCACCCTTCATGAGATCCAGGAGGTTGGTGCCGGCGGCGAGATAGACCGCGTTCGGCACGCCTGCGGCCGCGATCGCGTCGGACACGCTCGCCGGCCTGACATAGTCGAACCTTTTCATGCGACCCGCCTTTCCTCGACTTCGGTGAGGTTCTTCTGCGCTTCCAGCACCGCTTCGGTGATTCCCACGTAAGCCCCGCAGCGGCAGAGATTGCCGCTCATGCCTTCGCGGATGCGCTCTGGGTCGCAGCCCGCCTGCCCTTCACTCATCAGGCCGAGCGCGCTCATGATCTGACCGGGCGTGCAGAAGCCGCATTGAAAGCCGTCATGCGCGATGAATCCGGCCTGCAGCGGATGCAGCTGGTCGCCGCGCGCGACGCCTTCGATGGTCGTGATGTCGGCGCCGTCGTAACTCGCCGCCAGCGCGAGGCACGAATTAATGCGGCGGCCGTCGACCAGGATCGTGCAGGCGCCGCATTGGCCGCGGTCGCATCCCTTCTTGGTGCCGGTCAGATGCAGCTGCTCGCGCAAGAGATCGAGCAGCGTCACGCGCGGGTCCGACAGCGCGATCTCGCGCCGCACGCCGTTGATCGTCATGCTGATGGAGTGATCCATGCAAGGCTCCAGTCAATGTTATGGTCGAACATCTTCGCAGCCCGCCACGCGCGGCAGCCGGCGCTGTTGCGGCGAGGCATATACGGAGGTATCCTCCGTTTGCGTCCCCATATAAACGGAGCTAGCCTCCGTTTACAAGAGGCTCACAAAGATGTGAGATGAGACAGACGTGAGATGAGACGACCCTCCGCCGCTACCGTTCGAAAACCCCGTGCCGACGCGGTCCGCAATCGTGAGCTCGTGCTGGAGGCGGCGAAGGCCGTGTTCAGCGCCGGCGGCGCGGACGCAAGCCTGGAAGCCGTGGCCCGGCGCGCCGGGGTGGGCATCGGGACGCTCTATCGCCACTTCCCCACGCGCGAGGCGTTGTACGAGGCCGTCTACCGGCGCGAGGTCGAGCAGCTCGGGGACCTTGCGGAGCGGTTGAAGAACGAGCGCGAGCCGGTCGATGCGCTGCGCCGCTGGCTGCGCGCCAACATCGAGTTCGTCGCGACCAAGCGTGGCATGTCCGCCGCGCTCGCGGTCGCGGCGCAGGGGTCGCCGGAGCTGCGCAGCTATACGTTCGACCGCCTGACCAAGGCGGCAGGCACGCTTCTCGACCGTGCGGTCGCGTCGGGCGAGATCCGCTCCGATGTCACCGGGGCGGACCTGCTGCGCGCGCTGGTCGGCATGTACTACATGAACGATCAGCCCGGCTGGCAATCCACCCTGGTGCGGCTGCTCGACATTTTCGTCGATGGGCTTCTCGTGCGGGACGGGAAAAATTCGGCAGCACGGTCACGACCGGCAGCCGTCAAGACGTCCGCTGCGCCAAAGAAAAAGAACAAGCGATAGAAACGGCTGCTTTTTTCAGCACGGCCGGAACATGCGCTGGACGGGCGCTTAGCTCAGCGGGAGAGCGTTCCCTTCACACGGGAGAGGTCGTAGGTTCAATTCCTACAGCGCCCACCATTCCTGCGCCGCCTCACCATTGCTGCGGCTCGGCGACCGAGCTTCACAAAAAACCCGGGCGTGGAGGCCACGCCCGGGTTGCTGCGTCGAGTGAGCCGGTGGTTACGGCGCGAAGCGATAGTTGATGCCGGCTCGGATGATGTGATCGCGAATGTCGTGGCTGCTGGCCACTGTGACAGAGGTCGGCGCCGCGGCCCCGCCGCCGGTGATGGCCGCGGTGACCGAATTGGTCACGCTGCCAAGGTCTACATAGAGATACTCGGTCTTCGCGGACCAGTTCCGCGACAAACCGAACCACGTCAGCGAGGTCTCCACGCCGCCGCCGACCGTCCAGCCGGTCTTCGTCGTCTTGAAGCTTGCCGCGCCGCTTCCGCTGCCAAAGAGACCCGGGGCCGGGGCGGTATTGACGAAAGACACGCCGAGATTGGATTCGACTTCGCCGAACGCAACACCGCCGGTCACGTACCAGAGGAAGCAATCGTGCGTCCAACCCAGGCGAGCACGCACCGTGGCCAGCCAATTGAGTCTCTGCTCGTCGCTGTAGGAGAGGTTTGCGGACGCAGCCGCGATGGTCGACGACACGAAGCTCGAGCTGGTCAGCGTGTCGCGCTGATTTGTCCCGCTCAAGTCTGCCTCCAGACCGACCACCCAGCGATTGGTCTGCAAGTTCCAGCCGATCTGGCCGCCGCCGAGCACGCCCTTGGGAGTCCGCGTGTCGGTGGTGGCGGCGACCGGGTTAACGACGCCGGGGAAAACGGCGCCAAACGGCACGCCGGCCGGGAAGAGCGAGGCGGAATCGCTCGTCCTGTTCTGGCCGATGCTCGTGCCGAGGTTGGCGCCGATGTAGAAGCCGTTCCAGTTACAGTTCACGCAGACCGGCGTCGGCCGCGCCTTCACCGGCATGTCGGCCGCATATGGCCCACTCGCGTAGGACGCGTGCGCGGGCGCGCCAAAGCGATAGTTCAAGCCGAAACGGATGATGTGATCGCGAATGTCGTGGCTGTTTGCCAAGGTCACCGAGTTGGGAGCGCCGCCCGTTGCGCCGACCACGGGCGCCGTGACCGAATTGGTCACGCTGCCAAGATCGACATAGAGATACTCGAGCTTCATCGACCAGTTGGGCGACCAGCCCATCCAGGCGAGCGAGGTTTCGACGCCGCTGCCGATCGTCCAGCCGGTCTTCGTCGTCTTGAAGCTTGCCGCGCCGCTTCCGCTGCCAAAGCTTAGGCCCGGGCCGGTGTTGACCAAAGACACGCCGAGATTGGATTCGACTTCGCCGAACGCGACACCGCCGGTCACGTACGTGAGGAAGCAATCATAGGTCCAACCCAGGCGACCGCGCACCGTGCCCAGCCAATTGAGTCGCTGCTCGTCGCTGTAGGAGAGGTTTGCGGACGCAGCAGCGATGGTGGACGCAACGAAGTTCGAGCTGGTGAGCGTGTCGCGTTGATTTGTCCCGCTGAAGTCGGCCTCGACGCCGAACAGCCAACGATTGACATTCAGGTTCCAGCCGATCTGGCCGCCGCCGATCACGCCGGAGGGAGAGCGCGTGTCATTGACGCTGGAGATCGGGTTGAAGACGCCGGGAAAAACGCCGGCAAATGGCGCGCCAGCCGGGAAGATCGAGGCGGAATTGCTCGTCCTGTTCTGGCCGATGCTGCCGCCGACGTTGACGCCGACGTAGAAGCCGTTCCAGTCGCAGGTCGGGCAGATGACCGGCGCCGGCGGCGGCGCCTTGCGCGGCAGGTCAGCCGCGAGTGCAGTCGCGCTCGCAAGCGCAGTGAACGCAACGCCAGTCAGCAGAGAGGTTTTCATGGTTGCCCCCAAGAATTCCCGTCATTCTTCTGTATTTGTACGCCCTTTACGCCGGATGGACTGTCTCCCTTAAGTCACAGGCGGCGAAAATCGGCCGCATGGGACGCTCGTGGGACCCGGCCAACCCATTGATTCCATGAAGGTTGGTAAGCCGTTCCGCGGAGACCGATGCACAAGATTTGGAGTCACCTCAGGACGTTCCGCTCATCGCACCTTGACGGCATTCCACTCACCGCACGAGCGTGAACAGCCGGCGCCAGCGCACCGACCACGGCCAGCGCCAGACCTGCCAGGCGGTCTCGCCTTCGCGGATCGAGAAGAAGATGATCTGCGCCCTGCCGACGAAATTCTCGAGCGGCACGTAGCCGACCACCGAAAGCACGCGGCTGTCGGTCGAATCGTCGCGGTTGTCTCCCATCATGAAGTAGTGGCCGGGCGGCACCACGTATTCGGCCGTGTTGTCGAGCATGCTGCCGTCCACGAGATCGAGCGTCTCGTAGCTCACGCCGTTGGGCAGCGTCTCGCGCCAGCGCCGCACGCGCTCCCCGCCCTCCTCCTCGTCGATCAGGTCGGCGATGCGTTCGCGGCGGACCGGCACGCCGTTGACGTGCAGATGCCCGTCAATCATCCGGATGCGGTCGCCGGGCAGACCGATGACGCGCTTGACGAAGTCCTTGGCATCATCACTCGGCAGGCGAAACACCGCCACCTCGCCACGTTCCGGCGCCGCGCCGAAGATGCGGCCGGAAAACAGCGGCAGCGAGAACGGCAGCGAATAGCGGCTGTAGCCGTAGCTGTATTGCGACGCGAAAAAGTAATCCCCGACCAGCAGCGTCGCCTTCATCGATCCGGTCGGAATCGAGAACGGCGCGAACAGCAGGATGCGGATCGCGAGCGCGATGAGCAGGGCGTGAAACACCACGCGGCTGCTCTCGCCGAGTGCGCTCGCCTTGCGCGTCTCTTCAGTAGATCCGGTCATCGGCCTGCTGGGACATTTGCACCGGCGGCATGTGCGGCCTCACTGCGGCTGAAAATTCGCCGCCTTGAGGATCTTTGCGCTGCGCTCGAGATCGGCCACGACGAACTTGCCGAACGCATCGGGAGTTTCCAACGCCGGCTCGATCCCGAGCGCCGCAAGCCGGCCTTCCGCCGCCAGATCCTTGACCGCGTCGTTGACCCAGCCGTTGATCGTGCGCACCAGGCCGGGCGGCATGCCGGGCGGTCCCCACATCGCCCACCAGGCGCCGAAATTGAGCTCGGGCAAGCCGAGCTCCGCGAAGGTCGGGATCTCGGGCGCCAGCGTGCTTCGCGCCGCGCCGGTGAGCGCGAACGCCCGTACGCTGCCGGCGCGCGCCATCGGCAGCAGAGCAAGAATTGCCTCGGTCATCATCGGCACGTGCCCACCGACCACGTCGTTCACGGCCGGCGCCGTCCCGCGATAGACGATGATCGGCAGGTTGAGCCCGTTGCGCTGATTGAACGCCAGCGCCGCCAGATGGCCCGGCGCCCCGAGCTGCGCGGTGGCGAACGACCACTTGTCGGGGTTTGCCTTCGCGGCCGCGACAAGCTCGGGGAGCGTTTTCTCCGGCCGGTTGTTGGCGACGATGTGCAACAGCGGCGCGTGGCCGGCGAGCGCGATCGGCGTGAAGTCGGTGACCGGATCGTACGGCACGCTGCGCATCACCAGCCGCGCGACATTGTGGGTCGAGGCGTGGAAGAGCACCGTATGGCCGTCCGGCGCTGCATGCTGCACGTCGAGTCCGCCGATCGTGCTGTTGCCGCCGGTGCGGTTCTCGACCACGAACTGCACGTCGCGCTGCGTCTTGACCTTGGCGGCGATGAGGCGGGCGAAGGCGTCGACGCCGCCGCCCGCCGCCACCGGGACGACGATGCGGATGGGACGATTGGGAAAGCTTTGCGCGCGCACGACATGCGGCGCGAGCAGCGCGCACGCAGCCGCCGCCATCGATGCAATTGCGTCTCGACGATCCATGGGACCCGTCCCACCGTGCACGTCCCCCTTTTGTACCACGACCTCGTCCCGAAAGCCCACGCCGTGGCATCGCTCGCGCCTTCGCCCCGCGTTGCGAGCCGCACGAAGCGCGATATAGTCGGACCGACGGTCTCACCGCAGCGGATGACGAGGCGCCCCATGGCGGCGGCAGATGGGATTCCAACGATCGATCT